>Ga0210110_1000029_pt1 | contig 54665 bp, 49 predicted proteins | sample China_Galinas_PW_2_FD_184865 | JGI IMG/M metagenome (GOLD analysis project Ga0210110, IMG submission 184865) | Wetland microbial communities from San Francisco Bay, California, USA, that impact long-term carbon sequestration - China_Galinas_PWB_D1... | ecosystem: Environmental > Aquatic > Marine... | reverse complement strand
TCCTCGACCAGCGCCACCGCGCGGAACCGGAGCTCCTCCTGGGCGGCTTGCGGCAGGCGCCTAGCGTCCCTCGACTTCACATGCTGAACCTACCAGCTGCGTCGGATGTTTAGTGTCCGAAGTAGTAAGTGGAACCCCTACCGGGATCGCCCTCCCTCGACCAGGTCACGCGGAACCCCTACCGGGATGCCCCTCATGGCCCACCCCGGTCGCCCACCCGGTACCTTCTCGCCGTGAGCAACGACGTCGTCACCGCCGCCGGCGTCTCGCGCCGCTACGGCGAGGGCGAGGCCGCGGTCGACGCCCTGGTCGACGTCTCGACCGGCTTCGAGCGCGGCCGCTTCACGGCGATCATGGGTCCGTCGGGCTCCGGCAAGTCGACGCTGATGCACATCCTCGCCGGCCTCGACACGCCGACCGCCGGCACGGTCACGCTCGACGGCCAGGAGATCACCGGGCTCGACGACGCCGCGCTGACCAGGCTGCGCCGCGAGAAGCTCGGCTTCGTCTTCCAGTTCTTCAACCTGCTGCCGGTGCTGACCGCGGAGGAGAACCTCGTCCTGCCGCTCTCGATCGCCGGGCGCAAGCCCGACGCCGAGTGGCTGGAGCGGCTGATCCAGACGGTCGGCCTCGGGGACCGCCGCACGCACCGCCCGGCGGAGCTCTCCGGCGGCCAGCAGCAGCGGGTCGCGGTCGCCCGCGCGCTGGTCTCCAAGCCGGCGGTCGTCTTCGCCGACGAGCCGACCGGAAACCTCGATTCGAAATCGAGCGCCGACGTGATGCGCCTGCTGCGCCAGGCGGTCGACGAGTTCGACCAGACGGTGATCATGGTCACCCACGACCCCGTCGCCTCCGCCCACGCCGACCGCCTGATCACCCTGCGCGACGGCCGCATCGTCCACGACGCCGTCCCGGGCTCGGCCGACGAGGTGCTCGAGCTGATGAAGCAGATCGACTAGCGGCCGGTGGGCGGGCTCGCGATCAAGAGCCTCTGGGCGCGCAGGGCGCGGGCGCTGGGGACGACGTTCGCCGTCGTCATCGGCGTCGCCTTCGTCGCCGGCTCCTACGTTCTCACCGACACGATCTTCGCCGCCTTCGACGAAATCTTCAGCGAGTCGCTGAAGGGGACGAGCGTCGTGGTCACGGCGAAGAACCCGGTCGAACAGCAGAGCGGCGAAGTCCCCTCGATCCCGGCGTCGCTGCTGCCGCGGGTCGAGCGCACGAGGGGGGTCCGGCTCGCCTCCGGCGCGATCTTCACGCCGGGCGGCTTCTTCGATCGCGAGGGCGACGCGATCGGCACCAAATTCGCACCCAAGTTCATCTCCTCGACCCTGCCCGGCGAGCTCGAGGCACTCACCTACGTCGAAGGCCATCCGCCACGCGGACCCGGCGAAGCCTCGCTGGACGAGGCCGCGGCCGAAGCCGCCGGCCTCGCGCTCGGCGAACCGCTGCGAATCGTCGGCCAGGGCAGCGTGCGCAGCTTTCACCTGGTCGGCTTCACCAAGCTCGGCGGGTCCTCGTTCGGCGGCGCCAGCATCGCCCAGGTGACGCTGCCGGTCGCCCAGCGCCTGGTCCACAAGCGCGGTCGCTTCGACCAGATCTCCATCGCCGCCGCCCAAGGCGTCTCCGCGACGACGCTGAAGCGGCGGATCGAGCGGCGGTTGCCGCGCTCGGTGCGGGTCGAGACCGCGAAGGAAAATGCCGACCGCGGCTCCGAACAGATCCGCGAAGGCCTCGGCTTCCTGCAGACGATCCTGCTCGTCTTCGGCTACATAGCGGTCTTCGTCGGCGCCTTCCTGATCTTCAACACCTTCTCGATCACGGTCGCCCAGCGCGTCACCGAGTTCGGCCTGCTGCGCACGCTCGGCGCCTCGCGCCCGCAGCTCCTCGCCTCGGTCCTGCTCGAGGCGCTCGCGATCGGCGTGCTCGGGGCGGTGGTCGGGATCGGGGGCGGCTTCGTCATGGCGCTGCTTCTCAACGCCCTGCTCGGCGCCTTTGGCGTCGACCTGCCGACGACCGGGTTGGTGCTCGAGTCGCGCACGGTGATCGTCTCCCTGCTGGTCGGCGTCCTCGTCACTGCGGTCTCCTCGCTGGTGCCGGCGCTGCGCTCGACCCGGGTGCCGCCGATCGCCGCTCTGCGCGCCTATGCGCCGCCGAGCAGCCGCGGGCGTCGCCTGCTCTTCGTCGCCCTCTCGGCCCTGGTCGGTCTCGGCGGCCTGGCGATGGTCCTCGCCGGGCTCTTCGGCCGCGGCGGCGCCGGCACGCGGGCCGGCCTGATGGGCGCCGGCGCGGTCGCGGTGGTGCTCGCCGTCTCGCTGTTCAGCCCGCGGCTCGTGCCGCCGCTGGCGACCGTCTCCGGCTGGCCGCTGGAAAGGCTGCGCCGGCTGACCGGGCGGCTGGCGCGCGAGAACTCGCAGCGCAACCCGAGCCGTACCGCGATCACCGCCGCCGCGCTGATGATCGGGCTCGCGCTGGTCACCTTCGTCACCGTCTTCGCCGCCGGGCTGAAGAGCTCTGTCGCGCAGGTGATCGACGAAAACTTCGCCGGCGGGATCGTGATCCAGAACAGCGACGGCTTCTCGCCGATCCCGGCGGGAGCGGCGAGGGCGGCGCGCCGCGTCCCGGGGGTCGAATCGGTGGCGACGATCCGCGCGACCGAAGCGAAGTTGCTCGGACCCGGCTCGAAGGTCCGGGTCAGCGCGCCGACGCCGGACATCGGCGAGGCGGTGACGGTCGAATGGAAGCGGGGCGGGCCGGCGGCGCTGCGCAACCTGGGCGACGGCGAAGCGGTCGTCTCGGCGGGGTTCGCCTCCGACCACGGCCTGAAGCCGGGCGACAGCTTCGCCCTGCTCAGTCAGACCGGCGCCCGGCCGCGCTTCCGCGTCGCCGGCGAGTTCGACTCGAAGGCCGAAGTATTCGGCAGCGTCGCGATCACCCAGGCCGTGATGCGCCGGGCGTTCGGGCAGACCCAGGACACGGTCGACTTCGTGATCGTCGAGCCGGGCGCCGACCCGGCGAAGGTGCAGGCGGCGCTGACGGTCGGCTCCGAACGCGCCTTCCCCACGGCCGAAGTGCTGAACCAGGGCGAGCTGAAGGAAAGCCGCGAAGAACAGGTCCAGCAGCTGGTCAACCTCTTCTACGCGCTCCTGATCCTGGCGATCGTGATCTCGCTCTTCGGCATCGCCAACACGCTGGCGCTCTCGATTCACGAACGCACGCGCGAGCTGGGCATGCTGCGGGCGATCGGCATGTCGCGGCGCCAGGTGCGGACGATGATCCGCTACGAGGCGGTGATCACGGCGCTGATCGGGGCGATCCTCGGGATGGCCCTGGGTGTGGTCTTCGCGGCGCTGATCTCCCAGCCGCTGAAGGACGAAGGCTTCACGCTCTCCTACCCGATCGGCTCGCTGGTCGTGCTCCTGATCCTCGCCGCTCTGCTGGGCGTGCTGGCCGCGATCCCGCCGGCGCGCCGGGCGTCACGCCTCGACGTGCTCGACTCGCTGCACTACGAGTGACAGCATCGGCGCCGTAGAGGTTTTCGCCGCCATTCGGCTCAAAGCTCGACGGCGCTTGGCGAATTCTTGTTTGCCGTCGAAGTTTGTGCCGCTATACGGGCCCAACCTCTACGGCGCTCGGTGGAGTGTGCCCCGGTCGAGGACGAGGATTTCGTCGAAGGCATCCGGCTCGGCGAGCTCGTGCGTGATCAGGAGGACGCCGGGGCCGTCGTGCGCCAGGCCGGCGATGCGACGCTGCAGGTCGGCGGCGCCGTCCGGGTCGAGGTGGGCGGTCGGCTCGTCGAAGATCATGAAACCGGCCTCCGCCGGGAAGAGGCGGGCGGCGGCGATCCGCTGGCGCTGGCCGCCGGAGACCTTGGCGCCCGCCTCGCCCACCTCCGTGGCCAGGCCGTCGGCGAGCCCGGCGAGCCACTCGCCGAGGCCGACCGCCTCCAGCGCCGCGACGATCTCGGCGTCGGAGGCGCTGGCGCGGCCGACCGCGACGTTGTCGCGCAGCGTGCCGGTGAACAGGTAGGCGTCCTGGGGCGAGAGGCGGACGGCCTCGCGCACCGCCTCGCCGGCGGCCCCGCCCAGGTCGACTCCGCCGAGCGTGACCGCGCCGGCAGCGGGGGCGAGGAAGCGCACGGCGAGCTCGGCCAGGGTGCTCTTGCCGCAGCCGCTGGGGCCGAGCAGGGCGACCGCGCGCCCCGGCCGCAGGCGCAGCTCGGCGCCGTCGAGCAGCCAGGGCCCGCTGCCGCCGTAGCGGAAGCGGACGTCGCGGAGCTCGAGATCGCCCCCCGCCGGGAGCGGCTGCGGAATCGCCGGATCGGGCGCCGGAGGCTCGCGCTCGAGCACCGACTCGACCCGTCCCGCCGCGGCGGCGCAGGCGTCTATGCTCGCCGCGGCGGCGCCCAGCGGCGCGACCGCCTCGAAGGCGCCGAACGCCAGCAGCGCCAGCGCCGCCAGCAGCACCCCCGCCAGCGCGCCGTCGTGCACGGCCGGCGTGGCGACGGCGACCATCGCGACGGCTCCACCCGCCGCGAGCGCCGTTCCCAGCCCCACGGCGAGCCCGCCGCTGAGCGCGTCACGTTGCTGCAGCCCGGCGAGCCGGACGCTCGAGCGCTCGCCGCGCTCGATCCAGTCGCCCGCCCGACCCGCGACCGCGATCTCGGCCGACCCCTGGGCGAGCTCGACCAGGTCGCCGCTCAGCGCCGCCCGGGCCGCGGCCTGGCGGCGACCCGCCGAGCGGGCCGCCCAGCGCGTCAGCGCCGGCACGACGATGCCGCCGAGGGCCAGCATCAGCGCCAGGACGAGGCCGGCGGCGGGCAGGATCAGCGCCGCGACCACGACCGAGCCGAGCCCGGCGAGCAGCGCGACGAGCGGTGGGGCGAGGGCGCGCAGGTAGAGGTCCTGGAGGCGGTCGACGTCGCCGACGAAACGACTCAGCAGGTCGGCGCGCCGCAGCTCGCCGGTCCCGCCCGGAACCAGCGGCACGAGGCGGGCGAAGAAGCGCCGCCGCAGGTCGGTCAGCGTGCGGAACGCGAGGTCGTGCGAGACGAGCCGCTCGCCGTAGCGCAGCAGCGCCCGCGAGATGCCGAAGAAGCGCACGCCGACGATCGCCACGCCGAGCGCCAGAATTTCCGGCCGCTGCGCGGCGCGGCTGATCAGGTAGCCGGAGGTCGTCAGCAGCCCGACCGAGGCGAGCACCGCGCCCGCCCCGAGCGCGACCGAGAGCCAGAGCAGCCGCCGCCGCGACCGAGTCGCCGCCACCGCCCGTCGCAGCGCCCCCCAACCGGCAGTGCGGTCGTCATTTCCACCGCTATCCGAATGAAATGACGACCGCGACGTCATGCCGGGGTCACTTCGATCGGTTTCGCGGTCAAGGGGGACGGCTCCGCCAGCACGCCGTCGCGCAGCTCGACGACGCGGTCGGCGCGGCGGGCGAGCTCCGGGCGGTGGGCGACGATCAGCGCCGTCCGCTCGGCGGCGAGCCGCTCGACGGCCGCGGCGATCGCCAGCTCGGTCTCGAGGTCGAGGTTCGCGGTCGGCTCGTCGAGCAGCAGCAGCGGGGCGTCGCGCAGGAAGGCGCGGGCGAGCGCCAGCCGCTGGGCCTGGCCGGCGGAGAGCCGCCGCCCGCCGTCGCCGACCGGGGTCGCGAGGCCTTCGGGAAGCGAGTCGACCAGATCCGCCAGGCCGGCCTGTTCGATCGCTCCGATCACCCGCCCGTCGTCGGCGCCGGGCTCCGGCAGCCGCACGTTCTCGGCGATCGTGCCGCTGAAGATCGTCGGCCGCTGCGGGACCCAGGCGAGCCGGCGGCGCCAGTCCTCGACGTCGACCTCGCGCAGGTCGACGTCGCCGCATTCGATCAGGCCGGCGGCCGGCTCGGCCAGCCGCAGCAGCAGCGAGAGCAGCGTCGACTTGCCGCCGCCGCTGGGCCCGGTCAGCGCCACGGTCTCGCCGGGCGCGAGCTCGAGATCGACTCCGCGCAGCGTCTCCTCGCGGCCCGGGTGGGAGAAGCGCACGCCCTGCAGCCGCAGCGGCGCCGCGCTCGGGTCCGGCGCCGGCCGCGCCGGCGAGGGCATCGCGACCGCCGCCGGCCGGTCGAGCAGCTCGAAGATCCGCTCGGCGCCGGCGACGCCGTCGGCGCTGGCGTGGAACTGGGCGCCGAGACGGCGCAGCGGCATGTAGAGCTCGGGCGCGAGGATCAGCACGGTGAGGCCGGCGGTGAGGCCGAGGTCGCCGCTCGCGAGCTGCACGCCGACGGTGACCGCGACCAGGGCGACGCCGAGCATCGCCAGCAGCTCCAGGACCAGGGCGGAGAGGAAGCCGATCCGCAGCGTCTTCATCGTCTCCCGGCGATAGGCCTCGCCGCTCGCCTCGATCGAGCGCGCCTGCGCCTCGGCGCGCCCGTGGGCGCGCAGCGTCCCCAGGCCGCCGACCAGGTCGAGGAAGTGGGCGCTGAGCCGCGCCAGGCGCCGCCGCCGGCGCCGCGTGGTGCGCTCGGTCAGCCGCCCGATCAGGACCATGAAGACGACGATCAGCGGCGCGGTGACCGCGAGGATCGCGGCCGCCTCCCAGTCGCGCGGCAGCACCCAGGCGAGGATCATCAGCGGCGCGCAGACCGCGAGCACCGCCTGCGGCAGGTAGCGGGCGAAGTAGGACTCGAGCGCGTCGACGCCCTGCACGGCGGCGGCCGCGAGCTCGCCGGAGCGCTCGTCGTGCAACGCGCCCGGGCGCTCGCGAAGCAGGTGACGGACGAGCCGCGAGCGAAGCTCGGCCATCGCCCGCGCGGCGCCGATCCGGCCGCCGGCCTCGAAGCCCGCGTCGACCAGCCCGCGCGCCACCGAGATCGCTGCCAGCCAGAGCAGCGCCGGGCCCACCTCGCCGAGCGAGGCGCCGCCGAGGAAGACGCGGACGACGACGTGCGCGAGCACGGTCGCCTGGGCGACGATCAGCGCCGTCGCCAGCAGCCCCAACAGGACCGTGGCGGCAAGATGCGTCCGCGCCGCCCGGCTCTCGCGGGTCAGCCGACGCTGCGTCTCGCGCGCCCTTGTCCTGCTGCTCACCGAAATGACGAGGTCCGGGCGTTGCCAGACAAGCACGCAGGGAGCCCGAATAGCAGCGCTATTTGGGCGACCGAGGACGCGGTATGGCGACGATCTGGGGCCGTCATTTCGGGAGCAGGTCGAGCGGCGACTCGACGTCGCCGAAATCCTCGGCCGAGACCCGGTGGCGGAAGACCCAGTAGGTCCACGCCTGGTAGGCGAGCACGACCGGCACCAGCAGCACGGCGACGACGGTCATCACGACCAGCGTGTAGTGCGAGGACGCCGACTGGGCGAGGGTCATGTCGAAGGCGCTGTCGGTGCTGGAGATCATCGCGTGGGGGAAGAGGTCGACGAAGAGCGAGACGAAGAAGAAGGCGATCGCGCCGGCGGTGGCGGCGAAGGCGCGCACCGGGTCGCGCCCGGCGAGCACTGCCGCGGCGATCAGCGCCAGGGCTGAGACTGCGGCGAGGATCGCCGATGCGACGTCGACGCCGCCGCGGTGGGAGGCGACCGTCCAGACCAGGAAGCCGATCCCGACGACGGCGGCGACCGGGGCCACGCGGGCGGCGATCGCGGTGGCCCGCTCGCGCATCGCGCCCTCGGTCTTCAGCTCGAGGAAGATCGCGCCGTGGGTGAGGAAGAGGGTGAGCGTCGCGAGGCCGCCGAGTAGCGCGTAGGGCTTCAAGAGGTCGAAGAGCGTGCCGGTGTACTCGTGCCGGGCGTCGATCGGCACGCCGTGGACGATGTTGGCCCAGCCGACCCCCCAGAGCAGGGCGGCGAGGAAGCTGCCGCCGATCATCGCCCACTCCCAGCGGTCGCGCCAGCGCTGCGTGTCGCCCTTGCCCCAGAACTCGAAGGCGACGTTGCGCACGATCAAGGCCGCGAGGATCAGGAAGAGCGCCAGGTAGAAGCCGGAGAACAGGGTCGCGTACCACTGCGGGAAGGCGGCGAAGGTGGCCCCGCCGGCGACCAGCAGCCAGACCTCGTTGCCGTCCCAGATCGGACCGATCGTGTGCAGCACCGCGCGCCGCTCCTCCTTGGTCCCGCCGACCGCGCGGATCAGCATCCCGACCCCGAAGTCGAAGCCCTCGAGCAGGAAGTAGCCCAGCCAGAGGATCGAGATGAGGACGAACCAGACGACCTGAAGTCCGCTGTAGGCGTCCATGTCAGTAGGCGAGGGCCAGCTCCTGGCCCGGCTCCTCGGCTTTGCCGGCCTCGACCGGCCCTTTGCGCACCGTCCTGACGAAGACCCAGCCCGCGATCGCCGCCAGCACGCCGTAGATCGCGGTGAAGCCGATCAGGGTGATCCAGACCTCGGCAGAGCTGACGCTGGGCGAGTTGGCGACGTCCGTCTTCAGCAGGCCGAAGACGACCCAGGGCTGGCGGCCCATCTCGGTGAAGACCCAGCCCGTGGCGCTGGCGATGAAGGGAAGGGCCGCCGCCGGCACCGCCCATTTGAGGAAGCGCTTCGAGGACTGCAGCTTGCCCTTGCGCGCCAGCCACCAGCCGAAGGCGGCGAAGAGGAACATCGCCATCGCGCAGCCGATCATCGCCCGCCAGGTCCAGTAGGTGACGGCGACGATTGGGGCGTACTCGCCGGGGCCGTACCTGCGGCGGTATTCGGCGTCGATGTTGTTGATCCCCTCGATCTTCCCGTTCGGGTAGCCGGTCGAGATCCAGGAGAGCAGGTTGGGGATTTCGATGTTGCGGCTCAGGCCTTCGGGGTTCTGCTCGAAGTCGCCGGTGGCGAAGAGCGAGAGCCCCGCCCCGTCCTTGGTGTTGAAGACGGCGTCGGCGGCGGCCATCTTCATCGGCTGCTGTTGGGTCATCAGGATGCCGTTGAAGTGGCCGACGAGGACCGTGACAATCGCCGCGATGGCGACCAGCGGCAGCCCCAGCCGCATCGCCGCGCCGAAGACCTCGGTCTCGTTGCCGCGGCGCAGGTGCCAGGCGGAGACCGCGATCAGGATCATCCCCGCGGTCAGCAGCGCGGCGAGGATCGTGTGGGCGAAGGCGTAGAGGGCGGTGTTGTTGAACAGCACGCTGGCGATGTTCGTCAGCTCGGCTTTGCCGCCGGCGAGCCTGTAGCCGACCGGGTGCTGCATCCAGGAGTTGGCGGCGAGGATGAAGTAGGCGGAGAGCGCGGTCGAGCCGGCGACCAGCCAGGCGCAGGCGAGGTGGGCGCGTTTGGACAGCCGCCCCCAGCCGAAGATCCACAGCCCGAGGAAGGTCGACTCGACGAAGAAGGCGGCGAGCCCCTCCATCGCCAGCGGGGCGCCGAAGATGTCGCCGACGAAGCGCGAGTAGCTCGACCAGTTCATGCCGAACTGGAACTCCTGCACGATCCCGGTGGCGACGCCGAGCGCGAAGGAGATCAGCATCAGCTTGCCCCAGAAGCGGGTCGAGCGCAGCCAGCGCTCGTCGCCCGTGCGGTGCCACCTCGTCTGCATGACGGCGACGCAGATCGAGAGGCCGATCGTGACCGGCACGAAGATGAAGTGGTACAGCGTGGTGATCCCGAATTGCCAGCGGGCGAGCTCGAGCACGGTCACGGCGGCAGCGTATGAGTGCAGCTGTCGGCGGCCATCCCGTCAGACCACCGTTAATCAGTGCGGGTAACTACTGAAAGATCAACCGCAACCCGTGTTATTGCCGCAGCTGCTGCAGGTGTAGCAGCTGCCGGTGCGCTGCATCATGCCGCCGCACTGCTCGCAGGCGGGGCCGAGGTCGAGGCCGGACATCTTCGCCGGCACGACCGGCGGGGTTTCGGTGAAGGCCGATGCCGCCGGGACGGACTCGCCGCCGCTCGCCCGCGCCTTCTCGGCGCCATTGCCGCTGCCGGGCTGCGAGTGGCCGTTGCCGCCGTTGGCGGGGCCGGCCGTGTCGGTGGCGATCCCGAGGCCGAGCTGGCTCGTCTCCGCGTCCTTCTTCGCCCGCACCTCCTGGGTCATGATCCCCAGTTCCTCGAGCGTGTCGGTCTCCTCGATGAAGCGGCTCGCGACCCAGCGCATGATGTAGTCGGGCAGCGATTTGGCGAAGGGGATCTCCGGGTTGCCGGTGATGCCCTCCGGCTCGAAGCGCATGTAGCTGAACTTGCGCACGAAGTCTTCGAGCGGGACGCCGTACTGCAGGCCGAGCGAGATCGCCGTGGCGAAGGCGTTCATCAGCCCCCGCATCGTCGAGCCCTCCTTGCCGATGTCGGTGAGGAAGATCTCGCCGACCGAGCCGTCCTCGTATTTGCCCGCCGTGATGTAGCCCTCGTGGCCGGCGATCGAGAACTTGTGGGTGATCGATTCGCGCTCGCGCGGCATCCGCTTGCGCTCCGGCGCGGCGGGCGCCTCCGCCTCGGCCTCCTGAGTCTCCTGCGCGTCGGTGCGCAGCGCCTGCGCGGTCTTCGAGCCGTCGCGGTAGATCGCCAGCGCCTTCAGCCCGCCCTTCCAGCCGCGCGCGTAGGCGTCGGCGATGTCCTCGACCGTGGCGGTCTCGGGCAGGTTGACGGTCTTCGAGATCGCCCCGGAGATGAACGGCTGCGTCGCCGCCATCATGTCGATGTGGCCGGTGTGGGAGATCGCCCGCTCGCCGACCGCGACGTCGAAGACCGGCAGGTGCTCGTCCTTCAGCCCCGGCGCGCCGACGATCGTCGCCTTCTCGGCGATGTGGGCGTCGATCTGGTCGACCTCGGCGTCGGAGTAGCCGAGCCGGCGCAGGGCTAGCGGCACCGAGCGGTTGACGATCGTCATCTGCCCGCCGCCGACCAGCTCCTTGAACTTGACCAGGGAGAAGTCGGGCTCGATCCCGGTCGTGTCGCAGTCCATCAAGAAGCTGATCGTCCCGGTCGGCGCCAGCACCGTCGCCTGCGCGTTGCGGTAGCCGTGCTCCTCGCCCAGCTCGACCGCCTCGTCCCAGGCGCCCCGCGCGGCCGCGAGCAGGTCGGCCTTGATCCCCTCGGCGTCGATGTCGTAGGCGGCGTCGCGGTGCATCCGCATGACCCCGTTGTGCGCCTCGCGGTTGCGCTCGTACTCGTCGTAGGGCCCGGTCGCCCCGGCGGCGATCTTCGCCGACTGCGCGTAGGCGCGGCCGGTCATCAGCGCGGTGATCGCGGCGGCGACGTTGCGGCCCTCGTCGGAGTCGTAGGGCAGGCCGTCGGACATCAGCAGCGCGCCGAGGTTGGCGTAGCCGAGGCCGAGCTGGCGGAAGGCGTTGGCGTTCTCGCCGATCTGCTCGGTCGGGTAGCTGGAGAAGCCGACGAGGATCTCCTGGGCGAGGAAGACGATGTCGACCGCGTGCTGGAAGTCATCGACGTCGAAGCTGCCGTCGGGGCGGCGGAACTTCATCAGGTTGAGCGAGGCGAGGTTGCAGGCCGAGTCGTCGACGTGCATGTACTCGCTGCACGGGTTGGAGGCGTTGATCCGACCGGACTCCGGGCAGGTGTGCCAGCGGTTGATGATCGTGTCGTACTGGACGCCGGGGTCGGCGCAGCGCCAGGCGGCGTCGGCGATCTCGCTCATCAGCTCGCGCGCCGGCAGCGTCTTGGTCGTCTCACCCGTGGTGCGCGCCTTCAGCGCCCAGTCGGAGCCGGCCTCGACCGCCTCCATGAACTCGTCGGTCACCCGCACCGAGTTGTTGGCGTTCTGGTACTGGATCGAGCTGAAGCCCTCGCCGTCGATCGACATGTCGAAGCCGGCGTCGCGCAGGGCGCCCGCCTTCTCCTCCTCTTTGGCCTTGCACCAGACGAAGTCCTCGATGTCGGGGTGGTCGACGTCGAGCACGACCATCTTCGCCGCGCGCCGCGTCTTGCCGCCCGACTTGATCGTCCCCGCCCAGGCGTCGGCGCCGCGCATGAAGCTGACCGGGCCGGAGGCGAGGCCGCCCTTGGAGAGCGGCTCGACCGAGCCGCGGATGTTGGAGAGGTTGATCCCCGAGCCCGAGCCGCCGCGGAAGATCATCCCCTCCTTGGTGTTCCAGTCGAGGATCGACTCCATCGAGTCGTCGACGCTGAGGATGAAGCAGGCCGAGCACTGCGGGCGCTCCTCGAAGCCGACGTTGAACCAGACCGGCGAGTTGAAGGCCGCCTTCTGGCCCAGCAGGATCGAGGTCAACTCCGCTTCGAAGGCGGCGGCGTCCTCCTCGGAGGCGAAGTAGGCGCCCTGGCGCCCCCAGTCGGAGATCGTCCCCGCGACGCGGCCGATCATCTCCTTGACCGAGCGCTCGCGCGTCTCGGAGCCGAGCTGCCCGCGGAAGTACTTCTGGGCGACGATGTTGGTCGCGTTCTGGCTCCAGCTCTTCGGGAACTCGATCCCGCGCTGCTCGAAGGCGGGACTCTCCGGATCGCCGATCACCGCGTCGCGCGTCTCCCACTCGACCTCGTCGAAGGGATGCGTCCCGGGGGAGGAGAACCGGCGTTCGACCTCGAGGCCCTTGAGACCGTTCTTCGGGCTGCTGGTGGCGGTCTGGGACATCGAACTTCTCCTCTCGGGCGGCTTCAGGGGTGAGCTGCCCAGCTTCCATAACGCGTCGGACGCACTTTTTCCGAAGCGACGCCGCAAACGCCGTGAATTTCACACGGCCTGCGGCCGTCTTCCTTTATGGTGGCAGGGAGATGGCACGGGCAAGGGCAGTCGGGACGGCGCGCGAAAGAGCCGAATCTGCACGGGAAGTTGCAAACGAGGCGATCGCCTCGGTCAAGCCGCGCCTGCGCGGCGTCTCGCACCAGTGGGCCTTCGTCGTCTCGCTCTTCCTCGGCGCCGGCCTGATCGTCGCCGCGCGGACGCCGAAGGCGACGCTGGCCGTGGCGATCTACGCGCTCAGCCTCTCCGCCCTGCTCGGCACCAGCGCCCTCTACCACCGGCTCGACTGGAAGCGGCCCGAAGTGCGGCAGTGGATGCGCCGGCTGGATCACTCGATGATCTTCTTTCTCATCGCCGGCACCTACACGCCGTTCGCCCTGCTCGTGCTCAGCGGACCGCTGGCCGACGCGATTCTCGTCGTCGTCTGGATCGGCGCGATCGCCGGCGCGATCGTCGAGACGATCTGGATCGACCACCCGAAATGGGTCGCGGCGCTGATCTACATCTCGCTCGGCTGGGTCGCCGTCGCCGCCTTCCCCGAGCTCTGGTCGGACATGGGCGTCGCCGGCACCCTCCTGGTCGCCGTGGGCGGCCTCCTCTACACCGCCGGCGCCGTCGTCTACGCGACCCAGCGACCCAACCCCAACCCCCGCGTCTTCGGCTACCACGAGATCTTCCACGCCCTCGTAATCGCCGCCGCCGCCGCCCACTTCGCAGCTATAGCTTTCTTCGCCTTGCCTGCGGCCTGAGCCGTCAGGCGGTCGGGAGTTCCCCCTGGGGGAACTTGTGAGCCTGCCGACGGTCCGACCCTCGACCGCGTACCCGGCGGCGGGTTCCCACAGGGGGAACTCCCGACCGCCTTACGCCAGCGCCGAGGCGGCCCGCTCCTTGGCGGCCTCGATCAGGGCCAGCACCTGGACCTCTTCGCCGTCCTGCAGCAGCTCGACCGGGTCAGGGTCGCCGTTGACGATGCCCTCGAAGAACTCCTTGCGATCCTGGTAGGTGGGGAGGGTGCCCTTGGCCCAGCCGCGGGCGTCGTTGAGGATCACCGCGAGGCGGGCGTACTCCTCGCCGAACAGCTCCGAGATCTCGCGCTTCATCCGCTTCGCCAGCGCCGGCGAGGCGCCGGCGGTCGAGATCGCGATCGCCAGCGGGCCGGTGCGCACGATCGCCGGCAGGATGAAGTTGCACAGCGGCGGGACGTCGACGATGTTGACCAGCATCGCCCGCCGCTCGGCGTCGTCGAAGACGGCGATGTTGACGTCGGTGTCGTCGGTGCAGGCGATCGCCATGAAGACGCCCTCGAGGTCCGCCGGCCCGGCGTAGGCGCGCTTCTCCCACCCGATCGAGCCCTCCGCCGCCAGCGACTCCAGCTCGGGGTGGGCGAGCGGCGCGATCAGGGTCACGTCGGCGTCGCAGGCGAGCAGGCCCTCGACCTTCTCGAGGCCGATGTCGCCGCCGCCGATCACCACGCAGCGCCGCCCCTTCAGCTTCAGGCAGGCGATGTAGAAGGGGGTCTCGAGCATGTCGCGCACGCACGACTGGTCGCAGATCCCCTTGCGGAGCTGGCAGACGCACTCCTTGCCTGCATAGGCCTGGGCGGGCATGGTCGAAAGACTAAAGGGAGGCGAGCGTCAGACGCAGACCTTCTTCGAGGCCGGTCTTCGCGCGCCAGCCGAGCTCGCGCTCGGCCCGGCTCGCGTCGAGCGCGATCTGCTGCACCTCGCCGGGGCGGGCAGGGGCGAGCTCCGGCTCGAAGCTCTCGCTGCCGTCGATCTCGGCCAGGCGCGCGGCCAGCTCGAGCACGTCGGTCTCGATCCCGGTGCCGATGTTGATCGGGCCGCTCGCCCGCGACTCCGCCGCGGCCAGGGCGGCGGCGACCACGTCGCCCACATATATGTAGTCGCGCGTCTGCCTGCCGTCGCCGAACACGGTCGGCCGCTCGCCGCCGCGCAGGCGGCCGCAGAAGATCGCGATCACCCCCGCCTCGCCGAGCGGGTCCTGGCGCGGGCCGTAGACGTTGCCGAGCCGCAGGCTGATGCCGGAGAGCCCGTAGAGGCGCTCGTACAGCGCCAGGTAGCCCTCGGCGGCGAACTTGCTCTGGCCGTAGGCGGAGAAGGGTTCGATCGGCGCGCCCTCGTCGAGCGGCAGCTGCTTGCCGGCCCCCTCGCCGTAGATCGCGCCGCCGGTCGAGACGAAGACGACGCGCGGCGCTTCCGCCGCTCGCATCGCCTCCAGCAGGTTGGCGGTGCCGCCGACGTTGACCGCGGCGTCGAATGCCGGGTCGGCCAGCGACTTGCGCACGTCGATCTGCGCGGCGAGATGGAAGACGACCTCGGGCTGCGCCGCGGTGACCGCCTCGGTCAGCGCCACCGCCTCGCGGATGTCGAGCTCGACCAGCCTCGCACCCGCCGCCAGCGCCGAATCGAGGTTGCCGCGGCGCCCGGTCGAGAGGTCGTCGACGACCGTGACCTCGTCGCCGCGGGCGAGCAGCGCGTCGACCAGATTCGACCCGATGAACCCCGCTCCGCCGGTGACCAGTGCTCTCATCAGCGCGCCGATCCTAGTGGCGGCGCCCCGATTCCGGTCGCTACGCGACCGCCCGCGGCCCGCCCGGAGTCCTGCGAGCTGCCTGCTACCCTCGCCGCCCCATGCGGCTCATAGTCACCGAGAAGAACAACAGCGCCAAGAAGATCGCCGACATCCTCGGCCGCAACGAGGCGAAGGCGGACAAAACCTACAAAGTTCCCTTCTACACCTGGACCGACCCCGATGGCGCCGAGCAGATGACGATCGGGCTCAAGGGCCACGTGCTCGGCCCGGCCTTCCCGGAGGGCTACTCGAACTGGCAGAAGACCGATCTGCACGACCTGATCGACGCCGACCTGATCAAGGAGCCGACCGACAAAAACGTCGTCAAAGCGATCCGCAAAATGGCCAAAGGGGCCGATGAGCTGGTGATCGCGACCGACTTCGACCGCGAGGGCGAGCTGATCGGGCTCGAGGCGCTGCAGGAGATGCTCGACGCCAACCCGGACCTGGGCTCGCGCGAGGACGCCGACGCCGGCACGCTGACGATCAAGCGCGCGCGCTACTCGGCGCTGACCAAGGAAGAGATCGAGCGCGCCTTCGACAACCTCGACGAGCTCTCCTACCCGCTGGCCAACGCGGGCGCCGCGCGCCAGGACATCGACCTGCTCTGGGGCGCGACGCTGACCCGCGCCGTCTCGCTCGCCACCCGCCGCTTCGGCTCCAACTTCCTCTCGGTCGGCCGCGTGCAGAGCCCCACCCTGGGCCTGATCGTCGAGCGCGAGATGGAACGCCGCGCCCACGTCCCCAAGCCCTTCTGGGAACTGTTCGCCAAGTTCCAGCACCCCGACGGCAGCTTCGAGACCCACCACACCACGGACAAGTTCTGGGAGAAGGCCGAGGCCGACAAGGCGCTCGCCGGCACCGCCGGCCCGGGCACGGTCAAGTCGGTGACGGCGCGCAAGAACACGCGCAAGCCGCCGACCCCCTACAACACGACCGCCTTCAGCACCGACGCCTCCAGCCGCCTCGGCATCACCCCGGCGAGCGCGATGCGGATCGCCGAGGACCTCTACATGGACGGCTTCATCTCCTACCCGCGCACCGACAACACGGTCTACCCGGCCTCGCTGCCGGTGCGCGAGCTGGTCAGCTCGCTGGTCCGCGTGAAGGAGTTTTCCGCCGCCGCCGGGCTGCTCGACGGCGAGCTGAAGCCGACCCGGGGCAAAAAAGAGACGACCGACCACCCGCCGATCTACCCGACCCAGGCGATCCACCCCGGCGCCCTCGACGGCGCCAAGAAGCGCGTCTACGAACTGGTCGTGCGGCGCTTCCTCGCCACCTTCAGCCCGCCGATGATCACCGAGTCGACCCGCGCCGACATCGAGGCCGGCTCGGAGACCTACTTCGTCCGCGGCTCGGTCGTCGTCGATCCCGGCTACGCCGGCATCTACACCTACGCCCGCTCCTCCGACGAGGAGATCCCGAAGCTGGAGGAGGGGCAGACGCTGGAGCTCGAGGGCGAGCCGTGGCTGCTCGACAAGGAGACGCAGCCGCCGGCCCGGATCTCGCAGGCGAAACTGATCGAGATGATGGAGGAGCGCGGCCTGGGGACGAAAGCGACCCGCGCCGACATCATCCAGAAGCTCTTCGACCGCGGCTACGTCTACGGCAACCCGCCGGTGCCGTCGGAGACCGGCGTGGCGATGTACGAGGCGTTCAAGAAGTACGTGCCGCGGATGGCGACCCACGAGATGACCTCCCAGCTCGAGGCCGAGATGGACCGCATCGCCGGCGGCGAGATGAGCAAGGGCGAAGTCGTCGGCGAGAGCCGCGAGCTGCTGCACAAGACCTGGGGCGAAATCGACGAGAGCCGCGAAGACCTGGCGAAGGTCGTCTGGAAGGGTATGGACGAGGACCGCATCCTCGGCCCCTGCAAGGTCTGCGAAGAAGCGGGCCGGACCAAGGAGGACGGCTCGCCCAACATGCTGCGGATCATCCGCGCGAAAAAATCGGGCAAACGCTTCGTCGGCTGCAGCGGCTGGAGCGCCGACGACCCCGAGTCCTGCGACCAGACCTTCCCGCTGCCGCAGCGCGGCGACGTCTTCCGGCTCGAGGAACGCTGCTCGGTCTGCGGCGAGACCCCGCGGCTGAAAGTCGTCCCCTTCCGCGGCCGCCCCTGGAACCTCTGCCTCAACGACGACTGCGAGTCGATGGCGGAGATGAAGAAACGCCGCGCCGAGCGCGAAGCGGCGAAAAAGGCGAAAGCGGAGATGGAAGGGAAGCCGATGCCGAAAGGCGGCAACGGCAAGGCGAGCAAGGCCGACACGGCGACCCGCGGTCGCAAACGCTCGAAAGCCAAAGCGGCGAGCAAAGGCTGAGGCCAGGGCGTTGTTCGTCTCCTTGGAGGGGGTGGACGGCTCAGGCAAGAGCACGCAGGCGAAGCTGCTCGCCGAGGCGCTCGGGCCGGAGACGACGCTGATCCGCGAGCCGGGCGGGACCGAAGCGGCGGAGCGGATCCGCGAGCTGCTCGCCGACCCGGCGCTGGAGCTCGACCCGTTCGCCGAGCTGCTGCTCTTCTCGGCTGCCCGCGCCGACCTGCTGGCGCGGGTCGTGCGCCCCGCCCTGGAGGGCGGCGGCACCGTCGTCGCCGACCGCTTCGCCGACTCCAGCGTCGCCTACCAGGGCGGCGCGCGCGGGCTCGGCGCCAGCCACGTCCTCGCGCTGGTCGACACGACGATCGACGGGCTGTGGCCCGATCTGACGATCTACCTGCGGATCGACCCCGAGGTCGGGATGGGACGCGCCGATGGAGATGACCGGTTCGAGGCCGAGGGGCTGGAGCTGCAGCGCGCGGTCGCCGAAGCGTACGACGAGATCGCGGTCATCGCCGCGGACCGGGTGGTCACGGTCGACGCCGAAGGGTCGGTGGACGAGGTTCATGCGCGAGTGATGGCTGCGTTGACCTGACGATACGATCCGTCAATGGCGGTGGAGAGTCACGATCGCGGCGTGGAGTTGATTCGCGCCGCATTCGAGCGGGCATGCCAGTCCGGCAACTCCGAATGGCGCAGCATGACGGCCGCCGTGCTGAAGAACCGTCTTCTCGACCTGACGGAGCGCAGGTTCGACGAGTCGAACTGGGGAGCAGAGTCCTTTACGGGTTTCCTCGCTCAGTTCGGCGATGTTGTGGAGCTGGACCTGGGGAGTCATCCCCCAGAGGTCAGGTTGCTTGGCGCGGACCGCGCGGACGCCACCTCACCTTCGTCCATGCGCCGGCCGTTGCCCGAACTCGGCCCCCGTCGTCGCATCAGGGCAGATCTCTGGGACGCCGTACTCGATTACAGCGGCGTTCGCTACGTTTGGGACGGTCAGCGAGCGGTACCCGTGAACGAGGGCTCCGCGGTGAGCTCCACCGAGTTGTTGCCCAGCCTGACCAGGGAAGAGTTCAAACAATGGCGCACTGAGTTCGTTCAGCGGCAATGTGAGGGAAACCCCGCCCTGGCCCCGCGTCTCAACGATTGGCTGGAGCGCGAACAGCCGCTTGCCGCACTGCCAGCGCCTCTGAGGATCTCCTGGGTGGTCGAGCTGAAGGGCAGGGTCCTCAAGCGGCTCGATTCCTGGTTCGAGGGAAGGGGAGAGCCGCTTCCTCCTGCTGCCATCGTCGGTGACGAGTCATCCTCGCCGGGACCGGAAGCTGACGATAGTGCGTTGCGCGAGCGAGTCCTCGACGCTGTCCGGACGATGAGCCGGGAAGAGCTGGAGACGCTGCAGCTTCCCGCAAGGGTCCTGCTGCGTGAAAAGCGCTGACCGAGGTGGCAAGTTGTCGGGTGCGCCCTACTGCGTCCTAGTTCATCCCCCGGCCGACTCCGAGCGCGTTGGTCTGCTTGCCGGCCATTGCAGGAAGTTGGCAGATGCAGCTGGATACAAGCTGAAAGCGCTGCGAGCCGAGTCGTTGCGGGTCGTAGGCGGGTCGGGGCGCCCGCTGAGCCTCCTGCGCCCTCTGGACGCATCGACCCTCTATCGGGATCTCCATCGGGCCCCGGCGATGGTTGCCGCACTTGCCCCGGCCTTCGTAAGGTTGGACCCGAGCTGCAACCCGCCGAACCGGCGTAGCGCCAGGTCGCTGAGCGACTTCGTCGCCTACAAGTCCGCCTATGGCCTCGTGCGAAGCGAGGTGGATGCAGAGAGGTTGTTCGAGGCGTTCGCAGAGTGGCGGACGGCGGCGCACTGCCGCAACCCAAGTGACCCGCGGGCGCTGCCGCTGCACGTCTTCGATCTGGGGCGCGAGAGCTTCGACCTCGCCTGCGATGGCGACGCCGACCGGTTTTCGAAGGTCTTTGGCAATGCGAGCCGGCGCTGCGACGGTGCCGGTAGGAGCTGGCGTGCGGGCGCGGCGCACGGGCGCGAGGTGCTCCATGTCGCCGGCCTGACGCTCCCCGCCGGGACGCACTGGGACGTCTCGGCGGATGCCAGGAGCTGGCGGATCATGAACGCGAGCGAAATCTGGGAGGTCGATCGTCGCGGCTATGTCAACGCTGCTCCCAACGAGCATCTTCGGGGGCCGCAGCGAAAGTGCGAGGGGAAGGCGCGTCGAGTTTGGCGCGCGAACACAAAAAATGCCCCTCACAGAAAGAAGAAGGGGCATTGATGCACAGGGTCGCGATTTGCCAATCGAGGATTACACGGCGATTGAGTCGAGCGCTATCGAAAGCAACGCTTTCGAGGACCCTTTCATTTGAGCGCTGCTCTGGTCGTCGCTACACCTCGCTTGCTGGGTTGACGCGAACAACCCCTCCTGGGGAGCCATTGGCTCCTGCGGATCACCAAACAGGTTAGCGGGTTTGCCCCAATGTCAAGGTTGTTGCAAGAAATCGCCGAGCACCAGCCGCGGGTGCAGGTGGCGCTGAGCGCTGCCCTTGCGGCGGGGCCGTCGCATGCCTACCTTTTCCAGGGTCCGCGGGGTTCCGGCAAGCGGGCGGCGGCAAGAGCTTTCGCCGCGGAGATCCTTGCGGGGGCTGCCGAGGATGCGGAGGATGCGCGGCGCCGGGCTTTGCTCGATCCCTCGCCGCATCCCGATCTGGTCTGGCTGGCGCCGAAGGGGGCGCAGCACATGGTCGAGGAGGTGCGGGAGCGGGTGATCCGAGCGGCGGCGTACCGGCCCTACGAAGGCGGCAAGCGTGTGTTCGTGGTCGAGGCCGCGGAGGCGATGCGGGACGAGAGCCAGAACGCGCTGCTGAAGACGCTCGAGGAGCCGCCCGGCTTCGTCCACCTGATCCTGCTCAGCTCCGAGCCGGGGGCGCTGCTGGAGACGATCTCCTCGCGCTGCCAGGCGGTCGACTTCGCGCCGCTGCCGGCGGAGGCGGTCGAGGCGATGCTGCGCAGGGACGCGCCGGACGCCGCGGAGGACGAGCTCGCCGCCGCGGCGCGGCTCGCCGGGGGCGACGTCGAGCTGGCGCGGATCCTGCTGGGCGAGGCGGGGCGGAAGCTGCGAGGAGAGGCGGAGGGGCTCGCCGCGGCGGTGCTCGCGGGCGAGGACGCCGAGCCCCCTTGGCGGGCGATGCTGAAGGGCGCCGAGGCGGCCGGCGAGGAGGCCGAAGCCGCGGCCCGCGAGGCGCTGGAGGAGGAGAGGGAGGCGGGGATGAAACGCTCCGCCCGCGAGATCGCCGACGCCGCCAAACGCGCCGGCCGGCGTCGGCGCACCGAGCTGCTCGAGCTCGGCCTGCGCCTCGCCGCCGCCTGGTTCCGCGACCTCGCCGCCGTCGCCTCGGGCGCCGCCGAGGTCGCCCACAACCGCGACCGCCTCGACCGCCTGCGCGCCGCCGCCGACGGCCTCGATCCGAGCGCCGCCCGCCAGGCCGCCGAGCTCGTCGCCGACACCCGCCGCCGCCTCGACCTCAACGTCTCCGAGGAGCTGGCGCTAGAGGCGCTCTCGTTCAGGCTCGCCGCCATTCTCCCCTGAGCGCGCCTCCTCGCGCGCCTTCTCCAGCGCCCGCTCCTGGGCGAGCCGGGTGATCTGGGCGGCCTGGCGGGACATGATCACGCTGAAGTTGAGCGCCAGGCCGAGCAGCAGCAGGAGGATGATCGAGAAGAGCGCGACGTTGGTGTCGCGGACGCCCATCAGGTCGGCGACGGTGCCGAGCAGGCCGGGGAAGATCGCGCCGGCGAGCATGCCGATGCCGGCGACGAACCAGACGACGCTGAAGCGCTCCTGCAGGCGACCGCGGCGGATCAGCTCGAGGATCATCAGCATGAAGGCGACGGCGATCACCGCGGCGAGGATCCGCGTCTGCGGGGTCAGGTGGACCTTCGGCTGTTCGGCGGCGGCGAGCAGCAGGAGGCTCATCGCGACGCCCCGATCTGACGCGGGCGGAACTGCCCGACCAGCAGCACGATCATGCCCTTGAAGATGAAGAAGGCGGAGCGCAGCGGCGTCAGGAAGGAGGAGCCGCCGGCCCGCTCGAGCATCCGCACCGGCACCTCCTCGACCCGCAGGCCTTCGCGCACCGCCAGCTGCAGCGACTCGATCTCGGCGAAGTCGGGCGAGTAGTTCTCGCTGAACAGCTCCATCACCCGCCGGTTCGCCGCGCGCATGCCGCTGGTCGTGTCGGTGAAGCGCTGCCGCGTCGCCAGCGTGAGGAAGAAGCGGAAAACGCTGATCCCGATCTGCCGTGAGATCGTCGCTTTGTAGTCCTCGCCGCCGACGTCCTCCGCGTCGGCGGCGCTGACCCCGTCCTCGTGGTAGCGCGAGCCGATCACCAGGTCGGCCCGGCCGGCGCGCACCTCCGCCAGCAGCCTCGCCGCCTCGGCCGGCGGGTGCTGCCCGTCGGCGTCGAGGTGGGCGCAGAAGTCGTAGCCCTCGCGCAGCGCGTAGAGGTAGCCCGTCTGCAGCGCCGCGCCGAGCCCCTGGTTGAAGGGCAGCGAGGCGACCCGGGCGCCGGCCTCGCGCGCCCGCGCCGCGGTGGCGTCGGTCGAGCCGTCGTCGACGACCAGCACGTCGACCTCGGGCAGGCGCTCGCGCACGTCCCCGATCACCGACGCGACCGACTCAGCCTCGTTCCAGGCAGGGATGAATACCAGGGTCCGGATGCGGCGATTCTCCCATGCCGTCATCCTGTTGCGGGCACCCATGAGAAGGATCGGGATCAGGTTCTGGCTGGTCGGCGCGTTCGCCGCGGTGACGCTGCTGACCGCGGGCGTCGTCTACCTCTTCGGCGACCGGCCGCGGGCGGTGCTGGGCGCGATCGCGCTCGGCATCATCTCCGGCTTCGTGATCGCGCTCGGCATCTCGCGCCGCGTGCGGCGGCTCTCGCGCGGCGCCGGCGAGCTGGCGGCGGGGTCCTTCGACACGCACCTCGAGGTCGGCGGGCGCGACGAGATCGGCGACCTGGCGCGGGCGCTGGAATCGATGCGCGCCTCGCTGAAGGAGAGCTTCGGCGTGCTGACCGCCGACCGCAACAAGCTGAAAGCGATCTTCGACGGGCTGACCGACGCGGTGATCGTGGTCGACGAGAAGGGCGCCGTGCGCTTCTCCAACAGCGCCGCGGCGAAGCTGCTCGACTCGCTCGGCCGGCCCCCCCTGACGATGCGCTCGCAGCTGCGCCGCGCCGCCGACGTCGGCTTCGCCGCTCACCCGGCACTGCGGATCGGCGACCGCGCCTACGCGATGACCGCCCGGGCGCTGCCGAAGGAGCGCGCCGTGCTCGTCGTCGCCCGCGACCGCACCGACGAGATGCGCCGCGAGCTTGCCGAAGCCGACTTCATCTCCAACGCCGCGCACGAGCTGCGCAACCCGCTGGCCGGGATCTCCAGCGCGATCGAGGTCCTGCAGGAGGGGGCGAAGGACGACCCGGGGGCGCTCGAGCACTTCCTCGGCCGGCTCGCCGAGGACGCGGAGCGGATGAACCGATTGACGAAGTCGCTGCTGACCCTGGCCAGGGTCGAGTCGATCGGCGCCGGCGAGACCGAGCAGGTCGACGTCGCGGCGGCGGTCCGCGACACGGTCGGCTCGGTCGAGGTGCCCGAGCACATCGAGCTGAGCACCGAGGTCGCGGCCGACCTCGGTGCCAGGGGCGACCCGACGCTGCTGCGCCAGGTGCTCGTCGGCCTGCTGACCAACGCCTTCAAGCACACGCCGCTGCCGGGGCGCGTTACCGTTCGCGGCCGCCGCGACGGCGAGGACGAGGTGATGCTGGAAGTGATCGACACCGGGCCGGGGATCCCCGAGGCGGAGATAGAGCGCATATTCGAGCGCTTCTACCGCCGCGACGAGTCGCGCAAGCAGGAGGGCTTCGGCCTCGGCCTCGCGATCGCCCGCCGCATGGTCAACGTCATGGGCGGAGAGATCGGCGCCCGCTCGGTGGAGGGCGAGGGCAGCACCTTCTGGGTCCGCCTGCCGGCGGCGCAGCCGAGCGCCACTCCGGTCGCGTAATGAATAAGATTCCGCCCACTTCCTCTGCTCCCGGGAACGACAGAAGAGTCAGATATGGACTGTCGTTCCCTCCCGCGGTCGGAAGTGGGCGGGCGAGGGAATGACATGAGCAGTGGTCGGATACTTATCGCGGACGACGAGCCATCGGTGCGCGACTCGGTCGGCTACGCGCTGACCCAGGAGGGCTTCGAGGTGAGCGCCGCCGCCGACGGCGACGAGGCGAGCGAGATGGTCGACGACGGCATCCCCTACGACCTGCTGATCCTCGACATCATGATGCCCGGCCCGAGCGGGCTCGACATCTGCCGCGAGGTGCGCTCGCGCAGCGCCGTGCCGATCATCCTGCTGACCGCGAAGGACGCCGAGGTCGACAAGGTCGTCGGGCTCGAGGTCGGCGCCGACGACTACGTGACCAAGCCGTTCTCGGTGCGCGAGCTGCTCGGCCGCGTGCGCGCCCAGCTGCGCCGCCGCGAGCTCGACCGGGCGCCGCTCTCGCAGGCGGTCAGGGTGGAGGCCGGGCCGGTGGCGATCGACCTCGTGCGCCACGTCGCCACGGTGCGCGGCGAGCCGGTCAACCTGACCCGCTCGGAGTTCCAGCTGCTGCGCCTGCTCGTCGGCCGCGCCGGCGAGGTCTTCCCGCGCCGGCAGATCATGGAGGAGCTCTGGCAGACCGAGTTCGACGGCGACGAGCGCGCCTGCGACGTCCACATCTCCAACCTGCGGCAGAAGGTCGAGACCGACCCCCAGAGCCCGGAGCTGATCGTCACCGTGCGCGGCGTCGGCTACAAGTTCGAAGGCGAGGCCGGCTGAGCGCCGCCCCGCCTTGCGCCTGCCAATAACCTCCATGTATGGACCGGACCGCGAGCGCAGACGAGGCGACCGCGATCGCCGCGGCGATCGCCCGCTTCGAGGCGGACACGGCGCCGGTCGAGGTCGCGGCTGAGGGGGACGTCGTGAGCCCGTGGCAGCGGGCGGCGCTGAGCGAGGGAGTCGGCGCGAAGGGCATCGTTCAGAGTCACCTAGAAGGAGGGACGCAATGGCAGTCGTGAAAATCATCGAGCTGGTCGGCAGCTCGAAGACGTCCACCGACGACGCGGCGAAACAGGCCCTGGCCCAGGCCCAGGGCACGCTGCGCAACATCCGCGCCGTCGACATCGTCTCCACCGGGATCCGCGGCGAGAACCTCGACGAGTACCGCGCCCACGTGCGCGTCGCCTTCCTCGTCGAGGGGACCGAGGTCGACTGAAGGACCTACGTCGCCGGCATGCGTTCGGCGCGCTCGGCGATGCCGGCGGCGATCTCGGCCACGATCGGGTCGGAGTGCTCGGGGGCGCTCGCCAGCTCCGGAACCGCGGCGCGCACGCGTTCGACGAACGGCGCCGCGCGCAGCTCGAGGAAGCGAGGAGCGAAGCCGATCCGCACGGCGAGCTCTCGCCAGGCGGCGGGCACGACCTCATCCAGCGTCCGTGCCCCGTCGATCGACATCGCCAGCGTCTTCGTCAGCTCGTCGTAGACGTCGGTCGAGACGAGGTCGTATAGCGGCGCGAGGCGCGGCGCCGGCGAGTCGTAGAGCAGCGAGTAGTTCTTGCCGTGCGCGTCGCAATTGCCGACGAGGACATTGAAGACGAGCGCCAGCCAGAGCTGCGGACGGTCGCGCGCCGGCGCCGAGGAGGCTTCGTCGACCAGGCGCATCGCCTCGACCACGCCGGGGCCGCCCTCCGCCTGGTACTTCTCGATGTAGAGCCTGCCGAGCGCCTGGCAGAGATCCTCCTGGTGCAGGCGACGGACGGGCTCCTGGGTCAGGTCGCGGTCATAGCGGGTTACGACCAGATAGGGCAGGCCCGAGAGCGTCTCGGCGCGTTCGACTTCGGCGACCTCCAGTCCGGCCGCCGCGGCGAGGCGCATGCAGAAGAACTCGTTCGCGACGAGGCCGGGGAAGCGCTCCGGCTCCGGCTTGAGGATGTGCGTGGTCGGCTGCCCGGGGCCGTGGGGGAGCGCGAAGCCGTCCTCGACCTCGACAACCGGCAGCTTGCTCTGCGCCCCGGCCAGCGAGAGCCGGACCTCGCCTCCGGCGTCAGCGGCGAGGGGGCGCTGTGGCAACTCGGTGAGGAGCCCGTCCAGGCGCGCGGGGTCGAGCGGCTCGAGCTCGCCCGGCCCGTCACCCGGCGGCGACTCTCCGGCGGGCAGCAGGGTGACCGCACCGGCGACATCGCCCCCGAACCGCTCCAGCAGGCGGTAGTCGTTCGAGGCCGAGATTCCGGTGGCGAGGGCGAGCTGGGCCCGTACCCCCTCCTCGGGCAACAGGTTGCCGAAGAAGGCGAGGCAATCGCGGTGGGGGAACGCCTCGTCGCGGAGCGGCAGATGCCAGGAGAGCGCGTGCTCGCCGGCCTCGACGTACGCGGGGTCGTAGCGGAACTGCAGGTTGCCGTTGTCCTTGCGCCGCAGGACACCGGCGAGGCGGCCGTGGAGATATACGTCGAGCAGCCGGTCAACCACGCGGCTCGACCCCGACGTCGAGTCCGACCGCGCGGGCCGCATGCAGGACGATGCCGACGTGAACGGTTTCCTTGCCGTTCTCCATCTGGCCGATGACCCTGCGGCTGACTCCGATCGAGGTCGCGAGGTCGTCCTGGGTGAGCCCCAGCTCGCGGCGCCGTGCGCGAATGGCGGTGCCGAGTGCGGCGGCGGAGGCGGTCTTTTCCATCAGGTCAGGGTAGGGCAGATGGGATCGATCGATCACATTCCACATCGCTTGGCCGGAATCCTGCGAAATGCGATCGATCGATCCCATCGCGTGCGCTTGCACACGTGCGCGCGTGAAATGGGATCGATCGATCCCATATCCGGTGCTGTTAGGGTGCCGTCCAGATGACCGACGAGGCGAGAGGGATCTCCAGCGAGGAGGCGCGGAAGCTGATCGAGGGCGGCGCGCAGCTGGTCGACGTGCGCGCCGACCACGAGTGGGAGGCCGGGCACATCTCCGGCGCCGTCCACCTGCCGCTCGACGAGCTGGCGGGTCGGGCGGGCGAGCTCGACCGCGAGCGGCCGGTCGTCGTCTACTGCCGCGGCGGCGGCCGCTGCGAGATGGCCGCGGAGGCGCTGGCCGCCGCCGGCTTCGACGCCGCCAAGCTCGAGGGGGGCGTCGTCGGCTGGGCCGAGGAGGGCCTGCCGATGGAGCCGGAGGGCGGCTACGCCGCCGAGTCCGGCGAGGCCGCGGCCATCCTCGAGGCCCGCAAGCGCGGTTAGACCCGATCCCGGTCGTCATTTCAGCCGCTACGCGGGCGAAATGACAACCGCGTTCGGAAGGGCGCGACCTTAAATACCCTAATCCCTGTCAGGTTTTGCTATTTTCCTGGGCGTGGAGGTCGTCGTCGATCAGGACAAGCGGCAGAGCGGCAAGGGCCGGACGGGCACGCTCGAGAACCCGGAGACCTACGAGAACGTCCCCGGGCACGTGATCCCGATCATCGAGCGCGAGTTCGACGACTTCGACTCGGAAGCCGAGCAGTTCCTCGCCGGCGAGCTGGCCGAGGACCAGTTCATCGGCTTCCGGCTCAAACAGGGCGTCTACGGCCAGCGCCAGGCCGACGTGCAGATGGTCCGCGTCAAGCTCCCCTTCGGCGGCGTCACGCCGGAGCAGATGGAGATGTTCGGCCAGGTGGTCGAGCAGTACGCGCCGCTGGACAAGGGCCACATCACGACCCGCCAGAACATCCAGATCCACCACGTGCCGCTGCGCGACATGGAGGCGCTGATCCGCGAGATCTCCTCGGTCGGCCTCTCCTCGCGCGAGGGCTGCGGCAACACCGTGCGCAACGTCACCGGCGACCCCTGGGCCGGCGTCGCCGCCGACGAGATCTTCGACCCGACGCCGTACGCCGGCGCCTACGTCCGCTACTTCGTCCGCCACCCGACGACGCAGCTGATGCCGCGCAAGATCAAGACCGCCTTCACCGGCTCCGACGAGGACCGGGCGATCACCGGCATTCACGACATCGCCTTCATCAGCCGCGAACGCGACGGCGTCAGGGGCTTCGAGGTCCGGGTCGGCGGCGGCACCTCGATCATGGCCCGCGTCGCGCCGACGCTCTACGAGTTCGTCGAGGCCGACAACGGCGACTACCTCAAGGTCGCCGAGGCGGCGCTGCGGATCTTCGACCGCCAGGAGTGGCTGCGCGTGAACCGCGCCCGCGCCCGGATCAAGGTGCTGATCGACAAGATCGGCATCGACGCCTTCCGCGAGCAGGTCGAGGAGGAGCTGGAGGGCGATTGGGTCGCCGAGCGTGGCTTCGACGCCGAGCTGGTCGAGCGCCTGCGCTTCGAGGACGACGAGGAGGAGCGCGCGCCCGAGCCGCCGCTGCAGCCCGCCTCGCCGAACGGCGACCGCACCGAGTTCGACCGCTTTCTCGAAGGCAACGTGCAGCCGCAGCGCCAGGAGGGCTTCGTCGCGGTCGAGGTCAAGATCGAGCGCGGCGACCTGACCCCGGAGCAGTTCCGCGGCCTGGCGGCGATCATGCGCGAGCTCACCGGTGGCTACGCGCGCAGCACCGTGCAGCAGAACCTCGTCCTGCGCTGGGTGCGCGACGAGTCGCTCTACGAGGTCTGGCAGCGGCTGGCGGCGCTCGGCCTGGCAGAGCCCGGCGCGCGCGAGATCACCGACACGGTCAGCTGTCCCGGCACCGACAGCTGCAAACTCGGCATCACCAGCTCGATGGGGCTCAACCGGGCGATCAAGCAGCGGGTCGAGGAGATGGAGATCGACGACCCGCTGACCCGCAGGATCCACATCAAGATGAGCGGCTGCCCCAACGGCTGCTCCCAGCACCACATCGCCGACATCGGCTTCTACGGCGCCTCGCTCAAGGTCGGCGGCCGCCAGATGCCCGCTTACATCCCGCACATCGGCGGCAACTACGAGGGCGGCGAGGTGATCTTCGGCACGCGGCTGAAATCGCGCCTGCCGGCCAAACGCGTCCCCGAGGCGGTGCAGCGCTGGATCGAGCTGTACGAGGCTGAGCGCAATAAGTCCAACGACTCCAACGTCGACGGTTACGAGGAGTTCAACGCCTTCGCCGAGCGCGTCGGGGCGGCCCGCTTCGAAGCGGAGATCAAGGACCTGACGCTGCCGGCCGAGTTCAGCCTCGAGACGATGCAGCAGTTCATCGACTGGAACCGCTCCGGTCCGTACAAGGTGGAGCGGGGCGAGGGCGAGTGCGCAATATGACGCCGGTGGCGACAGCCCCGGACATCGACGCCGAGGGGGTCGCCGCGGAGCTGGAGCCGAAGAGCGCCGCCGAGGCGATCGAGTGGATGTTCGAGACCTTCGGCGAGAGCCACTACGTCGCCTGCTCCTTCCAGAAGACCAGCTCGGTCACCGCCCACCTGGCCAGCCGAATCAACCCCGACGCGCGCTTCTTCTACCTCGACACCGAAGTGCTGTTCGAGGAGAGCTACGAGACCCGCGACCGGCTCGCCGCGGCGCTCGGCGTCCGGTTCGACCGCTTTCACGACCTGACGATCGCCGAGCAGGCCGAGCGGTACGGCGACGAGCTGTGGCAGAGCGACCCCGACGCCTGCTGCGGCCTGCGCAAGGTCGAGCCGATGCGCCGCGCGCTCTCTTCCGTAGACTGCTGGCTCGCCGGCGTCCGCCGTGAGGACTCAGCCAGCCGCGCCAGGACCCCCAAGTTCGCCTGGGACGAGCGTTTCGAGCTGTGGAAGCTGAACCCGATCGCGGACTGGACCGAGCGCGACGTCTGGAACTACATCCATGAGCACCACCTCCCGTACAACCCGTTGCACGATCGCGGCTACCCGTCGATCGGCTGCACCCACTGCACGAAGCCGGTCGGGCCGGGAGGCTCGCCGCGCGCCGGGCGCTGGGCGGGTCTCGAGAAGACCGAGTGCGGGATCAACTAGCGGTCCACTGAGGCGCCGCGAGACCCTTCCACGAGACTTGCCGAGGAGCAGATGAGCGAGACGATGACCGAGCTGTCCCTGACCCTTTCCGAGCGCCACACGGCGGACTTCGAGATGATCGGCAACGGCGGCTTCGCGCCGCTGGCCGGCTTCCAGGGCTCCGCCGACTGGGAGCGCGTCTGTGCCGAGATGCGCACCGCCGACGGCTCCTACTGGCCGATCCCGATCACCCTGGCGACCGAGCTAGAGTGCGCGGTCGGCGACGTCGTCTCGCTCTCCAGCGACGAAGGCAAGCCGCTGGGCCGGATCCGGGTCGAGGAGATCTTCGAGCGCGACGTCAAGCGCGAGTCCGAGCAGGTCTACGGCACCACCGACGAGGCCCACCCGGGCGTCGCCGCGATCTACGAGGAGGGCAACCGCTGCATCGCCGGCCCGATCGAGGTCGACGCGCTGCCCGACCACGAGGACGCCTTCATGAGCCGCTACATGACGGCGCCCGAGACCAAGGCCGAGTTCGAGCGCCGCGGCTGGAATCGCGTCGTCGCCTTCCAGACCCGCAACCCGATCCACCGCGCCCACGAGTACCTGACCAAGGCCGCGCTGGAGACCTGCGACGGGCTCTTCATCCAGCCGCTGATCGGCAAGACCAAGGCCGGCGACATCCCCGCCGACGTGCGCATGCGCTGCTACGAGGTGCTGATGGAGAACTACTACCCGAACGACCGGGTGATGCTCGGCGTCAAGCCGGCGAAGATGCACTACGCCGGCCCGCGCGAGGCGGTCCTGCACGCGATCGTCCGCCGCAACTACGGCGCCACCCACTTCATCGTCGGTCGCGACCACGCCGGGGTCGGCGACTACTACGGCACCTACGACGCGCAGAAGATCTTCGACGAGATCGACATCGCCGAGCTCGGGATCGAACCGCTGTTCTTCGAGCACAGCTTCTGGTGCAACGAGTGCGAGGGGATGGCCTCGGGCAAGACCTGCCCGCACGACTCCGACGCGCACGTGTTCCTCAGCGGCACCAAGGTGCGCGAGATGCTCGGCAACGGCGAAAGGCCGCCGCAGGAGTTCTCGCGCAACGAGGTCGCCGACATCCTGATCGACGCTTACAAGGAGGACTGACTCAAAAATGGCTGGTGAGAAGGGCTTCACCCTCTGGTTCACCGGGCTCTCCGGAGCCGGCAAGACGACGATCTCCCGCCTGCTGGAGGGACACCTGCGCGAGCGCGGCTCGAAGCTGGAGATCCTCGACGGCGACGTCGTGCGCGAAAACCTCTCCAAGGGGCTCGGCTTCTCGAAAGAGGACCGCGACACCAACATCCGGCGGATCGCCTTCGTCGCCGACCTGCTCAGCCGCAACGGCGTGCCGGTGATCACCGCGGCGATCTCCCCCTACGCGGAGATCCGCGCCGAGGCGCGCGACCTGATGGGCGACCGCTTCGTCGAGGTCTTCGTCAAGGCCTCGGTCGACACCTGCGCCGAGCGCGACGTCAAGGGCCTATACGCAAAAGCCTTCGCCGGCGAGATCAAGGAATTCACCGGCGTGTCCGACCCCTACGAGGCGCCGGACAACCCCGAGGTGACCTGCGACACCGAAAGCGAGACCGCCGAGGAATCGGCGCAGAAGCTGCTCGAGTACCTTGAGTCGCGGGGCCTGATTCCCGAGCACGCACCGGCTTCGGCGTAGACGTTTGCGAGGGGGGAGGGGACGGGTGTGCCCCTCCTGCTTGCTGGATTTTTCGCCCGCTGAGCCGGCGCCACTCGCCGAGCGGCGGGCGAAAAATTAACGCCGCTGCGCTGGAGGGACACACCCGTCCCCTCCCAACCGGCGCCGTCCCCGCCGGCGCCGTAGAGGTTTGGACCGCTATCCGGCCAAAAGCTCTACGGCGTTGCTTGACGTGGCGGCTCGATTCCCTATGGTGCCGGTCGTGAGGTGGGGAATTGGAGTCGTCGCGCTCTTGGTGGTATTGGCGCTGGCGTCGCCCGGGGGCCGGGCGGCGGCCGGGGTGCCGAGCTACGAAGAGGCGCCACCGGCCTACGTGCCGCCTCCCGCATGGTCGCCGCGGCTTCATTTCTCCGGCTTCCGGCGCAATCTGCGCAGCGGGAGGGCGATCCTGTTCGTCAGCGTGCCCGGGCCGGGGCGGGTGATCCTGCGCGGGCGGGGGATCCGGCGGCTGGCGCGGTTCGTCGGCCAGCCGAGGCGCCTGCGGCTCGTGGTCAGGCCAAAGGTGCGGCTGATGCACTATCTGAAGCGCCATCGCAAGGGGAGGATCCGAGCCGCGGTGACGTTCAGGCCGCACGACGGAAGCGCCGCGGAGACGATCGAACGCCCGATCGCGCTGAAGCGCCGGCACCACCGACACAGTTAGTCTGCAAGCTCTGCGCAGAGCTCGGCCAGGCCGATCGCTTCGACGTCCTCGGCCAGGCGGAATCGCTCCTCGCCCGCGTAGACGACGAAGCTGCGTTGTGGCTTGAGGTCGTCGAGGGCGAAGCGCAGGCTCCGTTCGATCTTGGGAGCCGAGGTTCGCTTGACCTCGATGGCCCACGTGTCGCCGTTTCGCCAATCGAGAATCAGATCGATCTCGGCGCCGCTTCGGGTGCGGTAGAAGCTCGGCAAGGCCTCATCGCCGACGATCGTCAGCAGGTTCTCGATCGCCATTCCCTCCCAGCTCATGCCGACCACGGGATGCCCCAGCAGCGCCTCCTTGTTCCCTATGCCCAGCAGCGCATGCACCAGGCCGCTGTCACGCACATAGACCTTGGGCGACCGGACCAGTCGCTTGCCGACATTGGCGTGTCGAGGTGGGAGCCGGCGCACGAGCAGCAGATCGACGAGCAGGTCGATGTAGTGAGACACGGTCGGGCTGCTCAGTTCGAGGTTGCGCGCCAGTTGGGAGACGTTCAGCTGGCCACCCTGGTTATGAGCCAGCATCGTCCACATGCGTCGTAGCGTCGCGGCGGGAATGCGCAGCCCGAACTGTGGAATGTCGCGTTCGAGGTAGGTGCGGATGAAGTGGTCTCGCCAATCGAGGCTCAGCTTGTCGTCCTTCGCGAGGAAGCTGTCGGGAAAACCTCCCCGGACCCAGAGATCGTCGATCCGTTCGGCGCCGACCTCGATCAGCTCGAAAGGGGTCAGTTCGACGAAGGCGATCCGTCCCGCGAGCGTCTCCCCGGATTGGGCGAGGAGATCCAGGCCGGCCGATCCGAGGATGAGAAAGCGGCCCTCGCCCTTTTCTTCACGGCGGCCGGCATCGATCACCCCGCGAAGCTGCCCAAAGATGCCGGGGAGCCGGTGGATCTCATCCAGAACGACCAACTCGTCCGCGTGATCCGCGAGATAGATCCCGGCATTTTCGATCCGGGCTACGTCTTCAGCCGATTCGAGGTCCAAGTAGACCGCCGGACGACTTTCGGCCATCTCGAGTGCCAGGGTCGTCTTGCCCACCTGTCGGGGGCCGACCAATGCCACGGCGGGCATATGTTCCAGCCGCTCACGCACTTCGGCCGCGACTCTTCGCTGAATCATCCTGCCAATTTTAAAGTCCAACTTTAAATTTGCAAGGATAGACCGGGAATTTGTTCGGTACGGTTTCTCGGGCCGGCCCGAGCAAATTCGCGTCGCGAGGGGCCTTTCAGGGCCGTGACGGCACCTGGGGCTCGGCGAGGCCGTAGGTGTCGTAGGCGCCGAACTCGGCGAAGGTCTTGTGGGTCGGGCCGTGGTAGTCGGAGGAGGCCGTGGGGATCAGGTCGAGCTCGTCGCAGAGCTCGAGCAGGTGCTCGGTCTGCTCCTTGGTGTGGGTCGGGTAGAAGGCCTCGACGCCGTCGACGTCGAGGGCGCGGATCAGCTCGTCGACCTCGTGTCGGGCGTCGATGTCCCAGTAGGGGTGGGCGACGACGGCGACGCCGCCGGCGTCCTTGATCGCCTGGACCGCCTGCTCGGCGGTCGGCCAGCGCCGCGGCACGAACGCCTTCGCCCCCGGTACCAGGTACTCCTCGAAGAACGGCCCGAGGTCGCCGCTCGCGCCGGCGGCACGGGCGATGTGCGGACGGCCGATCGAGAGCGCGTCGCCGGCCTCCTTCACCGCGTCCTCCAGGTGCAGGTCGAAGCCCTCGCCGCGCAGCTTCTCGACGATCTCCCCGGCCCGCGAGACCCGCTCGTGCTGGGCCCGCTCGCAGGCCGGCGCGATCTTCCCCAGGTCGATCCAGTACCCGCAGACGTGCAGGTCTTCCGCATACTGGTGCACGCAGGACATCTCAATCGCCGGCACCAGCTCAATCCCAAGCTCCTTCGCAGCCTCGGCGGCCTCCGCGACGCCGGCGATCGCATCGTGGTCCGTCAAGGCGAGCGTCGTCACCCCCGCTTTCGCCGCTTCCGCGACGACCTCGGCAGGCGCAAGCTGCCCGTCCGACACAGTCGAATGCGACTGAAGCTCGATCAGCATGGACCCGCTGAAGCTTTCCCGCCGAGGATCACGACGGCGCAGCCTACCTGCGGCCGTCCGAAGAGGGGGGACGGGGTGCCCCTCGGGCCGGCGGATACTCAAAACGGCGATCTAATTAGATCGCCGTTTGTCGGAACGAGGGGCACCCCGTCCCCCCGTCGCGCCGCCCCCCGAATGCATAAACTGCGCCGCCGTGTTCGAGAAGGTCCTGATAGCCAACCGCGGCGAGATCGCGATCCGAGTCGCCCGCACGCTGAAGGAGATGGGCATCGCCTCGGTCGCCGTGTACTCGGAGATCGATCGCGACGCCCCGCACGTGCGCGAGGCCGACGAGGCCTTCCTGATCGGCCCCGCGACGCCGGCCGAGAGCTACCTGAACATCCTCAAGATCATCGACACGGCCAAGCAGGCCGGCGCCGAGGCGATCCACCCCGGCTACGGCTTCCTCGCCGAGAACGCCGACTTCGCCCGCGCCTGCGCCGAGGCCGGCATCGTCTTCATCGGCCCGCCGCCGGAGGCGATCGAAGCGATGGGCTCGAAGACGCGGGCGCGCGAGATCATGCGCGAGGCCGGCGTGCCGATCGTCCCCGGCGCTACCGAGCCCGCCCCCGACCTCGACGCGGCACGCGCGCAGGCCGAGGAGGCGGGGTACCCGGTCGCCTGCAAGGCCGCGGGCGGCGGCGGCGGCAAGGGCTTCCGGGTCGCGATGAGCGCCGACGACCTGCAGGACGCCTACGAAGGCGCCGCCCGCGAAGGCGAGAAGTTCTTCTCCGACTCGCGCGTCTACGTCGAGCGCTACCTCGAGGACCCGCGCCACGTGGAGGTCCAGGTGCTCGCGGACTCGCACGGCAACACGATCCACCTCGGCGAGCGCGACTGCTCGCTGCAGCGGCGCCACCAGAAGGTGATCGAGGAGGCACCGGGCCCGCAGGTCGACGAGGAGATGCGCGAGCGGATCGGCAGGATCGCCACCGAGGCCGCCGCCGCCGTCGGCTACCGCGGCGCCGGCACGGTCGAGGGGATGCAGGTCGGCGACGAGTACTTCTTCCTCGAGATGAACACGCGCGTGCAGGTCGAGCACTGCGTGACCGAGATGGTCACCGGGGTCGACATCGTGCGCGAGCAGGTGCTGGTCGCCGCCGGCGAGCCGCTGAGCGTCGCCCAGGAGGACGTCGAGCTGAACGGCCACGCGATCGAGTGCCGGATCAACGCCGAGGCGGCGCACAAGAACTTCGCCCCGGCGCCGGGAGCGATCGCGTCCTACCGCGAGCCGGCGGGTCCCGGCGTGCGCGTCGACTCCGGCGTCGAGGCCGGCTCCGAGGTGACGCCGATGTACGACCCGATGGTCGCCAAGCTGATCGTCTGGGACGTCGACCGCGAGCACGCGACGCGCCGCATGCTGCGCGCGCTGGGCGAGTACGAGGTCGGCGGCCTGACCACGCTGATCCCCTTCCACGAGGCGATCCTCGCCACCGAGCAGTGGGCCAAGGGGGAGACCTGCCGCGACCTGATGGAAGACAGGGAGTGGCTGAAGACGACCGCGCCGGCGCAGGCCGAGGCGCCGGAGGCGCCGGAGGGCGCCGAGGTCGTCGCCCGCGACTACAAGGTCGAGGTCTCGGGCAGGCTCTTCGACGTCAAGGTGATCGGCGAGGCCGCCGCGGGCGCCGCCGCCCAGGCCGCCGGCAACGGCAAGCGCCCGCCGAAACGCGAGCGCAAGGGCGGCGGCGCGGCGAGCGCCTCGAGCGAGTCGCTGCCCTCGCCGCTGCAGGGCACGGTGCTCAAGGTCGCGGTCGAGCAGGGCGCCGCGGTCGAGGAGGGCGACCTGATCTGCGTGATCGAGGCGATGAAGATGGAGAACGAGATCGCCGCCCACCGCGCCGGCAAGGTCACCACCCTCAACGTAGCTCAGGGCGCAGCGGTCTCGAGCGGCGACGTACTCGCGGTCATCGAGTAGGCGGTCGAGGGGACGGGGTGCCCCTCGCTCCGACAAACGGCGATCTAATTAGATCGCCGTTTTGAGTATCCGCCGGCTCGACGGGCACCCCGTCCCCTCGCCGGTCATTTGCCTTTTCCGGGCTTCTTCTTTTCGCGTTCGCGTCGTTCTTTTTCCCGCTGCCGTTCGCGTTCCCGCTGTTCGCGGCGCTTCTGCGCCTGCAGCTTCTGGAATTCGCGCCGGGTCATCGGGATCGGCGGCGTCAGCGCGCGGCATTCGCGCCCGACGCAGTTCTCGTAGCGCCGCAGCTGGCGGTGGAGGAAGTTGCGGATCGGGTAGAGGTTCGGCACCCGGACGAGGTTGTTGAGCTCGTTCGGGTCCTTGTTGATGTCGTAGAGCTCCTTCTCGCCGTTCGGCCAGGCGATGTACTTGTACGGGCCGAGGCGGATTCCCTCGTAGTTGAGCGGCGGCGCGAGGATCGAGGCGTGCGCCCCGCCGCCGCGGGAGCGCGGCGCGCTCGAGACGCCCGCCTCGGGCTCCAGCGGCTTCGGGTCGGTGCTGCCGTTGCCGCCGGGCACGCCCCCGTCGCCTTCGCCGGTCGAGGCGATCGCCCCGTTGGCTTCGACGTCGTTGGTCTGCACGAAGGACTCGAAGAGGAGCGGCCGGCGGCTGCGCAGGTCCGGGTCGCGCAGGAAGGGGACCATCGAGCGGCCGTCGACGCTCTTGTCCGGTTCGACCCCGGCGAGGTCGAGCACGGTCGGCGCGATGTCGATGTTGGCGGCGAACTCGCCGCTTTCCGAGCCGGGCTCGATCCCCGGCCCGCGGATGATGAAGGGTAGGTGGGTGGCCGGCTCGTAGGCGAGGAACTTGCCGCCGATCAGCCGGTGCTCGCCGAAGAAGAAGCCGTTGTCGGAGGTGAACAGGATGTAGGTGTTCTTCAGCCGGCCGGTTTCGGAGAGCGTGCCGACGATCTGCTTGACCCCGTCGTCGATCGAGCGCAGCGCCTCGAGCTGCTTGTCGTAATAGACCTTGTAGGTGTGCTTGATGCTCGGCGTCAGGTGTTCGGCTTCGCGGATGAACGACGGCTTGTCGCTGACGTTGCCCTCGTCGAAGCCTTCCGAGCGGTTGTGCGGCAGCCGCGCGCCCTTGAACCAGTTGTAGTGGCGGGGGGCGGGCTCTGGCCCAGCCGGGCGGCGGAAGTCGCCGTGCGGCGAGGTGTAGTCGAGCTGCATGTAGAAGGGCTGCTCGGGCGAGGTCGAGCGGATTTCTTCGCGCGCCATCCAGTTGAAGACGTCGGTCGCGTAGACGCAGGGTCGCCCTTCCTGCGGTTCGAACGGGCAGCCCGGCGGGTCGCGTTCGGTGTATTCGCGCGGTTCCCAGGTGCCCGAGTTGCCGTACGGTTCGCTGACGACGCCGTCGTTGTTGAGCACGTAGCCGTAGAAGTAGTGGTGCGTGTCCGCGTTCAGCACCGAGTGCCAGGAGCTCCAGCCGGGCGGCACGTTCCTGCCGTCGCTGTACGGTTCGTCGCCGTAGCCGTTGAGGAACTTGCCGATGTGGATCGTGCGGTAGCCGGCGCCCTGCAGCCAGGTGGCGATGTTGTGGTCGAAGGCGCCGCGGAAGGAGAAGCCGGAGTATCCGCCGTTCGGCTGCACGTTGCCCTTGACGCCGTCGTTGTGGGCGTAGCGCCCGGTCATCAGGCTGACCCGCGAGGGGCAGCAGAGGGGATAGGAGACGTAGTAGCGGTTGAAGGTCTCGCCGCGTTTGGCGAGCAGGTCGAGCGTGTTCGGCATCGCCCGCAGCTCGGGCCCCCCGGGGAAGGCGCGGAAGGTCGCGTAGAGCTCGTCCAGGGTCGAGTCGTCGGTCTGGATGACGACGAAGCTGGGCGGTTCGGGGTCGGGGTCGAGCGACGGTTCGTCGGGGTTGTCGAACGTGCGCACCGGGACCGCCGGCTTTTCGTCTTCGACCGCGCCGGCTCGGCCGGGCCCGGCTGCCGCCAGGCAGAGCAGCGCCAGGACAAGCAGCGCCGCGGCGGGCGGCAGGGCGCGCGAGAGCTTTCGGCTGTGGTTGACTCGGTCCATCGAATGCGTCGAATCCGGGTGGCCGGACCCCCTTACAGGGGTCGAAACCGCCGCCCGCGGTCGAAGTTGCGAAGCCGCAACGCTAGAGAACCGCTAGGACGCGCCGAGCTTCTTCGCCGCTTCGCGGAAGTTCTTCACCGTCGCGGCCGGCGCTTTGCGCCCTTCCAGCTTCTCCCCGTGGCGGTTGACCCAGATCACCGGCACCTTCATCTTCAGCAGCGGCACGACGTCGGTGTCGTAGCTGGAGCAGATGTGGACCCAGCCTTTCTTGCCGCCGATCCGCCGCGCGCACTCTTTGAAGTGCACGGGGTCGGGCTTGTAGCTGCGCACCTGCTGGGCGGTGACGACGAGGTCGAGTTCGGTGCGCAGGTGGCGGCGCGAGATGCCGAGCATCTTGTCGTCGACGTTGGAGATGATCCCGACCTCGTAGCGTTTGCCGAGCCGGTCCATCGCCGCGTTGGCCTCGCGGAAGGGCAGCCAGTAGGCGATGCTGTCGGGCAGGAACTGGGCCCGCGAGGGCTCGATCTCCCAGCCGACCTCGCGGGCGACCTTGACGATCGTGCGGCGCAGCACCTCGGCGTAGAGTTCGTAGGAGCCGGCCATGATCTCGGCCTGGACCTCGAAGAAGCGCGCCAGGAACGGCGCCTCCTCGAAGCTGAAGCCGTCCTTCGCCGCCTCCTTCCTGCAGGCCTCTAGGATGCCCTTCTCCCAGTCGATCAGGCTTCCGTAGCAGTCGGTGGTCACCCAGTTGATGGATTTCAGCGCGGGGAGGGCCATGGTCGAGCGCGGCATCTTATAGGCTGCCGCGCGGCCCGGCAGGGCGCCGACCTCTATGGACCTCCTCGAGTATCAGGGCAAGCAGCTGTTCGCCGCGCACGGAGTCGCCGTGCCGAGCGGCGAGGTCGCCGCGACCGTCGAGGAGGCGGTCGCCGCGGCGGAGCGGATCGGCTACCCCTGCGCGATCAAGGCCCAGGTGCTGATCGGCGGCCGCGGCAAGGCGGGCGGGATCAAGATCGCCGCCGACCGCGCCGAGGCCGAGCAGCACGCCGGCGCGATCCTCGGCATGGACATCCGCGGCCCGCGCGGCGAGGGCCCCTTCCGGGTCGAGCGCGTCTGGGTCGAGGGCGGCTCGGAGATCGCCGCCGAGTACTACGCCTCGGTGATCCTCGACCGCGGCGAGAAGAAGCTGCTGGCCATGGTCTCGGCCAAGGGCGGCATGGACATCGAGGCGGTCGCCGAGGAGGACCCGGCGGCGCTGGTCAAGGAGCACATCGACCCGACGCGGCCGTTCACCGCCGCCGCGGCGCGGCCGATCGTCGAGCGCGCCGGCCTGGCCGAGGACGCGCTGGACGAAGCGGCGGAGGTGCTCGCCAGGCTCGCCGAGACGGCGCAGGCCGAGGACGCGACCCTGATCGAGGTCAACCCGCTGATCGTCACCGCCGACCGCCGGGTGGTCGCCCTCGACGCGAAGGTGACGATCGACGGCAACGCCCTCTACCGCCACGAGGAGCTGGCCGAGATCGACGCCGAGTCGATCGACGACCCGCAGGAGGCGATGGCGCGCGAGAAGGGCCTCACCTACGTGAAGCTCGACGGCGACGTCGGCATCCTCGCCAACGGCGCCGGGCTCTGCATGTCGACGCTCGACGTCGTCGCCCAGGCGGGCGGCGCGCCGGCCAACTTCCTCGACGCGGGCGGCGGCTCGAAGGCCGAGGCGATCGTCGACGCGCTGACCGTGATCACCTCCGACGAGAAGGTGACCGCGATCCTCTTCAACATCTTCGGCGGCATCACCCGCTGCGACGAGATCGCCAAGGGGATCGTCGAGGCGTCCTCGCAGCTCGAGCTGAAGGTGCCGCTGGTCGTCCGCCTCGACGGCACCAACTCCGAGGAGGGCCTGGCGATCCTCGCCGACGCCGGCCTCGCCCACCTGCACCAGGAGACGACGATGCTCGGCGCCGCCGAGAAGGTCGTCGAGCTCGCGGGGGCGAGCGGCTGATGTCGATCATCGTCAACGAGAGCACGAAACTGGTCGTCTCCGGCCTGACCGGCCGCGAGGGCTCCTTCCACGGCCTGCGCAACAAGGCCTACGGGACCTACCTGGCCGCGGGCGTGACCCCCGGCAAGGGCGGCCAGGAGGTCGAGGGCGTGCCGGTCTTCGACTCGATCCGCGAGGCGGTCGAGGAGGAGGGCGCCAACACCTCGATGATCTTCGTCCCCGCCCGCTTCGCCGCGCCGGCGATCGACGAGGCGATCGAGTCCGGGGTCGAGACGGTGATCGCGATCACCGAGGGGATCCCGGTGCTCGACATGCTGAGCACGTATTGGAAGGCGAAGGAGGCCGGCGTGCGGCTGATCGGGCCGAACTGCCCCGGCGTCCTCTCCCCGGGCAAGGCCAACGTCGGCATCATCCCGGCCCAGTTCTTCGACCCGGGCAAGATCGGCGTCGTCTCCAAGTCCGGCACGCTGACCTACCAGATCGGCAACGAGCTGAAGCAGGCGGGCGAGGGCAACTCCTCGATCGTCGGCATCGGCGGCGACCCGATCATCGGCTCGGACTTCATCGACGTCCTCAAGCTGTACGAGGCCGACCCCGACACCGAGCTGATCGTGATGGTCGGCGAGATCGGCGGTGACGCCGAGGAGCGGGCCGCCGAGTTCATCGCCGCCGAGATCTCCAAGCCTGTCGTCGCCTACATCGCCGGCTTCACCGCCCCGCCCGGCAAGCAGATGGGCCACGCCGGCGCGATCATCTCCGGCTCCTCGGGAACCGCCCAGGCGAAGAAGGAGGCGCTGGAGGCGAAGGGCGTGCGGGTCGGCGAAAGCCCGACCGAGACGGCGAGGATCGCCGTCGAAGTGCTCAGGGGGTAGGGCTTGCGGGGGAGGGGGTGGGGGGTGTCCCTCCTGCTCACTGGATTTTTCGCCCGTTGACGTTGCGCCCGTCCGAGGTTCCGGTCAAGCGAAAAATTAACGCCGCTCCGCTGGAGTGACACCCCCCACCCCCTCCTGACGAGGCCGTTGCTAGGCTCGCTCTTCAATGGCTTCGGACACGATCTCATTTGCCCGGGGGGCGCCGAGCGCGGACATTCTGCCTCGTGAGGCGGTAGCTGAGGCTGCCGCCGCGGCGCTGTCCGAGGACTGGGAAAAAGCTCTTTCGTACGGCACCGGGATCGGGCACCCGGGGCTCTGCCAGTGGGTCGCCGAGCGGCACGGGGGGCTCGACGCGGGGCAGGTGATGATCGCCAACGGCTCGCTGGAGGCGGGCTGGATGCTGTTCGAGCACCTGCTCGGGCCCGGCGACCGGGTGGTCGTCGAGCAGCCGACCTACGACCGCACCCTGCTGATGCTGCAGCGGCTCGGGGTCGAGCTGGTGCCGGTGCGGCTCGAGGCCGACGGGCTCGACGTGGCGCAGCTCGAGGCGGCGCTCGCCGAGGGCCCGGTCAAGCTCGCGCACGTGATCCCCAACTTCCACAACCCGGCCGGCTGCACGCTGTCGGCCGCCAAGCGCGCCCGCCTGGTCGAGCTCGCCGCCGAGCACGGCTTCTGGATCTTCGAGGACGACCCCTACCGCGAGCTGCCCTTCGAGGGCGAGGCGCTCGAGTCGATGCTCTCGATCGACTCCGCCGAACGGGTGGTGCACGCCTCGTCCTTCTCGAAGACGGTCAGCCCCGGCGTGCGGGTCGGCTACCTGGCCGGGCCCGCGACCGAGATCCCGAAGCTGGCGAAGCGGGCGAACGAGACCTACATCTCACCCAACATGCTGGCCGAGTCGGTGGTGCTCGAGCTCTGCCGCTCGGGCGCCCTGGACCGCAACATCGAGTTCGTCAAGGGGGCCCTGCGCGAGCGCCGCGACGCGCTGGTCGAGGCGCTGCGCGAGCAGCTGCCGGAGGCCGAGTTCGTCGTCCCCGAGGGCGGCTACTTCCTCTGGCTCGACCTCGCCGAGGGGACGGACGCCGCGGCCCTGCTGGCCGAGGCCAAGGGCGAGGGCGTCGCCTTCGTCGCCGGCCCCGACTTCATGATCGAGGGCGGTGGGAACAGCCTCCGCCTCTCCTTCGCCAGCGTGCCGGCCGAACGCATCCCCGAGGGAATTTCGCGCCTGGCCAGGGCGTTGGACAAGATCAGAGATTCTGAGGCGGCGAAAATCTAGGCTGGCTAGGCAGCCGTCTCAGCGGCCGTAGCGGTCCGAGGAGAGGACGAGCTGCTCGGGGATCGCGGCGCGCGGCGGCGGCGCCGGGTCGGCGCGCACGGAGACCGTCTCGGCGACGCTGCGCGAGACCTCGTGCGAGCCCTCGGCCGAGGCGATCGTCACGCCCTCCTCATCGGAGCTCTCCACCGTGCCCTCCAGGCCCGGCTCCAGCCCCGCCGCTTTGAGGTAGTGCAGCAGCTCCTCGGCCTCGTTCTCGAAGCGCAGCACGTGGACGCGGGCGCCGACCTCGACGTCGGCGAGCAGCGAGCCGGTCTCGCGCGCGCCCTCGACGATCGGGTGGCCGTGCGGGCAGGTCGTCGCGTCGCCGATCGCCGCCCGCATCCGCTCCTCCAGCACCGGCGACATCGCGTGCTCGATCCGCTCCGCCTCCTCGTGCACCTCGTCCCAGGGGATGCCGAGCACGTCGGTGAGGAAGCGCTCGATCATCCGGTGGCGGCGCACGATGTAGCTGGCGTGCTCGCGGCCCGAGCCGGTGAAGGCGAGCGATTTGTCGGCCCTGCGCTCGACGTAGCCGTCCTCGACCAGGCGGCCGACCATTTCGTGCACGGTGGGCGGCGAGAGCTGCATCGCGCGGGCGATGTTGGCGCCGGTCATCGGCAGCCCGGCCTCCTCCAGCCAGAACATCGACTCCAGGTACTCCTGCTCGGCGACGGACGCTTGCTCCACGGCCTCGATGTTACCCAGCGCCCACGCAACCCCTGCGGGCCGCCGTAGAGGTTTGGCCCGCTATTCGGATCAAACCTCTACGGCGTGCCGTCGGTCAGCGGCGTTCCATCAGGGTGGAGACGACGGCCTCGTAGACGCCGTCGCCCATCGCGCTCTCGGTGACGGTCGCGTTGTCCCAGGCGGCGAGCGCGGCACGCAGGCCGGGGTCGCGCTCGGGGCCGTTGGCGACGACGAAGAAGCGGTCGACCGCGGTGGCGACCTCGAGGTCCTCGACCGAGTCGCCGACGGCGATGCACTCGGCGGGGTCGTAGCCGCGGGCGCGCGCGTGGGCGGCCACGGCGTTCGCCTTGCTGACCATCTTCGGCACCAGGTGGTAGGCGTGGGTGGGACCGTCGATCGCCGCCATCTCGCGGCCGATCGCGCCGTTGTCGAGCAGCCGCAGGTTCTCGTGGCCGGCGGCGGCGAGCAGCTCGTTGGCCTCGGCGACGTCGACCTTGCCGCGGAAGAGGTGGGAGAGCACGCGGCCGTGGTGCCAGGGCGCGTGGTACTCGAGCCGCCCCTCGAAGCGCTCGAAGAGCAGCTTCGGGATGCCGGCCCGCTCGAGCTTCTCGTAGACGGTGCCGTTCTCGTCGGGGGTCAGATCGCCGGTCAGCAGCGTCGTCTCGCCGTCGATCGCGAAGGCGCAGCCGGCCTCGTAGATGTAGGAGGTCTGGCCCATCAGCCGCGCCGCCTCGTGCACCTGCGCCTCGCGCCGGCCGGACATGATCACCACCTCGACGTCCGCCCGGTGGCACGCCTCGAGCGCCCGCGACTGGGCGAGCGAGAAGCCGCCCTCGGCGTCGCGGTACAGCGAGCTGCCCCGCCCGAGCAGGGTCCCGTCGAGGTCCACGTAGACGCATCGCAGCGGCATCGGCGCGGTCGCTACCGTAGCCGGATGAGCGCGCAAGGGACCATGCCCCCGGCCGCGGGTCCTGTCGCCGGGGTGGGGGGTGTCCTCCTGGTGCTTCGCTCTGCTCCGGGCACAGGGATGGATTCGTATTCAAGGATGGGGGCTTGCCCTCCGCAGACTACGCACAGGCGGAGGACACCCCCCACCCCACCGCCACCCGCGGAAGGGGTCTCTTGACGGCTTGGAAACTCGCCGACCGGGTTCTATCGCTTGAGCAGCCCGTTGGTGCCGGAATCGTGAATGTGACGAGCGATTCCATGTTCGAGGGCGCCCGGAGCGAAACCGCGGAGCGGGCGATTGCGGATGGGCTGGAGCTCGTGGCGCACGGATTCGACATGCTCGACGTAGGAGCGGTCGCCGCAAGGAGCGGCCCTCCGGTTACCGCCAACGCTGAGGGAGCGGCTCTTATTCCGGCGATAGAGGGCTTGGTGCGGTCCGGTGTGCCGGTTTCCGCCGACACGTTTTCCGTCGAGGTGGCGCGACGCGCCCTCGATGCGGGGGCAGTCGCGATAAACGACATTTCCGGAGGCTCGGATGGAATGTTCGAGTTGGTTGCCGGCACGGGCTGCGGCTACGTGCTGATGCATATCGAGGGCGCGCCGCGGGTCGACCGGCCGCCGCGCTCCTACGGCGACGTCGTCGAGCACCTGAAGTCGTGGCTGGGGGGGAGAATCGAGGCCGCCTCGCGACTTGGTGTGGCGGAGGAGCAGATCGCGATCGACCCGGGACTCGACTTCGACCTCACCACCGCGCAGGACGTTGAGATCCTGCGGCGGCTCGGCGAGCTGCGCGCGCTCGGGCCGGCGCTCTACGTCTCGCTCTCGCGCAAGGACTTCATCGGCGAGCTGCTGGCGGGGAGTTGGCAGGAGCGGCTGCCGGCGGGCGAGCGCGAGTGGGGCACGGTCGCCGCGGCGACGCTGGCGGTGCGCGAGGGGGCGGACGTGCTGCGGCTCCACGACCGCTCGACCCTGCAGGCGGTGCGGGTGGCGGGGCGGATACGTGGCGACTCGGTCGCAAATAGTGCGACCAGGTCGCCAGAGGTGAGTGGCTGATGGCGAAGAGCCTGCTCGAGGCGCCCTGGTCGATCGCCATCGACCCGGCGCGGCGCGATGGGCGGATCGTCGCCGAGAGCTCGGAGTCCGAGCGCCCGTCGCGGCTCGTCGCGATGCCGCGGGGACTCGATCCGGGCCTGGTCGAGGCGCTCGGCCGGGCGGGGATCGAGCGCCTCTACTCGCACCAGCGCGACGCGCTGAAGGCGGCCGCGACCTCGAACCTCGTGATCACCAGCGGCACCGCCTCGGGCAAGAGCCTCGCCTTCAACCTGCCGGTGCTCGACGGGATCGCGCGCGACGCGAAGCGGCGGGCGCTCTACCTCTACCCGACCAAGGCGCTGGCCCAGGACCAGGCGCGCAAGCTGGCGGCGCTGCGCCCGCCGGGCCTGCGCGAGGCGATCTACGACGGCGACACGCCGCGCGAGGAGCGGCCGGCGATCCGCCGTCGCAACAACCTCGTGCTGACCAACCCGGACATGCTGCACGTCGGCGTCCTGCCCAACCACAAGAGCTGGGGCGACTTCCTCGCCAACCTCGGCTGGGTCGTGGTCGACGAGGCGCACACCTACCGCGGCGTCTTCGGCTCGCACGTCGCCAACGTGCTGCGCCGCCTGCGGCGGCTGGCGCGCGCATACGGCGCCGAGCCCCGCTTCCTGCTCGCCTCGGCGACGATCGCCAACCCGGTCGAGCTCGCCGAGGGCCTGGTCGGCGAGCCGTTCGAGCTGATCGACGACGACGGCGCGCCGCGCGCCGGGCGCGAGATCGCGATGTGGAACCCGCCGCTGATCGACAAGGCGAGCGGCACCCGCCGCTCGGCGCTCTCCGAGTCCGCCGACCTGCTCGCCGAGCTGGTCTCGCAGGGCGTGCGGACGATCTGCTTCCTCAAAAGCCGCCGCGGGATCGAGTTGATCCAGCGCTTCGCCGGGGAAGCGCTGCAGCGCCGCGGCAAGCCCGAGCTGGCGGAGCGGATCGCCCCCTACCGCGGCGGCTACACCCCGCAGCAGCGGCGCGAGATCGAGACGCGGCTGGCCGCCGGGGAGCTGCTCGCCGTCGTCGCCACCGACGCGCTCGAGCTGGGGATCGACGTCGGCGAGCTCGACGCGGCAATCTGCGTCACCTTTCCCGGCACGGTCGCCAGCCTGCGCCAGATGTGGGGACGGGCGGGCCGCGAGCGGCGCGGCCTCGCGGTTTACGTCGCCGGCGCCGACGCGCTCGACCAGTTCTTCTGCCGCCACCCCGACGAGTTCCTCGGACGGCCGGTCGAGGCGGCGATCCTCGACCACGAGAGCGAGCAGATCGCCTCGCGGCACATGGTCGCCGCCGCCTACGAGCTGCCGCTCGGCGACGAGGACGACGCGGTCTTCGGCGCCGGCTGGCGCGAGCGGGCCGAACGGCTGACCTCGGCCGGCGAGCTGCGCCGCGCCGGCGGCCGGCTGCTGCCGGCGGGGAGCGGGTTCGTCGCCGGGAAGATCCCGCTGCGCTCGGCCTCGGCCGAGTCGGTCGCGGTGATCGAGCGCGACTCCGGCGAGATGCTCGGCCTGGTCGAGGCCGAGCGCGCCTTCACCACGATCCACCCGGGCGCCGTCTACCTGCACCTTGGGCGTTCGTATGAGGTCGAGCAGCTCGACGTCGAGGGGCGGCGCGCGATCGTCTCCCGCTTCGACGGCGACTGGTACACGCGGCCGAAAAAGGAGACCGAGATATACATAGAGCGGGTGCGCGAGCAGCGCACGAGCTCCGGGGTCGAGCTGCACTTCGGCGAGGTCTCGGTCAGCGAGCAGGTGATCGCCTTCCAGCGGGTCTCGATCTCCGAGCAGGAGCCGATCGACATCGTCGCGCTCGAGCTGCCCGAGCAGCACTTCGTCACGCAGGCGCTCTGGTACGTGCTGCCCGAGCGGCTCAGCGGCGCGCTGCCGCCCGACGTGCTGCTCGGCGCCCTGCACGCGACGGAGCACGGCCAGATCGCGGTGCTGCCGCTGATAGCGATGTGCGATCGCTGGGACATCGGCGGACTCTCGACCAACGTCCACTTCCAGACCGGCCGCCCGACGATCTTCGTCTACGACGGCCATCCCGGCGGAGTCGGCATCACCCTGCGCGGCTACGAGCGGTTCGAGCGGCTGCTGGGCGACGCCGAGCGGCTGATCGGCGAGTGTCCCTGCGAGTCCGGCTGCCCGTCCTGCGTGCAGAGCCCGAAGTGCGGGAACCTGAACGAACCGCTCCACAAGGCGGGGGCTTTAGAGCTCATGCGCCTGATGGAGTCGCAGGCGAAATGATCGCGGCCTGGATGAGGCCGATGACGCTTCGCGTTACGCCCCCTCCCCGGATCCCACGTAGCGCTGCTACGCGGGATCCGTCTCGTGGTCGTCTCGCTTGGTCCTCGACCTCCCCAGTCTCGCGCTAATTTCGCCTGCGACTCCACGGATATGGAATCTCGGAAGAGGCAAATTTCAGTTATTGGAAGCGGGGGTTGCGGGGAGTCCTCCGAGGCGTGGCAGTTGGCAGAAAAGGTTGGCCGGCTACTTGCCAACGCTGGTGTAACTCTCGTTTGTGGCGGGCGCGGTGGGGTGATGGAAGCGGCCGCGCGTGGGGCGGCGGGCGTCGGCGGCAGCGTGATCGGGGTCCTGCCCTGGGTGGCAGTCGAGGACGCGAACCCCTATTGCACCCACGTCGTCGCCACGGGCATCGGCCACGCCCGCAACCTCGCCGTCGTCGCCTCGGGCGAGGCGACGATCGCGGTCAGCGGCGAGTGGGGCACGCTCTCGGAGATCGCCCTCGCCCGCAAGCTCGGCCGCACCGTCATCGCATTGCGCAGCTGGACCGTCTCCGGCCGCGAGCAGATGGAGGGAGGGCCGGGCATCGTCGTGGTCGAAAGCGCCGATGAGGCAGTCGCCACCGCCCTCGACGCGATCGACACCTAACGGACGTGCCGGTGCGGCGGTGTCCATATGGACCTCTACGCACCGACACGTCACGGCCACAGCGTGCGGATGGCGAGGATCGCGAAGGCGTGGGACCAGGCGAGGGGCGTGGTCGAGGCGGGCGCGCCGGTGCGGGCGTTCACCCGCTCGGGCAGCAGGCCGCGCCGGGTCGAGGCTCGCCGCAGGTCGGCCATCAGGCTCAGTGCCGCGCGGCGGTCCACCGCGGCCTCGCGCGGGCGACCCCCGCGATCGTCGATCCGCGAGAGAGTCGCCAGCGACCAGGCGCACCAGGCGGTCGGCGCGGTCCAGGGGTCGTCGCCGCCGTGCCAGCCTTCCGACGGGAGCAGTCCGAAGCGGGTGCGGCGTTCGGCGACGCGGCTCAGCAGCGTGCGGCGGGCGAGCGCACGGAGGGTCGGCAGCGGGAAGGGCCGGACCGCCCAGGCCGCGGCCGTGTCGAGACCGGAGCCGGGATCGCCGGCGACGCGTCCAAGGCCGCGTGCCGTCGCGAACTGTCGCGCTAAGGCACGGGTGGCTCGGAGTCGTTCGGGGGACCCGGGGCGGGTGGCGAACGCTGAGGCGATCGCATTGCCGAGGTAGTCGCCGCCGTCGCCCTCTTGGTAATCGGCTCGACCGCGCCACGATTCGGGGTCCACATGCGCGTCGGATGCGCCCGCGTACACGGAGGCGTCCGACTGCGATCCGCCTGCCGCCGGCGGGGCCGGGTCTTCGGTGCGCACATGACCGGCAAGCCTTGCCGCCCCGGCCGCGACGGCAACCCAGCCTGCGGCGTCGCCCTGCGCGGCGCGTCCCGGAACCGGCCTGCCGGTTCCGCGGAACCGGGCCGCGGCGTCGAGGTCGAGCGACCCGAGGAAACGGACGATCAGCCGCGCCTCGCGCTCGTACCCGGCAGCGGCGAAGGCGATCGCCACGCTCGCGGCGTCCCGCGGCCAGACGTACGCCCAGCCAGGCCTGGCGCCCGCGACGACCGCGCCCCTCCGCGGATCGGTCGCCGCCCGCAACACCAGCAGCGAGCGCCGGTACATCCGCCGCGCCCAGCTCGGCGCTTTCGCATCGAGCGAACGCGCCCGCGCCAGCCACCGGCGGTCCCGTCGCCACGATGCCGGCGCCCCATCGGCTGCCTGTCGCGCCTCGCGTCCGCCGGCCATGAACGCCGGGAGGGGCCCGGGCAATCCCCGGGGAATCGGTGCGTCCGCCGAAATGCCGCCCGACACGGCGACCCCGGCCAAGAGGGCGAGCACGCCGAGCGCGATTCCTGCACGAGCCCAGGCCACCCCCGAATCCAAGCAGCCTCGCGACGCGCCGGGCGCTAGCCTTCCTCCCGCGCAGCCCTGTGCCGCGCGATCCGGGGCGAGGTAGCTCAGTTGGTAGAGCACACGACTGAAAATCGTGGTGTCGTGGGTTCGATTCCCACCCTCGCCACTCGTTTCTCCCTGCAAATGTTGGTGAAGACTTGAAGATGTGCGAGGCCGTAGTCGCCGGCGACCGGCTCGTGGAGGAGTTGCGGGCCGCGCAGGAACGTCAGGCGTGCTTCGAACCTCTGGAGCTCGCCGGCATCGCGGATGCCCAGCATGTCCCGCAGGACTTCGGTGCCAGGGTAGACGTACGGGTCGTCGTTCACATGTGTCGCGACGCAAACAGCGGTTTGTCCGGGGGCGCCCCTCCGTGGTCCTTCCAGTAGCGCGTCGTCGCCCGTCTCGCACCCGCGTGGAGAACCGAGCCAGATCGGCGCCGGGGTTCTCGGTCAAGGCAGCGCATCAGATTGATGCGCTATCGTATAGCCATGACGACGCAGCAGAAAAGCCGACCGTCCAGAAAGAGCGGGACTCGCGGACAGGATCGTCGCACGACGTTGCGCGTCCCCGCATCCCTCGAGGCCGAGCTGTCGCGAACAGCCCGCGGTCTCGGGGTGAGCGAGAACGAGGCACTTGTCTATCTAGCCCAACTCGGCGCCGAGGCAGCGAATCGCCACCGTGCCCGCCGGCGAGTGATTGCTCGGCATCGCAAGGCCGTCTCGGGGCTGAGCGGGTCCAGCGCTGAGACTTTCCCCTCGCCCCAGGAAGCGCGCGAGGCGATCCTCTCCGACCGCGGCTGAGACATCGGGCAGATGGCTGTCTGGGACACCTCGGTCGCTTCCGGCCTGCACCCTGCCCACCCGCTCTTCGAGCTTGCGAGCGAGGCGGCGCTTGCGGATGAACCCGTCCTCCTGGCCACTCCGACGGTCCAGGAGATCGCGTTTGGCTTGCACGCCCAGGTCGAGCCCAGATTCGCCGCTCTGCTCGTCTGGTTCAGGGAGTTGTTCGCCGCGGGGGCGCTTGAGGTGCTGCCACTGAGCTGGGAGGCGGCGCTGCTCGCCGGACAGTTGCGGGCGATGCTGCCGGTGCCGCCGACCGGCCGCCGCTCCCAGCGCGGCCGAGGCGCCAAGCCAGAGCGCCGGGTCGCCTGGATCGCGGACATCCAGATCGCGGCAACCGCCTGGCTGGCCGGTGAGCCTGTTTGCACTGCCGATCAAGAGCACTTCGAGGCCCTCGCCGAGGCCATCGCCAGGCTCTTTCCGAAAGAGCAGAAGCTCGAGATGATCCCTCCCCCGCAGCCCGTCGGCTCCTGAGCTGCGTGCGGACCATCTGGGCTCCGTTGTCTCTTTCACGATGAGAGGGGCGGGCAGTGGCGCGCACAGGGATTGCCGAAGCGCTGCGCCCGCAAATCGATGATCAGCGGCGCAGTGTCGGAGAGATCATTGACGCGTTGATCAAGGTCATGGAGGGCGGCAAGGAGGCCTTCAAAGAGCGCGAGCGTCGGTACGGGTCGCACCTCTCCCAGCCCACTCAACACCTCAGGCACCTTCCATTGCTATCATTGCTATCACTATGGCGCAGCTCTTGGTCCGTGACATAGAGGGAGAGGTCGTACGCGAGCTGAAGGTTCGCGCCGCCCGCCATGGCCGCTCGGCCGAGGAGGAGCATCGGCATATCTTGCGCGAGTCGCTTAGGCCGGTGGGGCCGGCTCAATCCCTCAAGGAGCTTTTGCTCGAGATGCCCGATGTTGGAGAGGATCGGGACTTCGAGCGGCCCGAAGACCGTGGTCGCACGGTCGAGCTTTGAGCTACCTGCTTGACACCAACGTCATCTCCGAGCTGCGCAAGGGCAAACGGGCCGAGCGGAGCGTCGCCGAATGGTTTGACGGACTCGCCGATCAGGAGGTCTACCTGAGCGTCCTGACGATCGGCGAGATCCGCCGCGGGGTCGAGAGCGTGCGTCGCCGCGACTCCGACTCCGCCTCCGCTCTGGATGGCTGGCTCTCCCGCCTGACCGAGGCGCACCGCGACCGGATTCTTCAGGTTGACCGAGCCATCGCGGAAGAGTGGGGCAGGATGGATGTGCCCGATCCATTGCCCGTCGTCGATGGCCTTTTGGCAGCAACGGCAAGGATAGTCGGGCTGACGCTGGTCACCCGCAACGTCGCCGACGTCGAATCCACGGGCGTCGAGTTGCTCAACCCTTTCGACGGCTGAGACATTAGTCAGGTCGCAGCATTGCTCGGAGCGTTTGACCGGGCGCGACGGCGCGACGATTGATTGGGCCACGAGATGACCTTTGGTCTGCACGCATACAGTGGGCAAGCCACCTCACCTGTGCCGGCAAGCGCCTCTGCCGCAAGGGCTTCTTTGCGTATCGAATATTGCGGCGTGTGCTGCCCCGAGCACGGGGCACGCCGCGCTTCGTCCCTGTGAGTCCAACATCGTCCAGAGCGGCTATGGGTATCGCTCGAAGATTGCCTCCACACTGGCGACATCCGGCCACCCAAGTGCGCTGGCCGCGACGAGAAGGGAGAGGCCAAAGATTACGGTTGCCATGCCGTAAGGACCATTTCCCTCGTAAGGAGCCTCGAGACGGACCTGCTTCCGAGTTGGACCAAGATCCACGACCACGGGGTTGAGCCCTCGGTAAGTCGGGTGGGTGAAGCCGCTGTAGCTGCGGAAGACGATTGCGTAGAAGCCGCGCCAAGATTTGACCTCGCCCTTGCCGCCCATCCCCGGCAGCTTGCCAGCCCAACGGCGATCTGCCTCTTCGGCGACGCTCTCTAGGACGAGTCGGTCACCGGCAAGCTTGGCGACCTGTGTTTTCAGTTCGGCGCGCTGCTCGTTGGTCAACAGTTCGACACCATGTGCATGCGCATCGCGGTCAGCTGCCAGGCGCGATGTCAGGTCAGCTTTTGTCCATGCCTGAATTCGCTTCGCTGAAGGTTCTGCGGCAATCCAAGCCAAGTACACGCCGTGCTCGAAGAGGCGCCGCACATCAGCACCAGCATCTGCTTCCAGTTGATCAGGGTGCTGGGCAAGGATCGCCTTCATGGTCCCGATCATCCGGCTTAGCAATCCGGTGCACACGAGGGGCCAGGCATCTGTATCGCTGGTCACATCGAACTCTCGGGGAAAGTGACTGGAAGCCAGGTCGACTAACTCTCGCCCGCGAGCGTTGATCACAGCGTCGCGAGGGTGCATGCCAGTGGTCGGCCGATGGCGATTCTTGCTGTCAAGCAACCAATTCGGCAGCGGCCGATCATTTGCAGCCGGTCCTTGATCGCGATCGGGGAGTTCCTCGGCAGCGAGGTGAAAGCGCAGTCCAAGCGCAAAGCCGAGGTCGGCAACCGTGCGGAGAGTGACGTTCTCGCCTGCGCCGATGATGCGCGAGACGCGACTCTCGCTGAGGCCCATCCGTTCGGCCAGTTCGCGCTGGGAAACGCCTAGTTCATGTAGAAGCGCCCCTATTGTCTCGCCCACTTCGCCAAAGAGCAGTTCGCGCTCAAACTCACGGCGATCCTCGGGTGTCCTGGTGTCTCTGTCGCTCATCGTCTCTTCGACGCCAAGCGAGGGCGTCGCGGTCGGCAAGCCTGATGTCGCGCCGTGGGATCCCCCGCTCGACCTTGCGAAGCCCGCGCACCATAAGGACCGCGCGCCCTTCGCAGATATAGAGGGCACGAGTGTGGGGACCGCGCCGCCCAGGAGGCGTTATCCGCAACTCGAAGAGCCCGGCACGGGTGCCCTTGACACGTTCGGACCGGCCACCCGGTGGGCGGCCGGTCGCAAGCGAGGTGTCGAGGATAGTTGCCGCAACCTCGAAGTCGCGACGCTCGCGCTCGTCGAACTCGGCATGGAGTTCCTTGAACTGCCGGGTTATCGGATGAATCGAGGTGCACTGTCCGGTGAATATCGGTGGGGGTTTCATCCCGCCTCCTTTCGAATGGAGGCGGGTGCACACCGATTGTTATCCCGCCTCCGATGCCAGGGGCTCTATTGAGAGCGGGCGGGGTGGTGCATGGGGAACGATTGACTCAGCGAGGTAGAGGAGGCGCTCAGCCGATGCATCGCGCTGCCGGAGTGCTGGCATCCTGGTGCGCCGACGAATCGCTGCGAGTGCGTCCTTCAGCACGTTGAGCACCTGGTTGCCGGAGACGCTCGGGTCGAGAACCTCAAGCGCTAGGTCGCGCCAATGGAGGAACCAGGCCCAGAGATCCTTCTGGGCTTCGCGCTCAAGCAGGCGGTGCTCAGCCACAGCGAGCCGGTCATGGAAGAACTCGTGAGTAGGCGAGAGATCTTCCGCCTGGAACTCGACGAGGATCTCAGGCTGGTCCTCGTCCTCGGTGGTCCAGTCCCTGACGATACGGGTGAGACGCGACAAGTTGCTGAGCTTCAAGTCCTCGATCGCACCCCGCAGTAGCTGCAGATCCCCTTCGGGCGTGGGCTCCGGTGAAGCGTCGAACCCCCTGACGGAGCTCCAATCGAATGAGGGCGGAGGGTTATCCCATTCATTCGGCGGCAGAGAGATAAACAGGCCCTGCTCCTGATCAACCTCCCACTCGTCGGAGACCAACTTCACCTGGCCGAGCGTGGCGTGGGAGACGAGAGGCGACTGAAAGTGCGCGTTCATACTTGCTATTTATAGCAAGTCGTGGTGCTATCCGCAAGCCGAGTCACCAAGTCAACAAGCCCCCAGCCTTCTGTTCTCGCGAGAGGCCTGTCGCAACTGAAGGACACGGGCGGAAAAGTGGGGATGAAATCCTCTATACCTAGCTTCTAAATGTGTAGACTTTCATCTATGCGACCAGGCGAGGTGATCGACATCGCGCGTCGTGCTGGCGGAAGCTCATCGGCCGCGGAGCTGATCGAGGGCGGTGCCCGCTGGGAAGACCTGTACCGGCTGCGAGACAGTGGTGAGCTGATCGAGCTCTCCCGCGGCATCTTCCGCGTCGCCGATGCTCCAGCGACCGCTCACCTCGACTTGTTGGCCGTGTGCCGTCGTGCGCCGGAGGGGATGATCTGCCTCAACTCCGCCGCCAGCTTCTGGGATCTGAGCGACGAGATGCCCGACGTGGTCCACCTGGCGATTGCTCGCGGGAAGCACCGTCCGAGGATCGTCTACCCACCGACGCGAGTCCACGTCTTCGCCGCCGCGACGTTCTCACTCGGGCGCGAAGTGGAGAAGGTCGATTCGGCTGAGACGATCGCGATCAGCTCCAAGGAGCGCACCGTCGCCGACCTCATGCGCTTTCGCTCTCGGGTGGGCCGCGATCTGGCGCTGGGGGCGTTGCGCAGGTACCTGCAGGGCGCTGACGCCAAGCCGGGGGAGCTGCTCGCGCTTGCTCGCCGGCTGCGAATCGGCTCGGTCGTTTCGGCGGCGATGGAGCCGCTGCTGGCTTGAGGTAGTCGCTGTAATTTTCTACTCAAATCTCTATTCCACTGGTGAAGTAGAAAAGTAGAAAATATGGCTGAGGTAGAAAAACGGGCTCTCCTGACGTTTCCGTGGGTCACGTGACGGTGACTCGGCCGGGCAGAGGCGGACACAGACCACCGAGCTTCAGCATCGCCAGGGAAATCAACGCCTGGGGTGAGTGAAAGCCGAAGGCCCGGC
>Ga0210110_1000028_pt1 | contig 54825 bp, 50 predicted proteins | sample China_Galinas_PW_2_FD_184865 | JGI IMG/M metagenome (GOLD analysis project Ga0210110, IMG submission 184865) | Wetland microbial communities from San Francisco Bay, California, USA, that impact long-term carbon sequestration - China_Galinas_PWB_D1... | ecosystem: Environmental > Aquatic > Marine... | reverse complement strand
GAGGGTACTTCCTGAGTACGTACGCACACTGCTCTATGCGCTAACGCTCGCCCTTTTCTGTTTCCTTCCTCCCAGCGCCCGGCGTATCCGCTGGATGATCTACGGGTTTGCCCTGGCAATCGTCATAATCTGTGCCTTCGCGCTTGTCGCACGCCTCCTCCCGCAGCTAATTCTTGACACGGCGTTGCCTCGAGACGATTACCGCCTGGCCTATCCGTTGACGTACTGGAATGCGCTCGGATTGCTCGCTGGTCTGGGTGTAATTGTCTGCGGTCATTTGTCCTGCAGCACTCGTGACCCGGTGCCGGTGCGGATAGCGGGGGCGGCATCGGTGCCACTGCTGACGCTTACCCTTTACTACACCCTCTCACGAGGAGCAGCCTGGGCGGCATTGGCAGGGGTTTTTGCCTACGTGCTGATTGGTAGGCCGCGCGGGGTCATCTCGGGCGCACTTGCAACTCTGCCTACGACGCTCGTCGTACTTATTGTGGCCAACCCACCGAACGCGTTGAACGACGCCACCCAGTTTTCGCCAGGTGCTATCGCGGCTGGCCATCACATCGCGGCAGTCGTCATCGGCTGCATGGTCCTGTCGGCCGTGTTGCGAGCCTGCCTACTGCGTATCGATCGTTTGACGGCTGAACTTACCCTCCAAGAGCGACTACACCGTTCTCTGGTGGCTGGATGCCTGGCGGTGGTGTTCATGGTCGTTGTCGTCGGCCTAGCGGTTGGCGACGCGCCCGATGTCGTTAGGACGAAGTACAGCGAACTTACCGGCAGAGATTCAAATCCAGGAGGGGGAAGCTCGCGCCTCTTCAGCGCCAGCACCAACGGCCGCAAGGAGCATTGGCAAGTGGCGATGGATGCCTTCAGGCGCAACAAGCTCCACGGCAGCGGAGCCGGTACCTACGCGCTGCTATGGGCAAAGGGGCGCGCGGGAAGCGTGCACGTCGTGGACGCCCATTCGCTGTATATCGAGACGCTGGGGGAGCTGGGCTTGGTCGGGTTCGTCCTACTTGTTGTCGTGATCGCCCTGATCCTTGGCGCCTTTGCCTATCGAGCTAGGGGGCCCGATCGGGCGATGTTCGCGGCGTTGCTCGCGGCCGGGCTTGCCTGGGCTGCAGCCAGTGGAGTCGACTGGGACTGGGAGATGCCGGCGACCACCGTCTGGCTGTTCGCCTTCGGGGGCGCTGCACTGGCGCGCACTTCACGAGCTAGACAACGACCATGGCCATGGGCCTGGAGCGCTGCGGTACGGATCGTCGCCGTTGTCGCCTGCCTCGCGGTGGCGGTGATTCCGGCGCGGGTGTCGATTGCGGCCGGTCGGTTCGGAAACGCTCTCGACAACCTGAAGAGTGGCGACTGCCAGAGCGCCAAGAGGGAGGCGAGGAGCGCGTTGTCGGCGGTTGGCCAGCGGGCGGCGCCATATACCTTGATCGCCTTCTGCGAGATGCGGGAAGGCCGGTACCGATCGGCGGTCGCGGCGGCGAGAGCGGCGCGGGCGCGCGATCCCCATAACTGGGAAACGAATTACAGCCTGGCGGTCGCTCGCGCCGCGGCGGGTCTGAATCCAAGGGCTGCGGCCCGGCGCGCCGCAATCCTCAACCCCAACGATCCGCATGCGGCGAGTGCATCGGTGGCGCTTGGCGGCCACGATAGGCAGGCCTGGATTGCGGCAGGGCGCACTGCAGTGCTACTTCCGCCCACGGCAGGAGACCCATGATTGGCGAGTGATCGCCAGGCGGCGGTCGGCGCTTGCGCGCCCTGAGCCTGCAAGTCGACTCCCGGGCAGGCGTTGTTCGGGTGTGAGCACCGCCCAATCGACCTCACCGCAGCTGAACGCAGAAGCTCGGGTCGCCTCCTCGCCCCTCGGAGGGCCGGAGAGAGTCGAGCTGTTCGCAGTGCATGACCTGAGGAAAGCATGGGGAGATCGGGTGATTCTCGATGGGGTGGAGCTGGCTCTGGACCGCGGCAGCTTGAACTGGGTCGGCGGCGCGAACGGGATCGGCAAGACGACGCTGCTGCGGATCTGCGCCGGGCTGATCACCCCCGATAGCGGCGCTGTCGAGCTGGACGGGCTGCACCCGCACCGCCACCGCGCCCGATACCAGGCGCGGGTGGGCTTTCTGTCGGCGGGCGACCGCGGCCTCTATGCGCGTCTGACGGTGCGCCAGCATCTCGAGCTCTGGGGGCGCCTTTCGCTACTTCCCAGGGACCGGTTCCGCTCCACGGTCGAACGGATGATCAGTCGCCTCCATCTCGAGGAGCTGGCCGACCGCAGGATGGACCGGCTCTCCATGGGCCAACGGCAACGCGTCCGCTTCGCGATGGCATTCCTGCATGAGCCCGATCTCGTTCTGCTCGACGAGCCGCTCAACTCGCTCGACCGCTCCGGAGTCGATCTGCTCTTGGGCTGTCTTGCGAGCGTGACGAGTCGTGGGGGCGCTGCTCTGTGGACGTCACCGTCGGCACCGGATGTGGTGCCCTTCGATACCAGGCGGGTTCTGGAACAGGGGCGCCTTGCGCGCAAGGGCGGCCGATGAGAGCCCAACTCGCCGCGAGTTCCGCGATATTCCACCGCGACCTTCGGGTCTTCCTCAGCTACCGCTCGCGCCTCTACTCGCAGGCGATCTCCACCGTTGCGAGTCTGGCGGTCTTCTACTACCTCTCCCGATTGCTGAGCGTCAAGACATTCGCCTCCTCGAGCAGTTACTTCGCGTTCGTGGTGGTCGGGATCGTGATCATCGCTGTCGTGCAGTCGACCTTGGTGCTTGGCGGCTCTGTCAGAGGTGAGCTGGTGGCGGGAACCTTCGAGCGGGTCATTCTGTCCCCGTTCGGCGCCGTCAGGGGAGCGATGTCGATGATGATCTTCCCGACGGTCCACGCCTTCGTGATGGGGGCTTGGACCCTCCTGGTGGCGAGCGTCTTCTTCGGCCTGCATCTCCGGTGGGCCACGCTTCCTCTCGCCATCCCGGTTGGAGTCCTCGCCGCCGTCACCTTCAGCGCGATTGCGTTGCTGATCACGGCGCTGGTTATCGTCTTCAAGCAGGCGCCGGGAATGGGATTGCTGATCGTCGGCATCACATTCGTCTCCGGCCTGTACTTCCCAACCGAACTTCTCCCAGGCTGGATTAGGTGGGTATCGGCCGTCCAACCGTTCAGCCCGGCTGTGAATCTCCTCCGCCACTTGCTCGTTGGCCTACCGATGTCGACCTCGCCATGGCTGGCGCTGGGCAAGCTCCTGGCGTTCAGCTGTGTGCTCTTTCCGCTTGGCGCCTGGGTCCTCGCGCGCGGAGTCTCGATGGGACAGCGGCGTGGCACGATCATTGAGTACTGAGGCGGCTGCACACCCGGCAACCAGGACCGCGGCGGCGTTTGCCGGGGTGTTCGATCCCCGGCGGACCGCGTCGGGGGAAGCCCTGCGCGGGCGCATCGAAACAGCGGTCGAGGCCGAAGGCCCTGCACTGCGAGCTGACCACGGCGACCTGTCAATCGGGTGGACGGACGGAGTCGAGTGCACTGGATCCAAGGACGGCGGCATCGCCTGCCTGCTGCACGGGCACATCTACAACCGCGACGATCTCGCGGGAGAGCTTGGGCTGCCCGAGGGGACCGAGGTGACAGCGCTACTGGCAGCGGGGTACGCGTCGCTGGGGACGGCCCTGCTCGCAAAGCTGAGGGGCGACTTCGCATTGGTGCTCTGGGACCCCAAGTCGCGTACAGGGCTCCTCGCCCGGGACCAGCTTGGCGGGCGGGCGCTCTTCCTACACAACGTTCCCGGGGGCATCGCCTTCGCCTCCGAGGTCCGCAACCTGACGCGGCTATTGCAGCGAAAGCCTGCGCCCGACGCAGAGGCTGTGAAGCGCTGGTTCGCTCCGGGGCTCATGCGCGAGGACCGCACGCTCTTCGAGGGCGTGGAACCGCTCCCGCCCGCGACCTATCTGCACTTTGGTGCCGACGCCATCGATCGGCGGCACTACTGGGCGCCGCAATGCCCAGGGCGTTCAGCGATCTCCATGGATGATGCCGGCGAGGCGGTGCTCAGCTCGCTCCGGCAGGCGGTCGAGCGGCGGCTTGGCCCCAACGACTCGACAGCCGTGCTCCTGAGCGGCGGGATCGACTCCGCAAGCGTGGCCGGGGTTGCGGCAGCAAAGGCCCCCGAGGGTCAGCGACTGGACCGCTCCTACTCGATCGTCCTGCCCGGCCACCCGGAGATCGACGAGGGGTTGCTGATTCGCTCGATTGCGGCTGACCTTGGGCTGAGAGCGACAGGCCTAGAGCTCAGCTCAGGCGGCCTTTTGTGCGGAGCCCTGCCCTATCTGGACGCCTGGGACCAACCTCCCCTTGCGACGACCCTGTTCTTCCTGCATCCGCTGCTCCAACGGGCCGGTGACGACGGCATCCGCGTCATGCTCGATGGAGAGGGCGGCGATGCCCTCTTCTGGCATCCAGCAGCACTGCTGACCGACCGACTGCGGCACGGCCGCGTGCTCGCCGCCTGGTTGCTTGCCGGACGCTTTCCGGAGTACGGCGTGCCGACGAGTTGGCGCACGCGACTCGATCGGATCCGGCAGGCGAGGGGATGGTTGGATGCTCGACCTGTTGTTCCCGCCTGGCTTGCCTTGGAGCAAGCAGACGGTGCCGAACCGGCTGCCCGCGACTTGGAATTGAGCGGACCCGCCTGGTGGCGCGCGCATGTGGCGGGCATCGTGGGGCTCGGATCCCAGCTGATGCACGACCTCTCCCGCCGGCATGCGGCGCTAAGCGGCATCGAGGCACGGCATCCGTTGCTGGACGTCGACCTCATCGACCTGGTCCTCTCCTTCCCGCCGGAGCTGGCCTTCGATCGCCGCTACAACCGCCCAGTGCTGCGAGAGGCCGTGAGGGGGATGGTCCCCGACGCAGTGCGCCGGCGTCCGTATAAGAGCAATTTCGACGCTGTCCTCATCGATGGACTGCGTGCCGATCTGCCCGTTGTCGAACGCCTGCTGTTGGCACCGGGGGCGGAGATCGGCGCCTATGTCGATCGTCGTGGCCTCGAGGCGCACCTCGCATCTCCCCCCGGAGAAGGCGCAGCACTTCGCGAGTGGTCCAAGCTCATCTGGTTCCTGGCCACGATGGAGCTCTGGCTTCGCCGCCAAGCTGGTTACGAGCTGCTTCCGGCGCAGCTGACCGAGCGTCTGACGCCCGCGAAGTACGGTTTTGTGGAGTTGTAGGGCGGTACTTTTTCCCGCCCCCGCGGGGGCTGGCTAGGAGTACCCTTTTGGGCCATGGACAGAGGTCTTCCCATTTACGAAAGTCCTTCGATCGTCGATCATGGCTCTCTGAGCGAGCTCACTGCCGCCACGCAGATCGGGGGGCCACAGGACGGAGTCCTCTATGCGGAAGGCGCGCCTGGGCATAGCTGCCCGACCGGCGGCTCGAGTCCCGACCACTGTGAAGGGACCGGGAGCGAGCCGGGCCAGGGCGGCGCCTACTAAGTCCGCGTCGACCGACTCACGGACATCCTCGCGCCGAGCGGCGAAGACCGTCTCAGGTCAGCCGTTTAAGGTGAGCGGCGAGTTGCGCGGCGGCGGCCGGACCCGGGCGCGAGGGTACGTTTACCCGCAGGAAGCGCGCTTGCTTGGCAATCATCGTGCACAGGTCCAGCTGAGCGCGCAGGCGGTCGGGATGCTGAAGAAGCAGGTTGAAGGTGTTGCCGAGTAGATGCCAGGGGTCTGCGTCCTCCTCACGCACCTCGAGCCCGCCGGTCTCCGGGGATTGCTCGAGGGTGCAGACGACGGAGAGGGGGAGAGGCCCCGTCGAACGACGGAGTTCGTAGCGTGTCTCGTGCTCGTTCTCCGTCACCCGTTTGCACAACAAGCCGCGCCGGTCTGCTGAAACCAGGTCGCGCGCCTGACGGCGAACCTTGGCGGCGGCGATGCCTGGCTGGGCGATGACCTTGGACCCTTCTACCTGAACGGCCACAACATCGTCGGTGAGGAATCCCATGCCTCCCAAATGCATATTGAGCGCAAGCGTTGACTTGCCGAGCCCGGTGGCCCCCGCGAGCGCCACCGCGCCGCCGCCCAGTTCAACCGCGCTGGCATGGAAGACCTCGAGGCCGTGGAGCAGCGCCGCAAATGGAAGCACCTGGCTAATCAGGTAGCGGCGCCAGTGCCAGCCCGAGGCGGGGGCGGGACGACAGACGGCCCGAGAGCCGTCCCGCGTCAGCTCGAACACGCCCACGTCCCGGACATAGAAGCGATATCCGTTGACGTCGTGGCTGTCGATGGCGAGCCCGATCTCCTCATCGGGAGCATGCCATTCTTGAAGCCTTTCACCCCAATCCACATTCGCCCGCTGCGCTCCCTCCTCCAGCGTGAGCGAGACCCGCCGGGGCTCGGGACCGACCCTCGGCGGATTTGTCGCAGCTCCACGTGCTCGTTGAAGGCCCGGGAGCTCAAACTCGCTTTGCAGGGAGAGCCCGAAAGCATTGCCGACCCAGCTCACAGGAACGACTCCACCATCGCCAGACAAACGTGCTCGGGGACCGGCACCTTGCGGAGCTGCCCGCTCCACTGTCAGGGGGAATTCCCGCTCTGTCGCCTGCCCCTGTCACACATCCACCGGATCGGCGCTCACCGGCGAAGGGATGCTGGAGCGCCGCCGGGCATCTCGCAGCTCTCAGCAGATAGCGGGATATGGTTCGACCAGATGACGGCTCGCCAAGGGTTCCCGACGATGCTGCGCCCAGCATGGACATGACGATGTCCTGCTCGCGGTGGGCGAGCGCCCTGGTTCTCGCGTGGGCCGCCTTGATGCTCAGCGGGGCGAGCGCGACGGCATCACCCGGCGTTCCCGACGAGACGCACATCATCGACGGGGTCTCCTGTCCGGAGGCATCGTTCTGTGCGGCCTTCACGATTGGCGGGACCTACATAGCGACAGCCAACCCTTTGAAGGACGACGCTTGGTCTGCTGTGAACGTCATCGAGGAAAACGCCGGCACGACTGGGCTGTCTTGCCCGTCCGCGACGTTCTGCGCAGCGGTCGACATGGCCGGCGATGTGATCACATCGACCGACCCCGGCGACCCGGCGCCGTCGTGGAAGATCGCTCACGTCGACGGAAATCTGGACTCCCGCGGCGCCGCTGGTTTCTCAAATGGCACGCGCAACTTGTCGCTCGAAGGAATTTCGTGTCCTTCGCCCACGCTATGCCTCGCTGTGGACCAAGCTGGAAATGTCCTGAGCTCCACCAAGCCTGACGGAGGCGCCGGTACGTGGCGTACGACAAAGATCGACGGCGCCGACCAGTTCGTTGCCATTTCCTGCGCACCAAATTCAACCTTCTGCGCGGCTGTTGACGTGACCGGGCACCTTTCCGTATCCAGCCAGGCGAGCAGTGACGCGGCAGCCTGGCACACGGTGCTCTTGGACCCTGAAATGAACTTTCAGGGCATCTCATGCCCCAGCACCGACTTCTGCATGGCCATCGACTACAACTGGCGGGTATTCACGTCCACCGAACCCGCGAACCCCTACTCATGGGCCGTGACGGGCGAGATTCCAACGCCGTCGTTCTATGCGATGGCCACGACCTCACAAACCATTCTGTCCGCCAGCGCCTCAGGCGCAACCACCGAAGTGGGGGTGGCTGGACAGAACATACTTTCGTGTCCATCGCGAAACCTCTGCGTCATTCCGAGCTACCACACGCAGGAAATATGGACGACGACCAATCCGGCAGACAACCCGAGTGCCTGGGCCGGCACACGCCCCCAGCAGCTGCCGGAAGGATCGAACGACACGGTCACATCGGTCGGGTGCTCTGGGCAGCTCTGCGTCGGCGGCGGCTGGTTTGGGGAGGGTCTGGTCTCTCAGAGCCCAACGAACGGCCCTTCAGCATGGCCGACGACTCTTGCGGCAGCGGTACTGCCGCCCGCACCGTCCCGCCCGTACCTCAGTGGCCTCTCCCTGAGAGGTCGATTGAAGCGCCGCCGCGGTGCATTCCACGCGACCCGAGGACATGCACGTCTTCGTTTCACGCTCACCTCAGCGCCGACGATGCATCCGTTGGTCGGTGCCCGATTCATGAACTGGACCGGGTACAGGAAGGTACGGGGCGGCGGCTACGCTCCAAACTACAACGGCTTTACCGTCCGGGGTTCGAAGCGTCTTCTTGCAAAGAGCATCCGGGTGACGTCGAGGGGTCATCGACTGCCCCACTTCCTGAAAAAGGGCACCCAGCAAGAAGTCTCCATCTACCTTAAGAAGCCCACCCGAACGATGACCGTGACGCTGTCCGGTCCGGCCCTTGAACTCACCAGGAAGGTCATCAGGGCTGCCGAACATCGGAAGCAAACCAAGGTGCGAATGTATATCCAAGGGTGGGATGAAATTGGCGGAGGCGAAGCCGGCTTCCACGCAAATTTCATGACGAACATCAGAGTCGTCAAACACGCCGCGGTGAGACATCGAACTCACAGGCATCACCATCATCGGCGGCGGCATCGCCTGCACGGATAGAGCTCGGACCCTGCCGAAAGGCGCTGGAGCCCCTCGCCGTCGCCAGCCAGCTGTTCGCGATGTTGTCGCCGATATGCGGCCTTGGTCCCGATTCGCCGCCCGGTTCCGGCCAAGAGGTATCGCCTGCGAGCTGGCCGCCCCGTCATCAGCCAGACAGCGCGCAGTCTCAGCGCCTCTTCCTACTCGCGATCAGCAAACGATGGAGACAGAAGCGTCTGCGGCGTGAAGGTCGAGGAGCGCGGCTCCCAGCTCAGCCGGTCACTTCGCCGAAGGCGTTGATCGGGCAGCCGGCGTTGTTGAACGCGTCGAACTCGTCCTTGACTGTCTCCGGGTCTCCATCCGCCCCCCTGACCAGGTCTTCGATTTCGTTGGCCGTAAGCGCGTAGTCGACATTCGAGTCACCGGCATTCAGCAGCGCGGCCACGGCGTGCCGGGCCAGCGCGTTGATGTCGCCACCCTTGAGGTTGAGCGCTTCCAGCAACGTGATGTCCGGGTCAAAGTAGTCAGTGCCGAAGACTGCATCAAAGGAGTCGCTCGGCGAGTAGCCAGAGTCAGCCCACGAATCCGTGTGGTTCTTCCAGTAGCCCGGCGTGCAGCCATCGTCTTCGCCGTACTGACTCGCGGCCGCGTTGCCGCCCGAGTCCTCTCCCTCGGCGGCAATCGGAAGGGCCACTGCCCCCACCAAGAGGGCGATGCAACCCAGCGCAACAATCAGTTTGCGAAGCGTGCCTAGCACACGGCGAATGTAGCCGAGCTGTGCCGCGTTTGGGCACTCTTCCGGCGAAGCGGCACCTTTTTCAAACCGCGACGGAGCACTCGGAGCTGGGCTGGTTCGGGACTAGACCCAGTGGCTTGCGTCGTACCTTGCGTGGGCAAGCAGGCAGGAATCACGATCCACCGTTGAGAGAACCAGCGGGGTTGGAAAAGGTGAAGCCCAAGCGTCTTTGCGCGTATACGGTCTTTCCACTTCTGCGTGCATCCTTGGAGGGCGGGCGGCGAAAAGTGCTGTACACGATGTCTGCGCGATCGCCCGTCTCCGACGGGGACGGGGCTGGCTCGGCGCCACGATCCCGAGGACGAGAGGGCTTGGCCGGTCGATTCCCAAACCGGCGCACCGGCCACCGCACCTGGGTGCAGGCCGCAGTCCTCTGGTCGGAGCTCCCGGCCGGCGTCGTCGAGGCGGCGTGAGGTGCCGGCGCCCCTTGAGTTCGAAAAAAGTACCGTCCTCGCGAGCGGTGAGGCGCCGGAGTGCGGGCGGGTATAGCGTCGTGCCCGCTTCTGGTCGATCCCTGAAACGCGGGAACAGGGGAGGAGAACGCCGTACACGACGTCTGCGTCATCGTCGTCTCCGATGGGGACGAGAACCGGCTTGGCAGGGCGCTGGCCGGAATCCTGGAGCGTGCCGAGGGGCTCGACCTAGACGCGGTCGTCGTCGACCGCGCCGGTGACAGCTCCGCCGCATACGTCGAGCGAAACTTCGTCGGCGTGCGGACGATTCGCTGCGCCGAGCGCGGCCGGGCACACGCGCGTAACAAGGCCCTGGAAGCCGTCGACGCTCGCTATGTGCTGTTCGCCGGCCCCCGGATGGAGATCTGCGGGGGAAGCCTCCGCACCCTGGTCTCTGCGCTCGACAGCCGCCCCGACGTGGGGCTGTCCGGGGTGCGCCAGCTGCAAGAGGACGGTACGCCGGCGCCGAGCACGGGACGCTTCCCCTCGGCCCTGCACACGCTGGCCGATGCGCTGGGAGTCGCCGGGGTCCCGGGTGCGAGGCGGGTCCTGGGCGAGCGGGAGCTCGACCCCGGCCGCTATGCGCGGGCGAGGCCCTGCGATTGGACCTCGGGCCCGATGCTCGTCCGCTGGGCGGCGCTGGAGCGGGTCGGCTGGTTCGACGAGCGCCTCTTCCATCTCGCCGCCGAGATGGACCTCTGCCATCGCCTGGGGAGGGCGGGGTGGGAGGTGCTCTACATGCCCTGCCTCACCGCGCTCCGGCATCGCCCCTCCGAGCGGTTGGCAGCGCTCGAGGAGGCACAGGCCGCCTACGGGCGGATGCAGTTTGCCCGCAAGCACTTCCCCTACCTGGCCGCTGACTACCGCTGGGCGCTTGCCGTCTTCTACGCGCTGCGCCTAGCGCGCTGCAAGCTCTCGCGGCGCCTGGACGGCGAGCATCGCCAGGCGGCCCGAGCTGCGCTGTCCACCGTGCTCAGGGGTCGCGTGCCGCTCGCCGAGCACTCGGTGCTGTGAGCTGCGCTCGGCTAATTCAGGTTTGCGATTTGGACGGCGTGCAGTGCGCCGTCTGCTGCCGGGTGCCGAACGATTAGCTCAGACCTATAGGCGACGGGTTTTTGTATGGTGCAGCGGCTTGCCGACCGGTGGTCAAAGGTCGCAGAGCGGGGAGGATTGAATGGAAACGTGGATCACATGGAGCATCGTCGCGCTTGCGCCGATGCTCTTGCGATCTCCAAAGGCGCTCCTGCCGCTGCGCGTAAGCACAGGCGATCCCTCGCGTTTTGCTGGCCTGTTCAGGCGATATGCAATCCATTCGTTTACCGGCTACGCAAGCGACGTTGGGAAGCGCAGCGACACCTACACGGAGGGATCGATCAAATCCGCCATGGGCACCGACGGCCATCCGGCGTCGGTCGACGGTTCTGTGCAAAGCCACGTCGTGGTTACGGATCGATTTTTCCTCACCGATGCCCAGGGCAAGATCGAGTCGTTCGAAGGGGCGGGATTCGAAGCCAACGTCGGCAATGGTCACCTCGTCTCGCTCGCCTGGGTGATCAAGGGGTTCGCGAGATCGGGCCCGTGCTTCCTGATCTTCAACCACTCCACCGGTGAGACCTTTTTCAACGACGAGGCGATTCGCAAGAAGCTGACCTTCCCCTATCCGGCGCTCTACGTGGCGATCCTGTTGCTGATGATCCTGCCGGCACCCGTAGCGGTGTTCTTTGGCGTCCTGGCAATGGTGCAGAGGTTCCTCTTTGAACGCTCGGGCGTGAAGCCTCTGACGAGCGCGCTTGCAGCGCAGGCGTCTACGCTGCCGCCGCAGCCGGAAGCTGCCAGCCAGCAGTCAGCTGCACCGCAGCCGCCGCAACCGGCAGACATGGCCACCTCGTTGAGGGAAATTTCAGCCCTGCGGGACTCGGGGGCGCTGTCGGAGGCCGAGTTCGCTGCGGCCAAAGCCAAGGTGCTTAGGCGAGGCGCATAGTCGTCGGTCCAAGGTGGACGGGTCCATGAGAGACCGGGATGCCGAAAAGCAGGAGCGCCGACGTGAGGAGATCCGGCAGCTCGTCCGCAGGGGAGAAGAGACCTCTCGGCTGATCGGGCATGTCCTTCGCATCTCCGAGCGGCGTGCGGCTGAGCGGCGCAGGTTCTTCCGCAGGGCGGGCCTGCTGAAGTAGGGGCAGCCGAGAAGTAGTCCTCTACAGGCAGGACGCAGTCCACGCGGACGCCGATTTTGGTGGCCGCCCTCGCTACTCGGTATCGGCCTGGCCCGGGTGGCCACCCAGCCGGGGCGGCGCAGGGGTCCAGATCGTCGGTCGCGCGTGAGCGACATTCTCCAGTCCTGTCACATTCGGCGCGCCACAGACAACACGTATCGGCCTATCCTGGGATCATCATGGAGGCAATGGGCGCCAAGTGGTCGAGCGAGAGGCTGGACGACCTCAACCGTCGAGTCGAGCACGGCTTCAACCACGTCGACGCCGACCTGAGGGAGATCCGAGGCGAGGTGCGCGGCCTGCGGGGCGAAATACGGGGTGAAATGGGCTCCCGCTTCGAGCGCGTGGATGCTCGTTTCGACGCCCTGCAGCGCACCATGCTCCAGCTGGGTGGCGGCGCGATCGCCGCCCTCATCGGCCTGATCGCCACGCAGCTGTAGAGGAGCCTTTCTCTCGCCGCCGTGTGGACCGGCCCCATCGCAACCGAGCGATGGGAATCTGGCGCCTGGCGGCGCCGAAGTCACGCTGCTCAGCCCCGACGCCCGCGCCCAGCCGATCTACGAGCTCTGCGGCGCCGGCCATCGTCGGCCGAAGCGCGCAAGCCCCGTGCCCGCTGTCAAGGAGATCGCAGCTGCTGCCGACCCCTCCCTGAGAGCGAATGTCCGCCTCACAGTCAAAGCCGGTCATCTGGCGGCCTGATGAGCCGGACTCGATCCCCGCCCTTGTCACCGAGCCCAAGCTTCACCTCAAGGACCTCGGGCACGCCTCGCGCGGACAGCGGCGGCGCTATCTGGCCCTGCACGTCAAACTGCTCCTGGTCGTCGCCATCGCTTTCGGATGGGCGGGCTTCTCCCTGTGGCTCTCGATCCCCTGGATGGAAGCGTTGGGAAGCTCGATCACGCTGCCGCTCGCGATTGCGGTGATCCTCGGCATTGCGATCATCCCCGGCTACCTGAACGCCAACCTGATCGCCTCGCTGTTGATCGACCGACCACCGCCGCTGCGCTCCGACCTTGCCTGCCCGGCGCTCACCGTGGTGATCGCCTGCTTCAACGAGGAGGAGACGGTCGAGGAGACGCTCGAGTACGTCGCCGAACAGGACTACCCGGGCGAGTTGAGGATCCTCGTCGCTGACGACGGCTCCACCGACCGCACGGTCGCGCGCGCCCGCAAGCGCGCCGCGAAGGACAGCCGCATCTCGGTCCTGGAGGGCCCGCACGGCGGCAAGGCGCAAACCCTGACCAGGGCCCTGGGCAAGGTGCAAACGCCCCTGGTCGCGACCGTCGATGCCGACACCCTGCTGATGCCCTCCTCGCTGCGACGGATCGTCGCCCGCCTGCTGGTCTCCCCGCCGGACACCTGCGCGGTGGCGGGGGCGGTCTTCGTGCGCAACTCGCGGCGCAACATGTTCACCCGCGCCCAGGAGTGGGACTACTTCCTCGGCATCGCCTCGGTGAAGCGCCAGCAGAGCCTCTTTCAGAGCACGATGGTTGCCCAGGGCGCCTTCAGCCTCTACCGCACCGCCACGCTGAAGGAGGTGGGTGGGTGGCCGGATCGGATCGGCGAGGACATAGTGCTCACCTGGGCGCTGCTGCGAGCTGGAGGCAGGGTCGGCTACGAGCGCACGGCGATTGCGTTCACCGGCGCGCCCGAGGACGCGAGCGGGTTCGCGCGCCAGCGGCGGCGCTGGGCGCGGGGGATGATCGAGGGGCTGCGCGAGCACGGCGGGGCGCTGCTCTCCGGCGGCGGCTCGAGCTCCCACGCGGTGCTCGTCAACTTCGTCTTCCCCTACGTGGACATCGTCTACACGGTCGCCTTCCCGATCGGCATCGGGCTGGCCCTCACCGGCAACTTCGCGATCGTCGGTCCGATGACTCTGGCGGTGCTGCCGCTGAACGTCGCCCTCTCGCTGATCATGCTCCACCTCAACCGCGGATCGTTTCGCGAGATCGGCCTCAAGGTGCGGCGCAACCGGCTCGGCTTCCTGACCTACCTGCTTGCCTACCAGCTCGTCATGTCACCGGTCTCGGTGGCGGGCTACGCGCAGGAGGTGTTCGGTGCCCGGCGGCGCTGGTAGGGCAAGGCCGCGGCGGCGCAGTAGACGTTTCAATCTGGGCAGCGGGTTGAGAAACGCCGTTCGGGCGTCGATAGGGCAGCAGATGACGGTCGATCGAGCCAGTCCCATGAGGGGCCGCTACCCCGAGGAGGTGGCGGAGCGCACGGCGCTTCGCCACCTCGGCGAGGCACTGAGCGCGCGCACCGGCGAGGTGGTGGAGAGGATGACGAGGGGCTCGACCGACTCCGGGCGAAGGCTCGATGACCTGGTCGAAGAGAGCTTCGAGCGGGCCGGGGCAGACTCCACGGCTGCCGTCGCGCGTTGGATGAGCGGCGAGGGGGAAACGGTGGCGCGCGAGGCCGGCCAGGAGTCCTGGCAGACCTTCGCCCAGCTCGTCGCGCAGCGCGAAGCGCCGCTGAACGAGGTGACCAGGCGCTGCCTGCGATGGCGCGACGGCGTGGCGGAGGTGCTGAGAGGCGCCGCGGAGGACCTCGGGCTGGACCCCAGCGCCCTGGAGGCGGCGCTGGGGATGCTGCAGCGCAGCCTCGACGTAACCCTGGTGCGGGTGTGTGAGCTCTTCGACGAGGAGCGCCAGCGTACCGCCGGGGAGCTGGCCCGCCGCCAGCGGGAACTGGTCTTCCTGGCGACCCACGACGCGCTCACCGGGCTGCCGAACCGCACCCTGATTCTCGACCGTCTCGAGCAGACGTTGACGCGCACCCGGCTGAGGCAGGAACCCGTGGCGGCGCTGTTCATCGACCTCGACAACTTCAAGGCGATAAACGACTCCCTCGGCCACAGCGTCGGGGACGAACTGCTCTGCGCCGTGGCCGCCCGGCTGAAGGGCATCACCCGCGAGACCGACGCGCTCGGGCGACTGGGCGGGGACGAGTTCGTGGTGATCGCCGACGGTCTCTCGCTCGCGGCCGGCCCGGAGCTGATCGCCGAGCGCCTGCTGGAAGCGTTCAAGGAGCCGTTCACGCTCGGCGGGCTCGACGACATGCGGGTGCTCGTGAATGCGAGCATCGGCATCGCCACCGACCAGCGGGCCTCGGCGGAGGAGCTCCTGCACGACGCCGACATCGCCATGTACCGGGCCAAGTGGAGCGGCAAGAACCGCTACCTCGTGTTCGAGTCCGGCATGCAGGAGGAGGCCCAGACCCGGATGGAGATCGAGATGGACCTTCAGGGCGCGCTCGAGGGCGGGGAGTTCTTCCTCGTCTACCAGCCGACCTTCGACCTCGAGGCCATGGTGCCGACCGGGGTCGAGGCGCTGATTCGCTGGCGGCGGCCGGGGCGTGGGATCGCCCAGCCCGAGGAGTTCGTGCCGCTGCTGGAGGAGAACGGGATGATCGTCGAGGTGGGCGCCTGGGTGCTCACCGAAGCCTGCGCCCAGGCCGCCGAGTGGCTGCGCGCCGGGCACCCCGTCGATCTGGCGGTCAACGTCTCCGCGGTGCAGCTCGACACCGACGAGCTCCTCGAGCATGTCGATGAGGCGCTCGGCTCGAGCGGCCTCGACGCCGAGATGCTGACCATCGAGATAACCGAGACCGCGCTGATGCGCGACGTCGAGGAAACCGCCCGCAGGCTCGCCTGCCTCAAGGAGCGCGGAGTTCGGATCGCCGTCGATGACTTCGGCACCGGCTATTCCTCACTGTCCCACCTGCGGAAGTTCCCCGTCGACCTGCTCAAGATCGACCGCTCGTTCATCTCTCAGCTTGAGGAGGGCGGCGAAGGAGAGGCCCTGCTCCACACCCTGATCCAGCTCGGCAAAGCCCTCTCGATCAAGACCACCGCGGAGGGCATCGAGCGAGCGCAGGACCTGTCTCTGGTCAAGTCGGAGGACTGCGACCAGGGCCAGGGGTTCCTCTTCGCTCGCCCGCTCAGCGCCCACGACGCGGACTCGTTCTTTCGCCAGTGGCCGGCAACCCGCCGCTTCGAGGTCCGCCACAGCTGACGCGCCTGCGTTTGCAGGGAGGAGCTTCCGCTACATGGACGCCGAACTGTGCCGTTGGCGTCCCCGTGGCCTTTTCTCTGGCGCGGACAGGACTCAAACCTGCGCTCCAGGGCCCATGAGTCAGGCGCACCTGCGGCTCAGCTCGATCCATTCACGATGCAGGATCTTCGCCAGCCCCCGGTTGGCAAGGCGTCCCTTGAACACCCACAGCAGCAGTCGGTAGGCATCCACCCGGGCTTCCGACGGAGCTTCGGGATCTCTCGCCGGGTCGAGGAGGACCCTGAGGAGCCGGCCCGGATCGGCGCGCATCAGCTCATCCGTGGCCACCGCGATCAGCTCCCAGCGCCCCGCTTGGATTGCCAGGCGCAGCCGGGCAGCCTTCGCCCAGGTCTGGTCACGATGGGACAGGAGCAGCAGCCGGGCGGTCTCGTAGTCCCCCTCCCAGCGAGCGAGATGAAACGCCTGCACAAGCACCGCCGCTCCCTGATGACCATGCTCGCGTAGGTGGCCCGCCGCCGCGTGCCTCCACTCGGCCGTGCCTTCGCCGAGGATGGCGAGGAGGCGAACAAATGCGGCTTCGGCTGTGCTGGATCCGTTCGATTCCACAGCCTCTCCCAGGCGCGCCAGCGCCGTGAAGCGCTCCTCGGTCGTGTCCAGCTTGCGGAGTGCCCCGGCGCCTGTCCGATCGCCGCCGGCTTCGTCAAGCAGGGCTGCTGCATTCGTCGCTTGCATGGACCGCCTCCTGGACGGTCCATCGCACCCCTTCGCTCTGTGCCTGAGCCTCGGGCGAATTGGTGCATGCCGCGACCCGGCCAGTCGTCGTGGGCTGAGGGGTCGCGTGCCGCTTGCCGAGCACTCGGTGCTGTGAGCTGGGCTTCTCAGCTGAGTCGCTCCGCACGCGTGGCCCTCGCAGTGCCGGACGGCACGATCACGCTGGACGTTGCGGTCCGCGTCGCCTGAAGGCAGCGCAGAGCCAACGGGGCCGATATCGCGCCCGAGTCACTGCATCGACAGAGTCCCACCAACGGATCGGGCAGCAAGATTCGCGGCGCTCATGCGTGTACTTCATGAAGATCATTCCAACCTTCCAAGCAGACCAACCGCTAGCGAAAGCCACACAAGCGAATCGGTCGGCTGGGCAGGGAGGCAAACCGGTGGTAAAGCAGGAAGGGAAAAGTGATCTTCAGTGACGCCCTTGACTTGAGCTCCGTTGACACTGATCCGGCTCGCTCGGCGGAACACAACCAACACAATCTGAACGCAAGATTCGCTGCTCTCGTGCGTGTACCTTATGAAGAGGGCGTGAGACAGGGAGAGGAACCGAGAGCGAAGTACGGGGGAGGCACGAAGCGCCTCGGTGTTGTTGCTGCCCTGGTCGCCACGACTGCTCTTGTGCTGATCGCTCCGGCGCGGGCCGCCGAAGGGCCCGACACCAGCCCTCCGACGGGTGCCGTCGGCGGGGTGCGCAGCCCCGCCTCGGGTACGCTCGAACTTCGTCTCTATGCCAGCGACCAGGACTCAGGGCTCGCGAACGCCGAAGCCCAACTCGACGGGGCCGCGCCCGCCTTTGTCCGCCTTGGATCGGGCTCCTGTCCCGAACACCCGTCGCCCGGCACCGAACCTCCGCCCGGTTCCTGTCCCGGATCGGTTTCCGGCGTCGGCCTGGTGCTCGACACCCACGCCGTAGCCGACGGCGAACACCCCCTGCGCGTCAGGGTGACCGACGGCGCGGGCAACACAGCAACGCTCGTCGACCGCACGATCGTCGTCCGCAACGCCCCGCGAACCGGCGGCGGCACGGTCGCAACAGTGACGATCGGGATCAGCAGCCAAGGAGAAGGCGACCACCCCGGCAAAGGCAAAGGCTGTGAAAAGGGCAAGGCCTGCGACAGGGGCAAAGGGGGCGAAAAAGGCAAAGGGCTGGCCCTGCGGCGCAGGCGCTGCCGCAAGCCGCGCCTGCGGATGCACCTCGCCCGCAAGCCGCTCTGGTACACCCGCCCCCACTACGTGCCGGTGCTGCGCTACGGGCGCCGCTACGCCTACCGGGGCAGGCTCACCTGCATGCACTCCGGGCGGCGCGTCTCCGCCCCCCGCGGTACCAAGGTTGGCGTCTACTACCGCGTCTGGCGTCTCTCCTTCAAGCGCCCCTGGGGCCCGGTGCAAAAGCTAAAAAGGGCGACGCTCAGGGTCCGCAAGGGAGGCCGTCTCTGGCTCAAGCTCGGCTTTCGCAGCGGTCGCACGCTGATCTTCCGCTACCGCGACCCCGGCGGCAAGCTCGCCAAGGCCAAGCTGCGCCTTGCCGTCCCGCCAAGCACCCGCCGGCCCCCCTGGGGCCCCAGGTAAGACGTCCCGCACTTGTTCGTGCCTCCGGTGCCGCCGAGTTACTCGCAGCCGATGAGTGGATACTGGGCCCTGGCAGGTAGGCTTGCCCGACCGCAACTCCCCCGGCGCTCCGGGTTTTTCCGGTTGTGCGCCAGCTGACCGGTCGCTGCGGTGCCGACGCCATCAGGGAGATCTGAGTGAAGCCGAAGAGCACTTCCTTCGCCAGCCAAAGCCAGTCAGCCGTGCCCGTCCTGGCGGTGGCGGTCCTCGTCGCTGTGCTGGCGCTCGTCCTTGCCCGTCTCTTCCTTGCCACGCCGGCTCCCGCACAGGCCCCCGTGGCCGGTGGCACCGTGCCCAGCACGGTCGCGCTTTCCCTCTCGGAACCGAGCCACTTCAGGCGGATCGGTCGCAGCGACTTCTTTGCCTCGACGATTCGCGCCAGCGTCACAAGCACCGATGTGCCGACGAAGCTCAGCGTCCTCGACGGGGAAGTGAGCGGCGGACGGCGCCTGGGCCACATGGCGAGCAGGAACTCGATCCTCTCCCCGGCGCTCGAGGTGACGGCCGGCCAGGGCCTCACCCCGTTCCACTCGCTCGACGCCATCGTTCCGGCCCCGCTCAGGACCTGGCGCCGACCGCTCGCCAGCGAGATCGTGAGGATCCGCCTGCGTCAGAAGGCCGCCAACGCGCGCGCCCTCCGCAACCACGGCAAGCTCCTCCTGGTCACGTTCACCGTGGGGGGACCGTGATCGCAACCGCAACTTTGGGATTCAGTAGGGTTCAAGCCGGTTGCACGGGGGGTTAGCCATGACAAAGGGGATCCGGCTATGAGGCAGCACAGCATCCGGCGTCTGATGACAGCCGCGATCTGCGTGTGCGCGGCCGGGCTCGCCACGGCGGTGGCGCTCGCTGCCCAGGGAGGGCTCTCGGTCAATCCCGGAATCCTCGAACACGCCGCCCGCCCCGGCTCGGTAGGCGCCCTCGATATCTCCAACACCACCTCCCGCCCGATGAAGGTGAGCCTCGCCGTGCGCCCCTGGAGGCAGGCCCGAAACGGATCCGTTGCCCCCAACCGCCGCAGGGTGCTCGGCAAGCTGCGCCCCAATCGCAAGAACTTTTGGCTGCGCCCCGGCGCGACCAAGGCGCTCGGCCTGCGCCTCGCACGCCGGCCCAAGCGCCGCTCCCTCTACGGTGCGGTGGAAGTGACCGGAGCGCCGCGCTACAAGGGCGGCAAGGGGGTCAAGGTCGCCTACCGCCTCGTCACCAGCCTGCGGCTCTATCCGCCCAAGCGCGCCCGGCGCTACCGCGCCCGTCCACGGCGTCTCTTCGAGCACGGCACCGTCAAGCACGGCGCGCTCTTCCTCGCGGTCAAGAACGCCGGCAACACGATCGACCCGATCGGCGGCCGGGTGCGAATCAGCGGCCATAACCGCACGCTGAGCGGCATCGTCACGCCGCAGACGATCCTCCCCGGAGCAACGGTCAACTTGCGCCTGACCCGCCTGCGCGGCACCCTGTCGCGCGGCCGCTACCGCGTCGGTGTCCGCCTCACCCAGGCCGGCCACCGCGCCGGCGGTATGAGGCGTGGCATTCGCCTCCGCTGAGCTCCTCTCAGCACTCCGCGCGGGCGGTATGAGCTTGCGCAGCGCCTACGACATCCGCTGAGCCTCAGCAGATCGGCTAATTCCTGCCTCCTAGCAGCCGACACCGTGAGCGCCGCTCTTATCTCCCTGCCGGCCCCCACCGGTGAGCGGCATAACCCACAGCCGGACTGCCGCCTCCGCCTCGCGCGGCGGGGGCGGCCGGGACGGCTTGGCGAATGGCAAGGTCGACCCGCTCGGGCGCCCACCAAAGCGGCCATCTCAAGCGCCCCGGCTCCGGATCAGGGCGACGGGTCTCCGCCGCCGGCGCCGTTCAGCACCTGCCAGGGATTGTTCATCGGCTGGCGACGCTTCGGCGAGCGCTTGAAGATGTAGCAGCCGACCATCCCGCCCCGCATCTCGAGGAAGTGGAACTCGCTGTTGGAGAGCTTCCATCCCTCCGCGACGACTGAGTTGAGGACATCGACAGGGTCGGTCGTCTCCAGTGGGGGCTGATAGTGCAGGCCCGGGATCACAATCGGCTCCATGCGGCCGACATCGAGTTCGTACTGGAAGAGGCTCTGGCCCCGTTCGAACGCGACGCGGGCCCTACCCGCCGGTGTGCGGTAGAACGCCTGCCGCTCCAACTCGGCGATTCGCTGCCGCACTTCCTCCTCGCGTTCGCGGACGCGCATCTCGCGGTCGGCACGGCCGAGCAGGGGGAGGTAGGGGCGGAGCGAGCGGAGTCGCAGGCCGCCGTGCCCGCGGCCGTTTCCGTTGCTGAGCGCCTCCTCGGGGAGCCGCCGCTGCGAAGTCCTGATGTCGTCCCCCCAGCTCCCGTCCCAGTAGCGCTCGGCGGTGCTGCCGAGGGGGTCCGGGTACCAACCCGGCTGCATCGCCTGGGGTGGTGGGCAACCAGCCAGCCTCTCGTTCTTGTCGGTGCTTGCAGCCACTAGCGCCAACGGGACGGTATGGACGTTTCTCCGATGCCACAATCAGACATCCGGCCACTCACAGCGGTTGCCCAGGCGTCGGCTCGGTCGGGGCGCTGGCGAATTGGATTCATTCGGTGATCTCCCTTTCCAGTGCACGGACCGCCGGGCACTCTGCCTGCGATCTCAGTGCGGCGCCGCCGGTGTCAATGGAACGCCGAGCCGGGCCTCGAACTTGCGCGTGGCTCGAGCGGGCTGAGGGCAAGCCTGCTCACATCCGGCAGACACGCATGGCAACGTTTGGCGAACCACACTGTTGAAGTCCAGTGGCGGCTTCCCGGCGCCGGCATCTGCGCAATCACCAACAGCCGGCTGCTGCTCGTAGTGAACGGACAGTTGGCGCTGATCGACCTTGAGACCGGGAGACAGATCTCCTACTCCGAAGACAGCGTCTGCCCAACGGATCCGCCGGGCGGGATGGGCGTCTCCTCCGGCAGTGGCAGTGATCTCTTCGAAGCCGAAGAAGTCACGGTGACCAGGTTCTCGAGCCCTGGTTTTGGCGGCGCCGCGGCAGCGCGCCAGCTTGCCTTAGTCTGAATCGCCAGTGGCACCAAAGACCCACTACGCTCGGCACGGCGATCTCAACCTCGCCTATCAGGTTGTGGGGGAAGGCGATGCCAACATCGTCCTGGCGCCGTCTTTCGTCTCGCACCTCGAACTCTGGTGGACGCACCCTGCCGTCAAGGATTTTTACGACCGGCTCGCGTCCTTTTCCCGGCTGGCGCTTTTCGACAAGGCAGGCACCGGCCTATCGGATCCGGTGAACGAGATTCCAACGCTCGAGGAGCGTGCCGGGGAGATCGAAGCAGTGATGGACGCGGCGGGAATGGATCGGGCAACGGTGTTCGGTCTCTCAGAGGGCGGCCCGATGGCGATCTTCTTCAGTGTGACGAGGCCCGCCCGCACCGAGGCGCTTGCCCTCTTTGGGGCATATTCGTCTCTCCTGGGGCCGGATGAGGTCGACCCGCGCCAGGCTCTCGAGTCTGCCGACATGGAGATGGTTAGGCGCAGAGCGAGGGAATACCACCTGCGTGATGACGAGATAATCGAGCCAGCACAGCTGGAGCGGATACGCCGGTTTGTCCGACACATCTTCGAGGACTGGGGCGAGGGTAGGGCACTCAAGGAGCTGGTTCCGCATCTGGGTAGCCGGGCCGAGCTCGGACTGATGGAGCGATTCTGTGCAAGCCCTGGCATGGCTCAGGCGACCATAACCTCGGCAGGTCGGCTTGACGTCAGCGATCTGCTCGAGTCGATTGACGTTCCCACCCTTGTGGTGCACGCCAAGGACGATCTCGTCCCCATCCAGGGCGCGCGGGTGCTGGCACGGCGGATACCGAATGCTCGCCTGATCGAACTCGAGGGGGTGGATCACGCGCCGTGGCTCGCCAGCCCGAACGAGGTCGTCGGCGAGATAGAGCAGATGCTCACCGGGGCGCGGCACGCCCCAGAACCCAGCAGGGTGCTCGCCACGGTGCTGTTTACCGACATCGTCGGTTCGACCGAGCGCGCTGCGGAACTCGGCGACGCTCGGTGGCGTGCCGTCCTGGAGCGACACGATGAGCTCACCCGCGAGCGCGTGGTCGCGTTCGACGGAACGGCGGTGAAGGGCACTGGGGATGGATATCTCGCGACCTTTGACGGGCCGGCGGCGGCGATCCGCTGCGCGGAAGCGCTGCGCGACGACCTCGCGGGGGAAGAGATCCAGATCCGCGCCGGGCTTCATGCCGGCGAGATCGAGCGAATCGGCGAGGACGTCGGTGGCCTTGGGATCCACCTTGCCTCCCGGGTGTGCGACGCAGCTGCCCCCGGCGAGATTCTCGTCTCGCGGACAATCTGCGACTTGGTAGTGGGCTCGGGACTCGCCTTCGAAGACCGGGGCGGTCATCAGCTGAAGGGGATTCCCGGCGAGTGGCGCCTGGCGGCGGTAGCCGAGAACCCGTCGACGGACGACCCCGAGCGACAGCTCGCCCAGATAGAGATAGGCAGTTCCAGATCAGCGCAGCGGCTCACGGATCGCCTCGCCGCCACAGTGGCGCGACGGGCTCCAGGGGCCATGCGCGCCAAAGTGCGGTTGAGCCCCGACTACTGGCGCACAGCCAGAGAAGCCAAGCGAAACTCCCGGTAGGACTTGGCTCCAAGAACTCTGGGTGACCGAACATCCCGGGCGCGTTCCAGCTTGACCTATCTTCTCGATGGGTCGCCTCGTCGTCATCGGCCTCCTGCACAGAGCGCTGCCGAACTTGTAGTCGGCCTCTCCCAGCCGATAGAGCGGCATGGTCAATGAAGAGCCTCGGGCTGGCGGCTTCGCTGAGCGGCGATACAGGCGGGGCCTGCGCAGCTGGCAACTGAAGAACCGCCGGCTCTTCGCGGTGTTCCTGGCACCGTTCCTCGTGGTCGGCGTTGCAATTGGCGCCTTCGACGGGCAAATTGTCTCCTGGTGTGCCGGCCTCGCTGTCGGGGTTTCCATGACCCTTTGGATGGTCTTTCGAGACACACCGCCCTTCTATGTCGAGCGCTGGCGCATGGGCTTCGAAGGCGAGCGCAAGACCGCCAAGGAGCTGAGATGCCTGGAGCGGACGGGGTGGCATGTCGCCCACGACATCCAAAACGGCCACGGCAATTACGACCACATCGCCGTGGGCGCAGCCGGCGTCTATCTGCTCGAGAGCAAAAACCTCCAGGGGATGGTGGAGATAGAGAACGGGGTGCCGCACTTGCACCGGCGCCATGACCCCGACGCCACTGCGGTTTTCGAGCGGGTCCCGCGACGCGCTCTGGCCGATGCGGCGCGGCTCAAGGAAGAGGTTGAAGCGCGGACCGGCCACCGCACCTGGGTCCAGGCCGTGGTCGTCCTCTGGTCAGACTTCCCCGCGGGCGTCGTCGAAGACGACAGATGCGTCTTCGTCCATGGCTCGCGGCTTCGCGGCTGGCTGCAGGATCGCCCCAGTCGCCTCTCCCAAGCCGAGGCCGAGGAGATCGCCGCCGGCATCGCGCGCATCGCCGCCGACGCCGCAGCTGCTGAGAAGGCCGCTGCGCACCCCGCAGAGCTCAGTCCAGCCTGAGCAGAGACAGCCACCACCGACCGAATGGCTCCCGCCCCTCGCCCTTGTCTGCAACGACGGCACTGGACCTTCTAGAACTACCGCTGGGACTGGAGCAAGGAAGGGCAGGAGGAGGCCCATCGGCTCGACCCAGCGGCCCCGAGATGCCGGGGTCGGCTCATGTTAGGGTCCCCGCCCGATGCGACGCTGGCTGGGGATAGGTGGGGGGTGTACTTCCGTGAGCTCGACCTTCTGGGCGCTGGCGATCGCCCTCGCTTCTCTCGGCCTGATTTCGAGTCCCGGTGCAAGCGCGGCCCAGGGCACCGTCACCGCGCACAAGAAGTACGGCTATCCCTATGCCAAGGCCCCGGACTGCACGGAGTTCGGCTCGAATCGAGGCTGCGTCCTAGACAAGTGGCTCTTCTACCAGGGACAGTGCACCTCGTGGACGGCGCATCGCCTAAATCAGCGCAGCAAGATCCCCTTCAGCAACTACTACAAGGGCCGCCATTGGGGAAATGCGTCGAGCTGGGGACGCGTGGCCCGTCAAGCGAAGATCGCTGTCAACGGCAAGCCCGCGGTCGGCGCGGTTGCCTGGTATTCGAGCGGGCACGTTGGATATGTCGAGAAGACCTCACCGCACGTGGTCATCTCGGAGATGAACTACGACTTCCACAACGGCTTCCGCGTCGTTCAGATAGCACCGGGTCGCCACTGGCCCACCGGTTTCATCCACTTCAAGGATCTAAAGAACGGCTCGGGAGGCGGTCACTCTCCGCCTGCTCACAACCCCCGCGGCCACCTCAACAAGGTCAGCTCTCCGGCCGAGGGCGCGATACGCACAGCGGGGTGGGCCTTCGATCCAGATAAGAAGACGAGTCAGGTCACAATCCACGTCTACGTAGGCGGCAAGGCCCACAGCAAGGGCACGAAGGGCTACAGCATCGGCAAGGCGAGCAAGACGCGGAAGGACGTAGCCAAGGCCTTCAAGGGCGTCGGCGCCAAGCACGGCTTCGACAAGACCGTGAAGACGAGCAAGAGGGGGCGCCAGAGCGTTTGCGTGTACGCCGTGAACATCGGCGCCGGGGCGACAACGCTGCTTGGCTGCAAGAAGGTGTCGATCAAGGCCAAGCAGAGATTCAAGCGACCCACTGTGAAGGGCACCTACACGCCGCTCAGCGGCGACTTCAACGGCGACGGGCGCTCCGACGTCTTCTGGTACGGGCCGGGCGATTCGCACGACTCGCTCTGGTACGGACGCAGCGAGGTTGGCGAGTTCACCGCCGCCGCGGTCAACGTGAAGGGCACCTACACGCCGCTCACCGGCGACTTCAACGGCGACGGGCGCTCCGATGTCTTCTGGTACGGGCCGGGCGATTCGCACGACTCGCTCTGGTACGGACGCAGCGAGGTTGGCGAGTTCACCGCCGCCGCGGTCAACGTGAAGGGCACCTATACGCCGCTCAGCGGAGACTTCAACGGCGACGGGCGCTCCGACGTCTTCTGGTACGGCCCGGGCGACTCGCACGACTCGCTCTGGTACGGGCGGCCGAACGTCGGCGATTTCAAGACCGCCGTCCCCATCACCGTCAAGGGCTTCTACACGCCAATCACCGGCGACTTCAACGGCGACGGGCGCTCCGACGTCTTCTGGTACGGGCCGGGCGATTCCCGTGATTCGCTCTGGTACGGGCAGGCGCAGCTGGGCTCGTTCCTTCAGCCCAGCTAGGCAGGCCAACCCGCTCAATGGGCTAACGTGGGCCCCGCCGATGGAGGGCTGCACGGCGAAACCGCAACGGGACTGGGAGATGAAATGGCATACGTAATCGTCCATGACTTCGAGGGTGGTACGAGGGAGCAGTACGACGCTACGGCCGCGACGGTGCATCCGCCGGAGGGCCTGCCCGCCGGTCAGATGCGCCACTACGCCGGGCCGAGCGCGAACGGCTGGGTCGTCGTCGCGGTCTGGGAGTCAAAGGAGGACTGGGAGAGGTTCAGCGCTGAGACGTTGATGCCCGCCCTGCAGAGCCTGGACGCCGGCTTGCCGGGTCCCCCGAAGTCGACGGAGTTCGAAATCGAGGTTGGCATCCCGACGATGCCCTGAGCCTATTTCCGAATTTGCGGCGAGGGCTATCCAGGCGGGCGTGTATGTGGCGCTACGGACTGGATCCAGCTAGCGACGACTCCGGCGCGAGGCGCCGACCAGGAGCCGGACCTCGGCGCCCGCCCGACGTTTGCTGGCGGGGCGTGGTGTCTGCTGCAGCACCCGGCCAATCCGCCGGCGGTTGCGAACGGCGCGGCGAAGAATCTTCGGTGTGCAGTGGCGGCTGCGGATCTTGCGAACTGCGACCCGGACGCGGTTGCCTCGAACGCGTGGGACGACGCAGCGACGGACGTGATGCGCCGCGGGCCCGATTTCGATTTCTTCGGGTGTGGGTGCGGGTTCGGGCTCCGGTTCAGGGGCTGCAGGCGGCTCAGGTGCGACCTTGCCCTCGCCGTCCCAGTCGCCCACGACCGGGATCTTGTCCTTGCGGCCTCGCTTGAAGATGTAGTCGGAGGGACCCGCGCTCAGCGAGTTGCGCAGATGCCAGGTGCCGTCCCAGGGCCAGTAGACACCGGTCGAATCCCTGCCGTCTCCGTCCCAGTCGCCGACGACGGGGATGACCTCGTCTTCGCGGCCCGCCTTGGCCCGCTTGAAGATGTAGTCGGAGGGGCCCGCGCTCAGCGAGTTGCGCAGATGCCAGGTTCCATCCCAGGGCCAGAACACACCGGTCGAGTCCCTGCCGTCTCCATCCCAGTCGCCGACGACGGGTATGACCTCGTCTTCGCGGCCCGCCTTGGCCCGCTTGAACCCGTAGTCGGAGGGGCCCGCGCTCAGCGAGTTCCGCAGATGCCAGGTTCCGTCCCAGGGCCAGAAGGCGCCCGTTGAGTCCTTCCCATCGCCGTCCCAGTCGCCGACCACGGGGATGATCGTGCTGTTCTTCCCCCGCTGGAAGCCGTAGTCGGTCGAGCCGGTCGTGAGCGTGTCGCGCAGGTGCCAGGTCCGGTCCCACGGCCAGTACAGCCCGATCGTGTCCTTGCCATCGCCGTTCCAATCGCCGACGACGGGAATCACGTCCTTGTTCTTGCCCCGGCGGAAGATGTAGTTGGAGGGACCGGCGTTCAGGCAGTTGCGCAGATGCCAGGTCTGGTCCCAGGGCCAGAACGTCCCGATGCCATCTCCCAGGGCGGTGGAGCAGGGCTCGTATTCGACCTTGATGTCGACCTTCTTGCAGGCGAGCAGGGTGCTCGAGCCGGGCCCGCGGTTTATCGCGTAGACGCAGACGGGTTGGGGGCCGGTCGCCTTGGTGTCGATCACCTTGTCGAAGCCATGCCTTGAGCCGACGCCCTTGGCCTTGAACTTCTTGGCCACGTCGCCGCGCTTCTTCGTCGCGGGGCCGAGCTTGTAGCGCTTCGCGCCCTTGGCACCGGCCTTGCCGCCGATGTAGGCATGGATCGCAACCGGCTTGGTCTTCGCGTTGGGGTCATAGGCCCAGCCGGCGACGCGGACCTTGCCCGCCGCCGGCGAGCCGACCTTGTCGAGGTGGCCGACCGGATTGTCTTCGGAGGGATCGTGACCCTTCAGGTCCTTGATGTGGATGAAACCGGTCGGCCAATAGTTGCCGCGGCTGATCGTCCTGACACGGAAGCCGTTTCGATTGTCGTAGTTCATCTCGGAGATGACCACCTGGGGCGAGACCTTCTCCACATAGCCCACGTGCCCGAACGAGTACCAGGCAACAGCCCCGATCGCCGGCTTGTCGTCGACCGTGATCTTCGCCCCATTCGCGGCTTCTCCCCAGATACGGGCATCGCCGAAGTGCTGCCCCATGTACCAGTTGGTAAATGAGACGTGATTCCTCCGGTTCAGCCGGAAGGCAACCCACGAGGTGCACTGTCCCTTATAGAAGGACCACTTGTCGAGGTCGCTATTCCCGCAGGCGCGCCCGTGGCCGTGAGGCCCTCCCTCGTAGCAATCCGGAGCATTGGGATACGGGTAGCCATACTTCTTGTGAGCGGTGACGGTGCCCTGCGCAGCGCCCGCCCCGGGCGCCATCGTTGCGCCAACGGCCACCGCCACGACGAGCATCGCCAGTGCGAATCGGATCGGGCTGCTACCCGTGCTTGTCCCTCGGCCCCGCCGCATCGGCCGGCCAGCCTACAGGACCCAAGTTGGCCCCTCCACCGGTGGGGGACCGTGCCTGCCCATGAGTTGACCGTAGCCGGTCTTTGGGGCAACGCCCGAGGCCACATCGATGGGCGTGCTACCCGCCGCCCGTCCGCTCGCGGTGCTTGCACCCCGGCCAACAGCAGGGTCGGCGCTCGCCTTCCTCCAGCTCCTCCTGGGTTCTCCGAATGCGGCGCTCTCGGGTGGCCTGCCGCTTGGCATCCTCCACCCAGCAGATGAACTCGTTGCGGGCCAGGGGCGTGATGTCCCTCCAGGCATCGAGTGCCGTCGCGTTGGCGATCAGCGCCTTGCGCAGGTCCGCGGGCAGCCTATGCACCACTCCACCAGGCACTCTCTGGCTGCTCACGATCTCATCGCAGTCCGCCGCGGACGGGGGCCGGATCAGCTGTGGCCGCGGCGGCGGCGGAACGGTTCTTCGAGATCGGCCGCCGCGAAACCCCCGGTGTTGGACGCCCCGGTGGCGTAGCGGTAGAGGGCGACGGAGAAGACCTGCCGGGTCGCCAGCGAGAGGGCGGAAACCAGCAGTAGCGCCCCGACGCCGACCGCGATCAGCGCCGCGCCGGTCGTCGGGTTCTCGGCCCTTGTGCCGATGCCGATCCCGAGCAGGATCCCCACGGGGATCATCGCGAAGATCGTCCAGATGCTGATGCTGACCAGGCCGGTGATCCCCTCTCCCCATTTGCTCTTGATCAGGTGGACCGAGTCCTTGGCGGTCTCGAACGGGCCGGCGCCCTCAAGCGCCAGCAGTGGCACGGCGAAGATCGTCGCCAGGCTCCAGGCGGCACCGAGGAGCCAGGACGCAAGACGCCCGGCGCCGGGAATCCGCGAGGCGATCTGCTCCAGGACCAGGCCGACTCCCGCAGCCAGCAGCGACCACTGCGCAATCCGCCCGACCCGCTTCCACGCGATGTCGAGGGCCTCGCGAACGCCGATCGGTCGGCCATCGAAGCTGGCCGCGGCGGCGCCCGCCAGGGCGACGTTGAAGAAGACGCTGATGAACGTCATCGGGTAGAGGCCGATGATGGCCACCAGCGCCAGGTTGCCCTGCGAATGGGTCGACGAGCTGAAGGAGCCGGAGAAGTAGAGCAGCGCAGCGGCTCCCGCCAACCCGGAGCCCGCACCGATCAGCGCGATCGAGATCATCGTCGGGTCCCGCCGGATCAGCGCCCACGCGACCTTTGTCAGGCGCCAGCCTCGATCCAGCCTCCCCTCGCTGGGAGTGCCGCCGCCCTGTGGCTGCTCAGTCTCCATGCTCACAGCAATCGGCAGGTTAGCGCGACGGGCCGGCGGGGGACACCATTTCTCACACCAAGGACCTCGGATGGGTCGGACGATTCGACAGCTGGCAGCCCCGGCTCTCAGACAACGTCGCACCTGTGGATGTGACGAACGGATGCCGGCTGGTTGCGAGCGCGTCGGTCGACGGAACTCGCGCTCCTGCAATGGACCAGGAACAGCAGCGGTCTTCACAACGCTCGCCGCACTTCTGCTCTGGCCATGACGGAGCGAGAGCGCCTTCGAGAGCCCCCTGGTCGCGAAGCTGATCGGCCGCCTGCGCGAGTGTGCCGCCGATGATCGCCGCATACAGCTCAAGCGCGTCGACGAGCTCCAGCTAGATCGGTTCGCCCGTGCCTTCCACCGCGGGCACCGGCGATCTACTGTGGAGTTGACTCGGAGTCTGGGTTGTGCTCGGCGAGGATCCTCAACGCCTCGGGGTGCTCGGCGACCATGCGCTCGCCGATCGTGCGAATCCTCTCCCGCAACTGCTCGGTCGGCAGGATCCTGAGTTCGCCCCCGTCAAGCTCCTCGACCAGCACGGAGGTGCCGGGGGCATAACCGTGTGACTCAAGCTCGCGGGGGATCGAAACCACGTTGCTATTACCGACGCGGCGGACCTTGACGATCTTCATAGCACTGGTATATACGCGGATATTCCGAGACGTTGGGCACGCGCGGCTCCCGGAACCGCTAGGTGGAGCGAGAGCCTCGGGTCCAAGCCTGGGCCGAGACCCAAATGAGCGCGTGCATCCGAAGCGGGAGCCTGGCTGATTCAGTGACCCGCTCGCTTCTTAGCCCGAGCGAGTGTGTCGATTGTCGGCTGTGGCCGCCCGTATCGAGTGGCTATGGGTGCAGAGCGGAACAAATTGCAGCTCCGGAGTCAAAAGTAAATCTCGGTAGGTGAACCTGGACATCCTCTGGAGAGTCGGAAATGAAAGGCCCTGTGGCAGCGATCGCCAATACGGTGGCCCGATCGAGCGCAGCAGCAGGGGCAGCTTGCATTACGCTAGCCACTCTGTGGCAGAGGATCCGGGTGCATCGGAGCAAGCTCTATCAAGGCCTATTAGGGCTCTGCGGAATCACGCAGCTCTGCTGTGTGTGGCTGCGGTCACGCTCTGTTACCTAGCTTTCACCGTGGTTGTTGCCACTCCGGCGCGCGCCTCGCTGAGGCAAAGTTGCGTCAGCGTCGGAACCGCGCGCCCTAAGATTGTAGAAACGCTCGTCAGCCACCCCGGAGACTGGAAGAAGCAGGGCGTCACCCTCACCGCTAGATGGCAGCCGATGCCCCGGGTCTGCAACGAACGCTTCCTGCGGAGGGTCCGGATCAGCTTCCAGATGCAGAATCCGCACAACCATCGGCAGTGGGTGACCATTGGCGGTCGCATCTCCCCGGGCGGCTATGTCGCTCCCATGCTGGAAGGGCGAGACGCCGAAGCGCTGCAGAAAGAATGGGAAAGAGAACGGAAAGAAGAAGGGCGGAGCTGCTGGGAAAAGAACGCGGCCGGCGTGAGCAAGTACACCTGCCCAGATGATTTCGAGATTGGCAACCAAGGCGGCAAGGCGACAGCCGAGCCGCCGAGCACCCAGAACCCGACCATTCGACTCCCTAGGCGGGAGCGCTACCGTTGTACCCCGGGCTCGGGGGTCACCCATGTGCGAGCGCATATTCTCAGTCGGGTGATCAACCTGAAGACCAAGAAGCTCACGGGGAGGGCAACCCAGTGGGTGCCGATCAAGGTGAGGCGGATCTCACTTCCGGCAAGCCTCCTGGGTCACAGGGGGCAGCTTCCCGGTCCCTGTTGACAGCCTGACGGCAAGGGTTCGCTGATTCACCGGCCGCTCGCAGCGCGTGAAGCGGAGGTTGCCCCGCGTGGACGGTCGCGGGGGATAGGGCTAAAACATCGACTCAGTGCGCGTTGTCTGCCCTTGACCCTCAAAAGATAGAAGCTCTCCGTAATCGCACTGAATACATTCGAAAAGCACTGCTGCGTCCGCGTGGTTGCGAGCACGTTGGTCGTCAGGAACGACCTATGTCATCGCACTATTCGCCACAGCGAATATCTGCACCTATGCTCCCGGGAAATGACGATTCAGCGGATGGACAACGTTCTCATCGTTGTCGACGACCTCGAGGCTGCCAAAGCGTTCTTCGCCGAGCTCGGCATGGAGCTGGAGGGCGAGACGACGGTCGAGGGATCTTGGGTGGACGAGACCGTCGGACTCAAAGACGTCCGTGCCGACATCGCCATGCTGCGGACCCCGGATGGCCACGGCAGAGTCGAGCTGTCGAAGTTCCAAACGCCGCCGGCCGTCAGAGCCGAGTCCGAAAGCGCGCCGGCGAACGCGCTGGGCATACGCCGCATCATGTTCGCAGTCGAGGACATCGACGACGTCGTTGCCCGCCTGCGCAGCCACGGTGCCGAACTCGTCGGCAAGATCACACAGTACGAGGACATCTACCGGCTCTGCTTCCTGCGTGGCCCTGAGGGCATCATCATCGGACTGGCCGAGCAGCTCAGCTGAACCTCCCTGGTTGCGCAGCCGCGCGGCTTCCGGCCGTCTCGCAAAGGCAGAGCGCGCTGCGATTAGTCTCGACGTGTCCCCCGGTCATAGGAGCACCAAAACCAAAGAAGGGACATGACTTTTGGGCAAGCTGATCTACTCGATGGGCGTCTCGCTCGATGGCTACATCGCCGAGCCGGACGGGAGCTTCGACTGGTCCGTGCCCAGCCAGGAGCTCCACCGCTTCCACAACGAGCGGGCCCGTGAGCTCGGCTGCCACCTGCTCGGCCGGAACCTCTACGAAACGATGGTCTACTGGGAGACGGCCGACCAGGACCCGGAGCTCGGTGAGGTGGAGCGCGAGTTCGCGGGCATCTGGCAGGAGCTTCCAAAGGTCGTCTTCTCGACGACACTCGAGAAGGTCGAGGGCAACACGCGGCTGGTGCGCGACGGCGTCGTCGAGGAGGTCGAGCGCCTGAAGGCGCAGGGGGGAGACGTGGGGGTCGGCGGCGCCGGGCTGGCCGCGACCCTGATCAGGGCCGGCCTGGTCGACGAGTTTCAGCCGTTTGTCTACCCGGTGATCGTCGGCGGCGGCACGCCGTTCCTCCCCGACCTGGAGGAGAGACTCGACCTGGAGCTGATCGAGACCCAGGCCTTCGGCTCGCGAGTCGTCGCCATGCGCTACCGCCGGTCCCGGCAAGAATGAGTCAGCCACGCCGAGGAGCGGCGCCCGGAAGCGCGCCATAGGATCGGGCCGTGCCGTTCACTCTCAGGAATCTCAGGGAGGATCTGGAGGATCTCGGGTCCAAGTTCGACGGCTCACCGGACCTGGAGTTCCGCCTGGCGACCAAGGTGCTGAGGCTCGAGGAGTCAGGTCTGAGCTACCAGCGCATCCCGCCCGGCTATCGCTTTCCGTACGGCCACACGCACAAGAGGCAGGAGGAGGTGTATGTGGTCCTGCGCGGGAGCGGGCGGATGAAGCTCGACGAGGAGATCGTCGAGCTCAAGGAATGGGACGCGGTGCGCGTCCCGCCCGGCACCTGGCGAGGCTACGAGGCCGGGCCGGAGGGCCTTGAGATCCTCGTCATCGGCGCGCCCAATCTCGGCGAGTCTCCACGCGAAGACGTCGATGGCCGGCGCGACTGGTGGGCCGATTAGCACCCAGATGGGTGCATGAAGCGGGCGAAGGGAACCCCCTCAGCCGAGGGCACTCACATCTTCGGAAAGAGCTCCTTCACCCGGAAATCGCCTGCGCCGGAGGCGGGAAAAGTTCGTGGACCCTCCACGATGACGGGCGCCCATCGATGCGGCATGGTCCTCGCCGAGGCGCTGATGCGACGGACGAACCCGATACGGACCCCGATGCCGCTGCTTGCGGGGGCGGCGGCATTTCTACTCGTGCTCGTTGGCCTGGTCGGTGTGGCCGGTGCGGCGGGCGGGTCGCACCGCGCGCACGCAGGCGGGAGCTCATCGCTGGAGAAGAAGGTGAAGAGGCTAAACCGAGCGCTGCGCAGGCTCAACAGGACGATCGGCGGCCTTCGGCGCAAGCTGGATGCAGTGTCGAAGCAGGCGGGGCCGCAAGGAAAGACCGGGCCGCAAGGGGACGCTGGTCCGCGCGGGGAGCAGGGACCGCCCGGCCCGACCGACCTGGCTGCGCTCGACACCCGCTACTGGCGCACCACAGGCAATGCCGGCGCTGCGCCCGGCACGCACTTCCTCGGTACCACCGACGCCAGTCCCTTCGAGCTGCGGGTTGCGGGCGGCCGCGCGCTACGGCTGGAGCCGGCGTCGAACGGGTTCGGGCAAAGCCCGAACGTGGTCGCCGGAATCGCCGAAAACACGGTCGAAGAAGGCGCCTACGCGGCCACGATCGCCGGCGGAGGTCAGGCGCTGCAAGGCGAACCCGGCAGTGCAAACGTGGTCGAGCAATCGCTCGGGACGGTCGGCGGCGGGGGCGGCAACCACGCCGGTGCCTTCGCAACCGTCGGCGGCGGCGGCAACAACGGCGCGACGGGGCAGACCTCGGCGATCGCCGGCGGCTTTGGCAACACTGCTTCGGCGACCGGGGGCGCCGTCGGCGGAGGGGAATTCAACACTGCCGGAGAAGCAGGCGCCACAGTGGGCGGCGGCTTCGACAACGCGGCCACCGGCAGCCTGGCGACCGTCTCAGGCGGCGGCAGCAACGCCGCACCCGGTGTGGCGGCCACGGTTCCGGGCGGCACGCAGAACTCAGCGCAGGGTGGCAGCAGTCTCGCGGCGGGGCACCGGGCCAAGGCCGAACACAACGGGGCGTTCGTCTGGGGAGACTCGCAGGACAACGACATCGCCTCCAGCGCCGAAGACCAGTTCATCGCGCGGGCGGCCGGCAACTTCTTCCTGCAGTCGGATTCGACGCTCGACGACCAGGGCGGCTTCCTCAACACCTCGACCGGTGCCTACCTGTCGTCGGGGGGCACGTGGACGAACTCCTCCGACCAGAATCTCAAGCGGGACTTTGCGTCCATCGAACCGCGCGAGGTGCTTGACAGGGTCACGGCCCTGCCGGTCACGACCTGGCGCTACAAGGCCGAAGCCGGGGCGCGCCACATCGGCCCCACGGCCCAGGACTTCTACCGGGCATTCAGCCTCGGCGCCGACAATCGCCACATCGGCTCGATCGACGCCGACGGCGTGGCGCTGGCGGCGATCAAGGGTCTTGACGAGAAGGTCGACTCCCTGACCGGCTCCTCGCCGTCGCTCGGAGACGGCGCCAACTCGACCCTGCCGCCGCCGCTGGCACTGGTCGCCTTCGGCGGGCTGGCGATCCTTCTCTCGGCCGCGCTTGCGTCGGCGCTGACGTTGCGCGCCGTGCGCCCTCACTGATGACCGCCCTGCGCTCGATCGCCGATCTGCCAGGGCCCCGGCGCCTGCCGATCCTCGGCAATGTCCAAAGCCTCTACCGACCCGATCGATTCGTCTTCAAGGTCGAGGAGTGGTGCCAGCGCTACGGCCCGATCTTTCGCTTTGACGTCGGGCCGCGCAAGGTGGTCGCCCTCAGCGACCCCGACGACATCAATGCGATCCTGCGCGATCGCCCCGACAGCTTCAAGCGGGGAGCGGATATCGAGACTGTGTTCCGCGAAGCCGGCACGGGAGGGGTCTTCTCCGCCGAGGGCGATGAATGGCGCCGGGCGCGGCGGCTGGTCGTCACCGCCCTCAACTCCAACAACCTGCACCGCTACTTCCATGTCGTGCGAACCGCGGGAGAGCGACTGCGTGCACGCCTGGAGCGCGATGCCACCAGTGGAGAGGCCTTCGACATCTCCCGAACGCTGACCGCCTACTCGCTCGACATCATCTCCACGCTCGCCTTCGGCCACGACCTGAACACCCTAAAGCGGGGTGAGACCGAGCTTCAGCAGCACATCGAGCGGCACTTTGCGGCGCTCAATCGCCGCGCCCTCGCTCCGATTCCCTACTGGCGCTGGATCCGCCTCCCTGCGGATCGAGCCTGGGAGCAGTCCCTGTCGGAGCTCCGCGGGGCCGTTGCCGGCTTCATCGAGAAGGCAAGGCAGCGCATCCAGGCGCGCCCGGAGCTGCGCGAGGAGCCGGAGAACTTCCTCGAGTCGATGCTCGTAGCCCAAGAGGTGGAGGGCGAGTTCAGCGACGACGAGATCATCGGCAACACGCTCACCCTCCTGATCGCGGGCGAGGACACAACCGCGCACACCATGGCCTGGACGGCCTGGTTGCTGGGGCGCCGACCGGACGTCCAGCAGCGTTGGGCCGAGGAGGCGCGGGAGGTGCTCGGCGAGGAGCGCTTCGTCGGAGCGTACGAGAAGGTCGGAGAGCTCTCCTACGGAGAGGCGGTTCTGCGCGAGTCGATGCGCCTGCGACCGGTCGTACCCTTTACCGGCTTCAGACCGCTGGAAGACGTGACGATCGCCGACGTTCGCGTGCCGGCCGGCACAGACGTGATGGTGATGCTGCGCCAGGCGGGCCTGTACCGGAGCGGGGTCGACAGGGCGCTCGAGTTCGATCCCCGGCGCTGGCTGGAGGACGACAAGAGCGCTGTTCCGGACCGCAAGTCCTTCCTCGCCTTCGGGGCCGGGCCGCGTTTCTGCCCGGGCCGCAACCTCGCCTTCCTCGAGGCCAAGGCCGGGATGGCAACGATCGCCCGCAACTTCGAGATCGAACTTGACGAATCGGCCGGTCCCGTGACCGAGAAGCAGAACTTCACGACGGTGCCCGAGAACCTGCGCGTGCGGCTCAAGGCCAGGCGCTCTGCGCATGGGTCTCGCCAAGCCTGAGAGTCACGGCGCGGCAGCCCAGCCCCGTCGACGGGGAGACGGAGCAGCCCGCTCGCAAACGCGCTTCGCTACGTTGCACTCCGTGCCCGACACGATGGAGTTGGTTGAGCGCGCCGGGGATCTGTCTCCGATCGAAGATGCGCTCGGCGCCGCCGAGTTGGGGGAGGGGGGCCTGACGCTGATCCGCGGACCGGCCGGGATTGGCAAGACCGCCCTGCTGGACGCCGCCGCCGCCCTGGCGCGTTCGCGGGGATTCACCGTGTTGAGTGCCACCGGCACCGAGCTCGAGCGGGACTTCCCGTTCGGGGTCGTGCGCCAGCTTTACGGACGCGCGCTTGGAGACTCGGTGCTCGGCGCCACCGGGGGCACGGTCCCGGCGGGCGAGAGCTCCGACGTCTCCTTTCAGGTGCTCGACGGCATCTACTGGCTGGTCGCGGACATGGCCGAGGACGCCCCCCTGCTGCTGATCGTCGACGACGCGCAATGGAGCGACGAGCCCTCGCTGCGCCATCTCCTCTATCTCTGCCGCCGCCTCGAAGGGCTCGCCGTCGCCGTGCTGGTGACCGAGCGCAGCGGCGAGACCAACGCCTCGCAGGCTCTCGAGAACCTGCGCGAGCTGTCGACCGTCAAAGTCCGCCCTGCCCCGCTGAGCCACGAGGGAGTCGCGACCCTTGTCGAGCGGTCCCTGCACCGGGCGCCGTCGGCGGACTTCGTCTCCGCCTGCCTGCGGCAGACGGGCGGCTTCCCCCTCTATCTGGGCGAGCTCCTGCGAGTTGCCGGGGAACGCGGGATCACACCCGACGACGAGTCCGCCCCCGAGCTCGAGGGCATTGATGCGGAGGGCCTCGCCCGCCACGTTTGGGGGCGGATCGAGTCGCTCGGAGCCGATGCCGGCACCGTGGTTGGAGTGATCGCGGTGCTGGGAGAGCAGGCCGAGCCCGGCCGCATCGGCCGGCTTACAGAGCTTCCGGCGGCAAGTGTCGCCGAGGCCGTCGAGGGGCTCGTCGCCTACGGTGTGCTCGAAGCCGACGAACCGCCCCGCTTCACCCACCCCATCGTGCGCGGGGCAATCGAGACGCGGCTGCCGGCGGCGACGCTCGACACATTGCATCGCGAGACCGCCCGCCTGCTCGACCGCGAGGGCGCAGACGTGTCCGCGGTTGCCGGCCACCTGATGAAGTGCCACCCGCAAGGCGAAGCCTGGGCGGTTGAGCGCCTGCGCGAGTTCGCCGGGGCCGTGCGCAGCCGGGGAGCGCCCGAGTCTGCGGTGCTGGCGCTACGGCGCGCCCTTGGCGAGAATCCGCCGCCGGAGGTGCGCATCGCGGTGCTGGGAGAGCTTGCCCGCGCGGAGGACGCCGCCGGCGACGCGCCTGCGGCCCTCGGTCATCTGGATGAGGCGCTGAGGCTCGCCGGCGACGACGAAACGCGAGCCGAGATCGCGATCTCCCGGGCCAAGATCCTGGCGTTTCTCGGTCGCTACGACGAGGCGGGGGCAACGCTGGACGACGCTCTGGAGAACCTCGACGGCCTTGACCCGTCGCTCGTGCAGCGGATCGATGCCGAGTTGATCACATACGCGCTCGTCTCCGTCGAGGCGCGCGACCGTGGCCTGAAGCGGCTGGCGCGCTACGAGGGACGCGTCCCGCAGGGCGCCGCCAAGCAGGCCGCCCTGACAGCCAGGGCGGTTGCCGCCTACTACACCTGGCAGCCGCCCTCCGAGGCCGCGGCCCTGGCCGAGCGCGCGCTGCAGGCCGGTGGTGTCGGCGAAGGCGGCCTAACCGCGCAGGTATGGCTGAACGCCGCCTGGTCGCTGATCTTCAGCGACCGGCCGGAGGTGGCATACGAGTACGCGATTCGCGAGTTGCCGGTGGTGAAGCGCGAAGGCCATGTGCGTGAGATCGGGGCGGTCGAAATGACGCTCGCCGGCATTGCCTGGCGTCGCGGCAACATTCCCGAGGCGGTGTCCAGGGGCCAGGCCGCGGTGGCCGTGGACTCGACGGCCACCCACAAAGGCCTTAGCAACGGAGTCCTGGCCGCGTCCCTGATGGAGGCCGGCGACCTGGACGCGGTCGAGGCACTCCTCGATGCAACTCCGCGCCTGCAATGGAATCAGTCGGCAGTGGGCGGCGCCATGGTCTTCTACGCGATGGCGCGACTTCGGTTGGCGCAGGGGCGCCTCGACGAGGCGGAGACCAGCCTGGAAGAGGTGCGTCGCAGCGCGGAAGCGGTGGGTCGGGGGATGCGCACGCCGGAAGACAGCTGGCGCATCATGGCGGCGATCATCGCCCATCGCCGCGGCGATCTCGATCGGTCTCGCAGCCTGGCCGGGGACGCGCTGGACTGGGCGCGGCGCTTCGGCGACACGGGCTACCTCGGTCAGGCGCTCCGGGCAGCCGCGCCTGTCAGCGAGCCAGACCGAGAGCTGGAGCTGCTGCGGGAAGCGGTCGAGCTGCTCGAGCCCTCGAGCCATCGGCTGCAGCACGCCTGGGCCCTGATCGACCTCGGAGCGGCGCTGCGGCGGCGAGGCGAGCGCGCCGCCGCCCGCGAGCCTCTCACCGCAGGCCTCGAGATTGCCCACCGCTGCGGCGCAGGTGCCGCCGCCTCGAAGGCCCTGGAGGAGCTGCGGGCAAGCGGCGCCAGGCCGCGGCGAGCGGTGCGCGACGGTCCCGAGGCGCTGACTCCGGGCGAGGCCAGGATCGCGATCCTGGCCGCAAAGGGACGCACCAACCGCGAGATCGCCCAGGAGCTCTACGTAACGAAGAAGGCGGTCGAGAACGCGCTCGGCAAGGCCTACTCGAAGCTCGGAATCTCCGGGCGCGGGGCTCGGCAGGCCCTGCCCGAGGCGCTGGGCCCACTCCACGAGGCGTCATAGGCGCGAAATACATGGGTGCGACCCCATTGCGGGGGATGCGCTCGTCGGCCAGGATCGCAGCCATGGGCCTGGCAAGCGCCGATCTGGAACCAAACGTGGGGGAGACCCGTGCGCACTCTGGATGAGAAGGTCACGCTGATCACCGGTGGATCGCGCGGGATCGGAGCCGCGACCGCGCGTCAGCTGGCGCGTCGCGGCGCCCGCCCGGTCCTTGCCGGCACGAGCCGGGACGCCCTGGCCCGGGTGGCGGGGGAAATCTCCCCCTCGCCGCTGACGATCGAGCTGGACGTGACCAGCGCAGAGCAGTGCGAGGGGGCGGTCGAGCGCATCCTCGCCGAGCACGGCCGCCTCGACATCGTCTGGGCAAATGCCGGCATTGCCTCCGGCGGGCCCCTCAGGGCGATGTCACCGAAGGCCTGGCGGCGGACGATCGACGTCAATCTCCTCGGCGCCTACAACACCGTGCATGCGGCATTGCCTGCGGTGATCGAGCAGCGCGGCTATGTGGCCGTGAGCTCGTCGTTCGCGTCCTTTGTCCACGGCCCCGGCCTCTCCGCATACTCGGCGACGAAGTCCGGAGTGGAGGCGATGTTCAACTCGCTTCGACTCGAGGTCGCCCACCTTGGCGTCGACGTGGGAACCGTCCACCCCGCGTTCATCGATACCGAGATGGTTCGCGGCGCCGAAGCGAACTCAGCAACCAATCGGGTGCGCGAAGCACTGCCCGAACCGTTCCGGCGCAGCTATCCGGTGGAGCGCGCCGCCACCGACATCGCCAGGGGCTTTGAACGACGCAAGCGACGCATCTGCACTCCGTGGTTCACGCGGCTCCTGCACCTGATGCGTCCGGCGCTGACCACGCGACTGATTGAGCGGACAGCCCGGACCGCTGCTCCCGACTTCGAACGACTCTTCGAGCAGGAGATCGCAGAGCGCGGCGTTGAGGTCGCCTCGCTCAGCGAGCGTGTCGCGGAGCAGCTGGAGAGGGAACGGGGCCGGGAAGCTCCGCGCAGCTGACCCGCAGGCGCGAAATACATGGGTGCGACCCCATTGCGAAGCGCTGCGGGGATCGGCCAGGATCGCATCCATGGGCTTGGCAAGCGCCAATCTGAAACCGGCTGCGGGGGAGACCCCTACAGCACCCATACGGTCCGTCGAGGACCTGCCCGGGCCGCGCGGCCTGCCGGTCTTCGGCAGCGCGCACCAGGTGCGTCACGCGGATCGCTTTCACCTCCTGCTGGAGGAGTGGTGCCGGCGCTACGGCCCAATCTTCCGGGTGAAGATCGGGCCCGGGCGACATGCGATCGGCATCGGCGATATAGACGCCATCAACGAGATCCTGCGCGACCGCCCCGCCGGCTTCCGACGCTCACGCATCTTTCGCGAGACTCAGGAAGAGATACTGGGTGAGTCCGAGCACCTGAAGGGCGGATACCAGCCCGGCGTCTTCGCCGCCGAGGGCGAGGACTGGAAACGGCAGCGGCGGCTGGTCGTCACGGCGCTCAACAGCAACCACCTGCACCGCTACTTCCACATCGTCTGCACGGCCACCGAGCGCCTGTACCGGCGACTTGCGCAGGCAGCCGGCGACAGCCGGTCGCTCGGGATATCCGACGACCTGACCTCCTTCACGGTCGACGTCACCTCCGCGCTTGCCTTCGGTCACGATCTGAACACGCTGGAGCAGGGCGACGGAGAACTGCGCAGCCACATCCAACGGCTGTTCGCGATGACGGCGCGCCGGCTCACCGCGCCGATCCCCTACTGGCGCCTCTTCAAGCTCCCGGCCGATCGCGCCCTCGATCGCTCGGTGGACGAGCTCCTTCTCGCCGTCGAGGGCTTCATTGAGCGGGCGAAGGCGCGGCTCGAAACCGAGCCGGAGCGCTACGAGGCGCCTGAGAACCTGCTCGAGGGAATGCTCGCCGCCCAGAGAGCCGAGGGCACATTCACCGACCAGGAAATCGTCGGCAACGTCCTAACGCTCCTCTTCGCCGGCGAGGACACCACCGCCCACACGCTTGGCTGGACGATCTGGCTGCTGGCTTCGCACCCCGAGGTGCAGCCGCCACTCGCGGCCGAGGCCGCCGATGTCCTGGGCGGCGAGCCGATCCCGACCTCCTACGAGTCGACGGAGCGCCTGGCCTATGCCGAGGCCGTGCTGCGCGAGTCGATGCGCCTCAAGGGCGTCACCCCGCTGTCCGGGGTCGAACCACTCGAGGACCGGACGATCTGCGGCACGCACATCCCCGCCGGGTCGCGGCTGATGCTTCTGCAGCGCCTCGCCGCCCGCGGTCCCGCCGGCCGCGAAGATGCCTTCTATCCCGAGCGGTGGTTGGGGGACAGCGAGGAGACCCGGGCGCCGAAATCGCTCGCCTTCGGGGCCGGTCCTCGCTTCTGCCCGGGTCGCAATCTCGCCTTCCTCGAGGCGAAGGCGGCACTCGCGATGATCGCGGGCAACTTCGAGATCGAGCTCGACGAATCCGCGTCTCCCGTGCAGGAGGCCTTCGGATTCACCATGGCCCCCCGCGGTCTGCGAGTGAAGCTGCGCGAGCGGAACGGATCGCGGTAGGTCGCGAAAGCATGCGCGAGCTCACGTCCCCCAGCTCCCGGCGGGGGAGAACAGCTCGTAGACGCTCCACGGTGACGAACGCGTGCCGGTCCGTCAGGGTCCTCGCGAGGCGCTTGACAAGGTCGCCGCCCTCCCGGTCACCACCTGGGGCTACAAGGCCGAATCGGGCGTGCGGCACATCGTCCCGACCGCAGAGGACCTCTACCGAGCCTTGCCGGGGCGGTCTACGCTCACAGAGCCCAAAAAGTGAGGGAGGATTGCATGCCAGCCCAGGACCGCCTTCAGCTCGTCCGCGATGCCTACGGCGCATATGAGTCCGGCGACCGGAGCGTCATCGAGGCGCTGCTCAGCGAGGACTTCACCTTCTACAGCCCGCCCGATCCCGGCATCGACCGGACGACCTACTTCGAGCGATGCTGGCCGAACGCTGGGACGATCGAGTCCTTCGACTTCGTGAGGCTGGTCGAGGTGGGGAGGAGGTGCTGGTCACCTACGAGAGCACGAAAACGGATGGGCGCCGCTTCCGCAACACCGAGATCCACCGCTTCTCGGGCGACAGGATTTGCCGGGTCGAGGTCTACTTCGGCTGGAACCTCCCCTGAGCCGGGACGCCGGTAGCGTTCGGGAGGTGTCCGGCGAATCCCCTCAGAACGGCGAATCCCCTCAGAAGGTCGAGAAGCCCTGGGGACATGAGATCTGGTGGGCCCAGACCGCTTCCTATGCAGGGAAACTCCTCGTGGTCAATGCCGGCCATCAGCTCTCGCTCCAGATGCACCGCAAAAAGGACGAGACCTCCTACCTCCTGTCCGGGCGCCTGCGCCTGACCCAGGGCCCCAGCGAGGACGCCCTGCAGGAGCGCGAGATCGGGCCCGGGAACTCGTGGCGCAACGAGCCGGGGGTCGTTCACTCGATCGAGGCGCTGGAGGACTCGGTCGTGCTCGAGGTCTCCACTCCCCACATGGACGACGTGGTGCGCATCCGGGACCGCTACGGCCGCGCGCCGGACAGTCGGTAGGTTGCGTCCCTGATGGGGGCTCGCGCCGATCGGCCAATGGGACTTGCGCCGGCGACCGCGCTCGACTACCGCGAGCTCGCCCGCAGGCGGTTGCCCCGCCAGCTGTTCGACTACGTCGACGGCGGGGCCTATGAGGAGAGCACGATGCGCTCCAATGTGGCCGACCTCGAGCGGCTGCTCCTGCGGCAGGTTGTGATGCGCGACGTGTCCGAGCGCGATCCGGCGGTGGACGTGCTGGGGCAGCGCCTGGCTCTCCCGATCGTCCTGGCGCCGGTCGGCCTTGCCGGCATGCTCGCGCCCCGCGCCGAGGTGCAGGCCGCGCTTGCCGCGCAGGCGGCGGGCGTGCCGTTCGTGGAGTCGACCGTCTCGATCTGCAGCGTCGAGGAGGTGGCCCAGGCCACCACGGCGCCGCCCTGGTTTCAGCTGTATGTGATGCGCGACCGTGGCTATGCAGAGCAGCTGATGGCACGTGCCCGCACGGCCGGGTGTCGCGTGCTCGTGCTCACGGTCGATCTGGCCGTGGTCGGCGCCCGCCGCCGCGACACGCGAAACGCCGTCCTGGGCGAGAACCTGCCCGCCAGGGCCAGGCTCCGCCGCTCGCTTGATCTGCTCTCCCATCCCCGCTGGGTCCGCAGCGTGGCCATCGGGGGCAAACCGCTCACCTTCGGCAACCTGGAGGATGCCGTCCCGGGGGCACGCACACCGGAGGCGTTCCGCGACTGGGTAGATGCCCAGTTCGACCCGAGCGTCACCTGGGAGGACATCGCCTGGGTGCGCGAGAACTGGGACGGCCGTCTCCTGGTGAAGGGGGTGCTCGACCCGGCCGACGCGCGCCGTGCGGTGGAGGTCGGCGTCGACGGCGTGGTGGTCTCAAACCACGGCGGGCGCCAGCTCGACTCGGTGCCGTCGACTGTGCGTGCGCTTCCGCCGATAGTCGACGCGATCGGGGGCGAGACCGAAGTGCTGGTAGACGGCGGCGTGCGCAATGGCCTCGACGTCTTCAAGATGGTGGCACTGGGCGCAAGCGCCGTGCTCGTCGGCCGCGCCTGGGCCTGGGCGGTCGCGGCGCGCGGCGAAGCCGGCGTACGACACGTCCTCGACGTGCTCAGGGCCGATCTCGATGTCGCGATGGCGCTCACCGGTCACCGCTCCCTGGCCGAGGTTGACCGCTCGGCGCTCTACAGCGCGCCTGCGCAGACCCCCACGGCATAGCGCCCGTGCACCACAAGTCGTCTCTGCTTTGCACGGCACTATTTGCAGTTCTGTCACCTTCGGCGGGCCACAGACAACACACTTCTATCTATCGTGCGATCATCGTGGAGGCAATGGGGGACAAGTGGTCAGACGAGCGGATGGATGACCTCAACCGGCGAGTGGAGAACGGCTTCAACCGCGTCGATGCCGACCTGCGAGAAGTGAGGGGCGAGATCGGCGGCCTGCGTGGGGAAATGAACTCGCGCTTCAAACACGTGGATGCTCGGCTCGACCGCGTGGATGCCCGCTTCGAACACATCGATGCTCGGTTCGATGCCCTTCAGCGAACCATGCTCCAGGTTGCGGCGGGCATGTTCTCCACGCTTGCGATCGGCTTCGCAGGCATCATCGCCACCCAGCTGTGACCTCCAGCCAGCTGGCACCGGTCCAGAGTCTGTGATCGACGGCCACAACTCGGGCGTCGCCTCGCCGGCGCCGGTCAGGGCGGCCACCTCGGTGCGATCGGCCGAACGACTCATGGCAACCCTCATGCGTAGGAGGTCGTCGAGGCCGGTACGGGGATCTGAGCGCCGGCGATGGAGATCACAAGGGTGCGCTCGCGCAGCTCCGCATAGGAGCGTCCGAAGTGATGGCTAGGAATGCGGGATCGTGAGCGCTTTTCCCGCCTGCGCGCCAATGGGTGATCGCGGTGAATGAGCGGCCTGTCAGGCTGACGGTCTCCGACGATCTCAGGCGGGGGCACGGCAGTGTGTTCTTTCGCCTCTGGTTCGCGCTGCCGTTCCTGCTCTGGCTTGGGCTCCTGGCCATCGCCGCGTTCTTCATCGCGATTGCCAACTGGGTGTTGACGCTGCTCCTGGGTTACTCGCCCTCACGGCTCCATCGCTTCTTCGAAAGGTTCGTCAGATACGCGACCCACGTCTACGCCTACCTGAACCTTGGCGCAGAGAGAATGCCCAACTTCGACGGCGAGCCCGGCTATCCGATCGACGTCGAATTCGACCCGCCGAAGCGGCAGAATCGCTGGACGGTCGCGTTCCGCATCGTCCTCGCGATCCCGGCAATGATCCTGGTCACGGTGCTCGCCGGCTCGGGCAGCAACGCCTACAGCCTCCTCAATGCCCAGCTTGGCTACGTGAGCGCCGGCCTGGTCGGGACCGCCGCCTTTCTCGGCTGGTTCGTAGGAGTCATCCGGGGCCGCATGCCGCGTGGCCTGCGCGACATGGTCGCCTACGGTCTCTCCTACGGAGCGCAGGCGTGGGCGTACCTGCTGATGGTGACCGACCGCTATCCCTCCAGCGACCCGCTCACCGCGATCGGCCCGGTTCCCACGCGCGACGACCCTCTGCAGCTGGAGGCGCGCGACGAGCTGCGGCGCAGCCGCCTCACCGTCTTCTTCCGACTCCTGCTGGCGGTCCCGCACCTGTTCTGGCTCACGCTGTGGGGAATCGCCGCGCTGTTTGCCGCGATTGCCAACTGGGCCGCGACGCTGGCCACCGGCATCTCACCCGACCCGCTGCACCGCTTCCTCGCCGCCTACGTGCGCTACCAGCTCCATGTGGGCGCCTACCTGTACCTGATCGGCAACCCCTTCCCGGGCTTCACCGGAGACGAAGGGCGCTATCCGATCGAGCTTCGCGTGGCCGCGCGTAAGCGCCAGAACCGCTGGACCGTTCTCTTCCGCCTGGTGCTCGGGGTGCCGGCGCTTCTGATCGCGGGCGCCTACGGGTCGCTGCTCTTCGTGGTTGCTTTCCTCGGCTGGTTCGCCGCGCTTTTCACGGGCCGAATGCCACTCGGCCTGCGCAATGCGGGCGCTCTGGGGCTCCGCTACACGGCCCAGACCTACGGGTACATTTTCCTGGTGACCGGCAACTACCCCTACAGCGGGCCCTGCGTCGCGCCGCCGTCTGCACCAGCCGTGCCCGCGCCGGCCACGTCGCCACCGCCCGTTGCCTGACGCTCGGCCCGGCGAAGGGCGAAGAGAACGCCTGCGGCGCCTGGCGCGTCCGTCCACACTCGCCCTCATCGCCGGGGTGGCGCTGTGGGCATGGGGGGTACACGCACTCTGGAGCACCAGCGGTCCGCCGTCGATGCATCTGCCCGACATCGCGGCGAGTCGCTTCTTCGAGGACTCCTTCCTTCAGCGCAGCGCCTCCTACCAGCGCTTCCTCGATATCGAGGGGCTTCTGGCAAGCGCGATGCTGCTCGCGGTGCTTGCCGTGTATGCCCACCGCGGGCACCGCCTGATGAGGGAGTCGGCGGCCGGCCGGATTGGCACGGGCATGTTGCTCGGGATGCTCGGCTTTGCGGTCGTTTGGCTGGCCGAGGTCCCGTTCGGGCTGGTCGCAGTGTGGTGGGAGCGGCGCTACGACGTATCGCACCAGGGCTATGTGGAGTGGGCCATCAACAGCTTCTTCTCGCTTGGCTCGACGTTCCTCTTCGTCTCGGTCGCGCTGGCAGTCGCGATGGGGCTGGCGGGCCTAATGCGGCGCTGGTGGTGGGTCGTCGCTGCGCCTCTCTTCGTGGGCCTCGCGCTTCTTTTCACCTTCGTCAGTCCCTACCTTGTCCCCAACACCGAGCCGTTGCACGATCCGGGGCTGCTGGCCGATGCCCGGATGCTGGAACGCCGCGAGGGGCTCTCAGAGACGAGGGTGCGCGTCGAGGACGTCCACCGCTTCACGACGGCTCCCAACGCCGAGGCGACCGGCATCGGTGCGACTCGCTCGGTGATCCTCTGGGACACGCTGGTGGATGGCGGTTTCAGTCGCGCTGAGATCCGCGCCGTGCTGGGCCACGAGTTCGCCCATCTCGCACACGACGACCCCCTCAGACAGGTCGGATGGCTGGCGCTCTTCCTAATACCCGCCACGGCGCTGATCGCGCTCCTGACCCGCAGTCGCGGCGGCCTCGCGCGCCCGGAGGCTGTGCCGCTCGCCCTCTTCCTCCTGGTGGCGCTGCAACTGCTCGCCACGCCCCTGTTCAACGTCGTCTCGCGCCGCACCGAGGCTGCGGCGGATTGGGCGGCGCTCGCCGCCACGCGTGAGCCTGGCGCCCAGCGCGCCGCGATGCGGCGGCTTGCGACCACCAGCATGAGCTCGCCCGACCCGCCGGGCTGGTCCAAATTCCTCTACGCCGCGCATCCACCGATCATCGAGAGGATCGCGATGGCATACGCCTGGGAGAACCGGGCCCATCCACCACGTCGCCCGGGCGCAAACCGCTAGCTCTGCGCGGCAGGCAATGGCCGACCATGGCGAACCACGCGGTCGACCGCTGGTCCTCGGGGTAAAGCTTCAAATCACCGAGCTGTAGGTGTCAGAAGCGCGTCGGACCGGGTGTGGTCGCTTTCACCCAGCGATGGAGTGACGCTGATTTCTCCTCTACTCTTGCCGCAGCAGTAGAACGCTACAAGGAGGTCGTCAATGGAGTCATCCACCGGGCGCCAGTCGGGTTGGGTCACGTTCGCGGGGATCATGTTCGTGATCGCCGGGTTCGCGAACCTGATCTGGGGGATCGGCGCACTCGCTGACAAGCAGTATCTTCCGGAGGACGGCCTACTGTTCAGTTCGCTGACCTTCTGGGGCTGGATTGCGATCATCTGGGGAGCTCTTCTGTTGCTGGGTTCCTACCTGGTCCTGATGGAATCGCCCAGCGGTCGCTCAACCGGACTCGTGCTCGCAGTCGTCAGCGCGATCTTCTGGCTCTTCGCACTGCCGGTTCTCCCGATCTTCGGGCTGACTGCGATCCTGGTCGACTCACTGATCATCTACGGGCTGGCACAGCCGGACTGATCCGTCCGGGCTGACCGTCAGCCAGGGCTGAGGGAATCGATAGGCCGCGTCCGTGCCGGATTCGACCTACCGATTCCCGGCGGTGCCGGAGCCGACACAGGCGGGTTGGCCTACGACCCGATTTCCGACTGCATGGTGGGAGCATCCGTCAATCTGGAGTTTTGGTCGAGCAACAGTGCGCTCAGAACCCGTGCGACCCGCTCCACCGGTCCGGGAATGCTGCGCGCAATCAGCTCCAGTTCACAGCGGCAGCCCGTGCAGCGCCATTCGGCTCCCTCACGCGCCTCGACAACTATGAACCGCTGCCGGCACCCCGGGCACTGCAAAAGATCCATCGCCAACTTCCTCCTGGACTGAGTGCGAGATGAAATTGTTCTCGTCCGACGGTCCGCAGCGGCAGCGTTTTGGCGCCGGCACCTCGTCTCGTCTGGGAAGCCAGCTCTGGAGCCTTATTGAGGCGACCGAGCCAGGCGCGATTCTATAACCACCGGCGGCCACATTCGGGTGTACCTAGGCGCCGTCCGAGCCGCCGTTGACGTCAATTTCCCCGTCGCCCGCCGCGTTTTCGCCGGGGACGGGGCGATCCAGCACAAACAGCTCCGCTGCCATGTCCGGCGAGATGTGGTTATCGCTCATGAACGCGACGACCTTGCAACCGGTGAGCCCCTCGACGGCCTCGATCAGATCGTCTTCCATGGTGCGCTGAAACTCCCGGCGCATCTCGAGGACGTGGTCCATGCGGCCCGACTCGGCCAGGCTTCGCTCCGCTTTGGTCAGGGTCTCCTGCATCACGACGACGATGATCCGATCGCGGAAGAAGGCATGGCCCTTGCTCGGTCCCCGACCGAAGTACTGATTGTGGATCTGGACGACCGTGTTGGCCAGCGCCGCATTCAGACGACCGCCGGTTAGCTGTTCTGCGCCCGACAAGGCAACCGCCTCCCTCTATGTCCTTTCACTGCTGGCGCAAACGGTAACAGTCACTGTGACCTCCCTTGGACTGGCCCGCGGGCCAGTCCGACGCTATCGCAGCTCCGGCCGGGGGCGGTTGAGGTCGATCGCTACCGCAAGGATCAGCGTGGCCGTCCATGCATTGACGGGGTCCAGCTTGAGCGGCTCATCGCTGCCGATCAGGTTGGCGATGAACCAGATTGCAAGCCAGGCGAATGTCATGCAGGCACCTCCGTCGCGTGTATCGGGGACCGGGGGAGCCTCCGGTCCGGAGCGGATCTCTCCCGGTGCCTTACCCGCTCGCCGGCGGATCGAACCCGGCTACTTGGCGCCGTCCGGCTGCGGGACGATCCGGATGTAGGGCCTCGGCTCCTCCCACTCGCCGAAGGTCTTCATCGCCTCGTCGTTGGAGACCGAGCCGGAGATGATCACGTCCTCGCCCTGCTGCCAGTTCACTGGCGTGGCCACTTTGTGATTTGTCGTCAGCTGCAGCGAGTCGATCACCCGCAGTACCTCGTCGAAGTTGCGGCCTGTCGTCATCGGGTAGACGAGGATCAGTTTGACCTTCTTGTCGGGACCGATGACGAAGACGTTGCGCACCGTCTGGTTGTCGGCCGGAGTGCGCTCTTTGGGATCTCCTGAAGTGCTTGCCGGCAGCATCCCGTAGAGCTTGGAAACGGCGAAGTCGGCGTCCCCGATGATCGGATAGTTGGGGGCCTGGCCCTGGGTGTCCTCGATGTCACGGGCCCACATCTCATGGTCTTCGGCCCGATCGACTGAGAGCCCGACGACCTTCACGCCGCGCCGGTCGAACTCGGGTTTGATCTTCGCCATGTATCCGAGCTCGGTGGTGCAGACCGGGGTGAAGTCCTTCGGATGCGAGAACAGGACGGCCCAAGAATCGCCGATCCAGTCGTGGAAGTTGATTCTGCCCTCTGTCGTCTCCGCCTCGAAATCCGGTGCGGTATCGCCGATTTGAAGAGTCACGTCGCTTTCTCCTTCGCTGAGCCTGACTTGGGTATTTGGACGCCCGTGCGGACTGTGGGCGCCCCGACCAAAGCCGGGTCACAGTCGGCCCTCGATGTCGACGACGATTCCGCTGGGGATCGATCCACTGCTAAAAAGCCTACTCCTATAGTCGGGTTTCTGAGCATGGGGGGTCCGCGCGAAATCGGCGACCGTCCGGGCTGCGGTGGGCGATGCCCGCGACGCTTGCACCACCGCCGTTCCCCGGCGGCGTGGTGACCGGAGGTGCGAGCCGCACGGCTGCGCGGAGACCGACCACAGCTTTTCCCGTAGTTTGCGGAATCGAGACCCGGCGAGACCTGGCGCTCGCCGATGCCAGCGGTTAGTGTCGCTTTCGCGGTCGGGAGAGAAGGGCCCCGCGGAAGCCAAGTGGGGAACCGTCTCGAAGGCGGCGCAACGAGCTTCTATGCACGAAGGCTACGTGCAGGCAGGCCACGAGCGTCACCCCCGGCCGCTTTTGCGTGCCGCCCTTTTTTCTCTCTTCTCTCAGCCTGCCGGTCCCGGCGCCAGCCAGGTCATCGCGAACTCGGGGCTGATCTCGAGCGACGAAATGCCGGAGAACGAGACGATAAGCAGCTGTTCGAGCTGGCTGTGAAGTACCCGAACATCGACGTAGTCGCCCGCAGCCAAAAGCGCCTGGGTGGCGATCGCCTGCACGATGTTTTCCGCGCTGCCGGTGCCGTCAAAATCGGTGGGGCCCTGTCGCTCACTGGCGATCACCGTGTTGCCGTTGCGCACCAGCAAGATCGTTCGCGCCCCGGCCGCTTCGAACGAAGGCCCTTCCGGGCTCCACTCGACGTTGGCGGTCACCAGGTAGACGCCTGGTACCGGGGCGGTGAGACGCGAACTCGTTGCGGCGGCGTGCAGGCCAGCCGTGTCGTAGCGCTCTTCGTCGAAGTCGAGCATCTTCGTTTCCGACGGTTCCACCGTCTGTTCTTCGTCGTGCGTCACCCGGGCCGCGGGGACAGTGGGGGCGATGTTGGCGGTCCCCACGACCCCGAGACCGATGGCCGCTGGGTCGCCGGGCGGGCCCTGTGCGCCCTCGGGGCCAGGGGCGCCGCGGGCCCCGCGCAGGCGACGTTTCGCACTCGGGTGCAGCTTTCGGAAGGTGACGGCGCGGTTCTTCAGATTCGCAGGGCCGACGGCGCGCGGCTTCAGCTCCCTGGATCCGACCGAGTTCTTCGTGAGTCGGCCGGCCGCATACGCGCCGCCACCGAGCAAGATGAAGAGGCACAGCGTGGAGACCACGTTCGCATAGCTCAGGACCGGCGAACCGGTGCGACTGCTGTCTCTCTTACCGATGGGTCAACCGTAGCCCCTGCGTGCGACCGGGTCAAACCCATCGCTTCCCCCCAAAAATCAGCTCTCTGCTCCAGGTGCCCCAGTTCTCAGGAGCAGCACCGATATGACTGCAAGCAGCAGGAGCGAGGGTCCGAGCAGGAAGCGAGAGAGTGGAGTGATGAACGCCAGCCCGACGACGAGCAGAGCGACTGCCAGCCAGCGCGGGAGAAGTGCGCGTGCCTGCAGGGCAACTGCCGACACCGATAGGAGCAGGACACCGATACCCACTCCGGCGCCGTTGAAGCCGAGAATGTAGGAGATCTCGAATAGGGCACGGCCGAGCTCCGGCGTGAGCGAGCCGTCCTCGGCGCGCAGCGCGCCGACCATGTTGATCGTCTCGGCGCCGAGCCCGGCGGCCAGGGCAAGAAGTGCTCCGCCAAACGCCGTGGTCGCGAAAAGGTCGCCGTCCTCGTATTCGCGGAGGATCGCCCGCGCGCCGCTGGCGACGAGGACGAATAGCGCGCCTGCCAGCAGGCTGAGGCTCGCGCCAACGATGATCTCGGTCGAGGCATCGGTGTAGAAGTGGAGAACCTCTCGCGCAGGCGCTCCGACCTCAGGCTGGTCGAATGACCAGAGCCCGCTCCCAACGGCGAACAGGACCACCACCGCGAGCCCGGCGATGCCGGTCACCCGGCGTGTATCGGATCTTCGATCGGCGATCCCGTACCCCTCCGCCCGAGACTGTATCCACTACGGATCGGCAGCCGGAGGGCGCCATATCCCCGCAGGCGCCCGAGTGACCGGAACTATTTGGGCGGGTAGTTCACTTTGATGTCGACCGATTGGGTCCGCGACCCGGTTTTGTCGCTCGCTTTAAGGGTCAAGGTCACCGTGTAGACGCCCGGAGACCTCGGTCCCAACGTGGAATAGGGGACCCAGTCGATTGACGCCTGGCTGCCGATCGCAACCGCCGACTCGCCTTCGATCGCAGCACTCCACTGATAGCTGATCGGATCTCCCTCCGGGTCAACGGCGCTTCCTCGCAGCGCGACAGTCTCGCTGGGTCCGAATTTGCTGCCGGCGGTGGGGGAGATGATCGTTGGAGCGGGTGGCTGGTTGGGCGAGCCCGGCGGGAGCGTCCAGGTCGTGAGCGCCTGGCGGATCGGCTCGCGGAAGAGCTCCCTGGCCAGCCGGCCACGGTCGCCCTTCTCCCTCGTCCACGCCGCCGCGCAACCGAGGTTATCGCCGGTCCCGTTGAACTTGCAGTGGGTGTTGTCCGAGCCCACCCCGGTCACCCACCAGCCCGTCGCGTAGCCCCGGAATGAGCTGCCGTTGTAGACGGGCAGTTCGAGGTTGGTCGCGTCCGACCAGCCTGACCACCAGTTGCCGTTGCCTTTCCAGACATCGGCGCTGCCGCCCTTCTTGCGCCAGCGCACCAGCGCCGCGAAATCGTCGGCGATCGTGAACTTGGCCGGTTCGACCTCTTCTTCGGCCATCGTGGTGATCCAGCCGGGGGTCCACGCCGGCCCCGCGCTTCGGCCGGTGATCGGGCTCATGTTCGTGCCGTTCGTGTAGCTCGCCGAGTAGCCGCTCGGGGCGACGTTGATCATCAGGTTTTTGAACGCGTCGGTCGAGGACTGGTGCGAGTAGACCTGGCCGGTGACGATCTTTTCGTAGAGCCGTCCGAGATCGGCCAGCGTTGAGCGGTTCTGCAGCCACGGCGCCTTCATCTGGGCTCCGTCGCAGCCCTGATACATGCGCGTGTGCTTCAGGCCGAGGCCTTTGACGTAGGCGGTGATGTCTTTCTGCAGGTAGCCGTCAGAGGCTTTCGGCTTCTTGTCGAAGGTCCCCATCACCGCGTCGAGCGTGCGGTTGTGGGACTCCCACATCATCGTCTGCACGGCGTCGGAGAACTGAGCGCTCGCCTTTTTCGTCCCGTCGGCACCCGGGGTCAGGCAACCCTGGTCCAGCGTCTCGTTGTATTCGGTCTTCGGGTCATCCTTGCTGGCCTGGGTCCAGGAGATCGGCGAGCTGAGCGTCGTCGGCACTTTGCCGCCGGGAGGCACCGCGCCCCTGTCGAGATAGTCGATTGCCAGCGAGAACGGCAACAGCTTCAGCACGCTCATTGGCTGGAACGGGACGTTCTCGGCGAGGCCGACGATCCTTGGGCCGCCGAATTGCTTGATGTAAGCGCCGCGGGCGACCCCGCCCCCGAAGAGCGAGCCGTTGAAGGTGTCGTCGAGCAGGTCCCTGATCCGGGCGCTCTCACCGGCGACGTTGTTGATCGCCACGAACGCGAAGCGCCGGTGGCCATTCTTCTTCCACTGCTCGATGTCGATCAGGCGGGTGCCGTGCATCGCGAAGACCTCGGTCATCCGTGCCTGGCTCATGTTGTAGCCCCACCACCAGTACGTCCCGTGGTTGCGAACCATGATCACGGCCAGGCGACCGTTCGGCAGCCGCTCCATGTCGATCAGCCGCGCCTTGTGTTTCTTGGTCATCGCCGCCAGCTGACTGGGCTTGAGGTTGACGTACCACCACCAGCCGCTCTTGTCCACGCCCTTGTTCTTGATGCCGACGTACGCGTAGCGGGTCTTGTTGCCGCGCCTGTAGCGCTCGATGTCGATCAGCCGGATCCCGTGCTTCTTGATGTCCTTCTTGATCCCCGCGATCGTCAGGTCGTAGTTCCACCACCAGCCCTTCTGGGCATCGCCGGTGTTGGGAACGCGGATCCCGGCGAAGCGGAGCTTCCCGTTGGCGACCCGAGGCTCGAGGTCGATCAGTCGCCACCCCTTGCCCTTGGTGAGGTCGACCACGGCGTTCCTCGTGCGGTAGGTGAACCAGTGGTTGCCGGCCCCGCGTTCGTAGGGGCCGCCGTTGTGCACCATCGCGACCAGGTACCTGTTCGCCGAGGTGACGTCTATGTCGATCAGCCGGTCGCCGTGCGCGTTTAGGGCTTTGTTGATCTGCGGGATCGTCCGGTCCCGGTACCAATGCCAGCCGCTCGGCGTGTCGAGGTTGCGGCCAGGGTCGACGGTGGCGGCTCCGGCCACGGCCGGGGCCATCAGGCAGGCGAGAGCGACGACCAGCCCCGCAAGGCCGGGGACGGGGGACACATCCAGCCTCTGCCGAGTTTTCGGCGATACAACCCTGATGCGCCCACCCTAACCGCGGGCCCGCCGCCGCGAAAGGGGCAGTTCATACATTTGTTGGATCGACTCGCAGGCCTGCTCTTGATGCCGGCTGTGATCGGCGACCCAATAAGCATTCGTACCCAACTGGAGCGCCTCCCGCTGATCGCGCATTGACCTGTGAGTTACCGACGGGCCGAATGCGCGCAGGAGAGCGGTTCGGACCAGAGGAGGATCTATGAAACGGATCGGACGAGCGAAGCGATGGTCCGCTGTCTCGGTAGCGGTGGTGGCCCTGCTTGCGACAGCGGTGGGCACGGCGATAGCCGAGTCGGGCACCGCCACGACCTCAGTCTCCATCAGGAAGGTCTCGAAGCAGGCAAGAAGGGCGCTGGGTAGATCAAACAGGGCAATCCGGATTGCCAGAGGGGCCAGCGCGCAGAGCGGTCCGAAGGGCGATACCGGAGCACCCGGCCCGAAGGGCGATACCGGGCCGCAGGGGCCGCCCGGCGTCAGCGGGCTGGAGCTCGTCGAAGCATCCACCGAAGAAGACGCCGAAGACGAGAAGGAAGAATCAGTCGAATGCCCGCCGGGCAAGCGCGTCTTTGGAGGTGGGGCATTGGTGGAAGGCGCCTACGCCTCCGTCGCGATTGACCTAAACGCCCCGGACGGAGAAAGCGGTTGGAGCGCCGCGGCGCACGAGCACACTGCAACGGCCGAAGGCTGGCAGTTGTTTGTGTACGCGATCTGCGGGAACGCCTCCTGAGGCGGGCCTGCGG
>Ga0210110_1000027_pt1 | contig 58617 bp, 58 predicted proteins | sample China_Galinas_PW_2_FD_184865 | JGI IMG/M metagenome (GOLD analysis project Ga0210110, IMG submission 184865) | Wetland microbial communities from San Francisco Bay, California, USA, that impact long-term carbon sequestration - China_Galinas_PWB_D1... | ecosystem: Environmental > Aquatic > Marine... | reverse complement strand
AAGAAGGTCCCGAGCAGCTGGGTCTGGTGGAGGCCCTGCGCGTAGAGCGACTGGTTGACCAGCATCTTCATCATCACCAGCTGATTGATCGGCAGTCGCGCGACGCGCTCGAGCAGCCGCTCGAAGCGCTCGTCCAGCTCCCCGGCGGGAGCGGCTTCGGTTGCCAGCCCCCACTCCGCCGCCTGCTCGCCGCTCAGCGAGTCGCCGGTCAGCAGCAGCCGCTTTGCCCGCATCGGGCCGACGCGGGCTGCCCACAGCGCCGTTGTCGGCGAGCCCCAGACGCGGGCCGGCGGATAGCCGATCTTCGCGTCGGAGGCGACGACGAGCAGGTCCGAGCAGAGGGCCATGTCGGTTCCTCCGGCAACGCAATAGCCGTGCACCTTGCAGAGCACCGGCTTCTCGGAGTGGAAGAGGCTCATGAAGCCGCGCACGTTGCGCCACATGAACTGGAAGTCGGTGACCGGGTCCCAGTTGGATTCCGGTGCGTGGTTGGCGGCGATCGTCGCCGGGTCGACCGGCGAGCCCGCGGGCGGCGGCTCCGGATCGGCCCCCTCGGCGAGGCCGCTCATGTCACCCTCCGCCGAGGCGACCAGGTCGTAGCCGCCGCAGAAGCCGCTGCCGCTCCCCGCCAGGGCGATCGCATGGACCTCGGGGTCCAGGTTGGCGCGCTCCACGCAGGCGGCGATCTCGGTCGGCATCCGCGGCACGATCCCGTTGCCCCGATCCGGCCTGTTCAGGGTGATCCGGGCGACCCGGTCGCCTGTCTCGTAGGTGACTGTCGCCAAGTCCATAGTCGTGCCTGCGGCGAGTCTGTGCCGCGGGGCGACACTATCTCGCCACGCCGAGCTCAGTTCATGCGCTCGACGATCATCGCCTTCCCCTGCCCGCCGGCCACGCACATCGTCTCGATGCCGACCTGATGATCGTCGGTCTCCATCCCGTTGAGCAGGGTTCCCATGATGCGGGCGCCCGTCATTCCGAACGGGTGGCCGAGGGCGATCGCGCCGCCATGCGTGTTGAGCTTCTCCAGCGGAATGTCGCACTGGTCCATGATCGGGATCACCTGGGCTGCGAACGCCTCGTTCAGCTCCACCACGTCGACGTCGCCGATCGCCATCCCGGCCCGCTCGAGCACCCTCTTGATCGCGCCGATCGGGGCGACACCCATGTACTCGGGCTCGTTGCCGAACGTCGCGGCGGTGACGATCCGGGCCCGCGGCGTGACTCCCAGCTCCTTGGCCTTCGTGTCGCTCATCAGCAGCACCGCGGCGGCGCCGTCGTTGAGCGGGCAGGAGTTGCCGGCGGTGACGCCGCCCCCACCGAAGGCCTCCGGCAGTTCGGAGAGCTTCTCCAGCGTCGAGGAGGCACGCGGGCCGTCGTCCTTGCTGACCTCGGTGCCGTCGGGCAGCTTCACCGGGACGATCTCGCGGGCGAAGAAGCCATCCTCCTGCGACTTGACCGCCAGTTCCTGGGAGCGCTGCGCGAACTTGTCCATGTCGGCGCGGCTGACCTCGTATTTCTCAGCCACGTTGACGGCCGTGTTGCCCATTTCGATGTAGGCGTTGGGCTGGCCGTCGTTGCCCTGCAGATTCGGGTTCTGGTCGTCGGCGCCCGCCGGCTCGGTGCGCTCGTTGTAGCGGCTCACCCACTCGATCCCGGCGGCGATGTAGATGTCGCCCTCCCCGGCCTTGATGGCGTTGCCCGCGTGGCGGATCGCGTCGAGGCTCGAAGAGCAGTAACGGGAGATGGTCACCCCGTTGACCTCTTTCGGCAGCTTCTCGGAAAGCAGCGAGACAATGCGGCCGATGTTGAATGCCTGCAGGCCCTGCGGCATGCCGCAGCCGCAGAAGAGGTCTTCGACCTCGGCGGGATCGACCTCGGGGTTGCGCTCGAGCAGCTGATCGACGACGTAGGCCCCCATCTCGTCGGGTCGCAGCTGGGCAAGCGAGCCCTTGAAGGCACGGCCGATCGGCGTGCGAACGGTGTCGACGATGACTGCTTCGGGCATGCGGGCGTCTCCTTGGTATTCGGAATGCTGGTGTGCCGGCGCAGGGTAGTTCACGCGACTCCCCGGCGCTGTCTCGACTAAGTTAGGCCGATGCCGCTGGACGGGCTGCGGGCCTGGATAGGAGAGGTTGAGCGCAAGCTCGGTATGCGCACGCGCGTCTTCCTCGTTCTGGCGGTGATTGCGGTCGGCGGGACCGGCGCCGCGATTGTCCTCGCGATCGATGCCCAGAACAGCGCCGTGAGCGACGGCGACGTGCAGGCGCTTCAGGAGCAGCTCGAAGCGCGGATCGCCGAGGGGACGGGCAGCGCCAGCCTCACCGAGCTCGAAGCGGAAGTCAAGGACCTCCAGACGCAGTTGAGCGAACAGCAGGCGAGTGGCGGCTCGGGCAAGGCCAAGAGCGGCGGCGGCTCGAGTGGAAGTTCCGGCAGTGGCTCGAGCAAGGGCGCAAGCGACCAGGGGACCGGAGACACGACCTCTGGCAGCGGCAACCTGCAGGAACTCCTTCGCCGCGCCAAGGAACAGCAGAAATAGAAGATTGTGCTGATACGCACTACTGTGCGTAGGAGTCGTCCCCCCCCTCCGTTACATTCGCCGCAATCCCACCTCGCGCATAGACGCGAGCTTTGCCGATAGCGGCAGCGAAAGGAGATCCTCCGATGCCCGAGGGTTACTGCGTCAAAGAGCGCAAGAAGGTCGAGATCAAGGACGCCAAGCAGGTGACCATGAAAAACGGCCGGCCGGCAATACAGGGTGTGTGCCCCGATTGCGGCACCAAAATCTTCAAGATCGGCAAACTCTAGGAGGACTTGCAGCGAAAAGCGCCCGCGGCTCGGATCAGGTCGAGCCGTCCCCTGGAGACGGTGGGTCGCGTCGCCGGTGGGGCGGGCTTTGCTCGCCGGATAGCCTCAGTATGGGGTTGATCGTTAACCCCATATCGAGGCTGAAAGGACGATGGCAGCAGAGAGCGCAGATCTCACAGGCATCGAGGCCGCAGGTCTCGTGCGCGAGTTCAAGAACGGGCCGCGGGCTGTTGACGGCATCGACCTAAGCGTCGCGCCGGGTGAGATCTACGGGTTCCTCGGGCCAAACGGCGCCGGGAAGTCGACGACGGTCCTGATGCTGACCACGCTGCTGCCGCCCACCGCGGGGCGCGCGCAGGTCGCCGGCTTCGACATCGTCTCCGAAGGGCCGCAGGTGCGCTCCGCGATCGGAGCGGCCCTCCAGGAAGCGGCCCTCGACCCGCTTCTCACCGGCAGCGAGCACATGCGCCTGCAGACGGCGCTGCACGGACTGCCAAAGCAGGAGCGCGAAGAGCGAAGCCGGGAGCTGTTGGCGCGTGTCGGGCTTGCGCAGGCAGCCGATCGCAAGGTCGGCGCCTACTCGGGTGGGATGAAACGGCGACTCGATCTGGCGCTGGCGCTCGTCCACCGGCCCCGCATCCTCTTCCTCGACGAGCCGACGACGGGGCTGGACATCCAGAGCCGGACCGCACTCTGGGAGGAGGTGGCCAACCTGGCCCACGAGCAGGGAGTGACCGTCTTCCTCACCACTCAGTACCTGGAGGAGGCCGACGCGCTGGCCGACCGGGTCGGGATCATCGACCACGGACACATCGTCGCCGAGGGGACGCCGGCGGAGTTGAAGGCAGAGATTGGCCGCCCCACCGTCGAAGTCACGCCGCATGACCCCGCCGAACAGGCCCGGGTGGCGGCTGTCTTGGGGCGTTTCGGGGATCAGCCTCGTGCCACCCCGAAGAGCGTCGCCGTCCGGCTGGAGGGCGGCGAGTCCGCCCTGCCTGAGGTCGTTAGAGCCGTGGACGCCGAGGGCATCTCAATCGAGCGCCTGCAGCTGCACGCCCCCTCTCTCGACGACGTCTTCCTTGCCAAGACAGGCCGCTCGCTGGAGGGTGCCGAGGAGTCCGGGCCCGTGGACGCAGAGACGGCGGCGGGCCCGGCGTGAACGGGGTGCTGCGCACCCAGGTCGGGCAGCTTGCCCGCCGATCTGTCCTGCGAACGCTGCGCCAGCCGGCCCAGATAGTCCCGGCGCTCGTCTTCCCCCTCTTCCTCCTCGCCGTCAACTCGGGCGGCCTCCAGGACGCAACCAGCCTGCCCGGCTTTCCCACGGACTCCTACCTGACCTTCGCTCTCGCTGTCCCCTTCATGCAGGGAGCGCTGTTCTCTGTGATGAACGCCGGCACCGACCTCGCCCGCGACATCGAGACGGGGTTCCTCAACCGGCTCGCGCTGACCCCGCTGCGCGGCGCCGCACTGCTCAGTGGCCTGCTCGCGGGCGCTGTCGTCCTTGGGCTCGTGCAGGCGAGCACCTACCTGGTGGTTGGGCTGACGGCCGGCGCCGAGCTGGCGGCCGGCGTGCCGGGCGCCCTGGTGATTGTCGCCCTGTCGGTGACCATCACGGTGGCGTTTGGGGCAATCGGACTCTTCGCGGCGCTGAGGACCGGCTCGGGCGAGGCCGTCCAGGGCCTCTTCCCCGTCTTCTTCGTCTTCCTGTTCCTCTCGTCAATGGCGCTGCCCCTCGACCTGATCCAGTCCACGTGGTTTCGCGACATCGCCACGGCAAACCCGATCTCCTACCTGCTGGAGGCGTTCCGCACACTTCTGATCGAAGGCTGGGACCTCGAAGCGCTGGCGCTGGGATTCGGGATCGCGGCCGTGATCCTCGTGGTTGGGATGCTGGCGGCAAGCGCCGCGCTGAAGACGAGGCTGGTCCGCACATGAACGGCGACGGCCAGGCTCACCGGGTGGCCGGCTTCCGTGCGATCGCGCTCGCGGTTGCCTGGCGCAGCGTCCATAACTTCCTCACCAACCCAGCCTTCCTGCTGCCGGCACTCGCCTTCCCTCTCTTCTTCTTCGTGTCCTTCGCCGGCGGCCTCTCGGCGATCGCAAACGTGCCCGGCTTTGACTTCCCGAACGGCTACACGGCTTTCCAGTTCGTATTCGTTCTGCTTCAGTCGGCAGCATTCGGCGGCGTCTTCACCGGCTTTGGAATCGCCCGAGATTTCGAGACCGGCTTCGCCCGCCGCTACATGCTCGCCGCCGCCAACCGCAACGGGATCCTCGCCGGCTACGCCCTCGCCGCCACCGTGCGCGCCTTCATCACCTGGGCCGCCCTCACCACCGTGGCGCTGCTCGCCGGGATGCAGGTCGGCGGCACCGGGATCGACCTCTTCGGCCTCTATGGACTCGCCCTGCTGGTCAACCTGACGGCGGCCATGTGGTCGGCCGGCGTGGCGATGCGCGTCCGCTCAATCCAGGGCGGTCCGGCAATGCAGTTCCCCACCTTCCTCGTCCTCTTCCTCGCCCCCGTTTACGTGCCGCTCAGCCTGCTGACCGGCTGGATACACGCGATTGCGTCGGTCAACCCCACCACCGCCCTGCTCGAGGCAGGGCGCGGCTTCATCTCCGGCGAGCCCACCGTCGTGGCGCTGGCGTTTGCAATCGCTATCGCCCTGCCGCTCCTCTTCTCGCTCTGGGCAAGGAGTGGCCTGAAGCGCGCCGAAGCTGCCGGCTGAGATCCACCTCACCGATCGACCCGCACCGGCCATACGTGACGAATGTCACGCAGTGGGTCGGCCTGGGGTTCGAGAGTGGGGGTCTGGGCCTTGCCGCCGGAGCGACCCGTATCCGCCTGTTCGTGCCAACCTCGACAACCAAGAACCTGTCGCCGCGCCCCGCATTTGCGGGGGTGTTTGGAACAGGTTCTAAAGTGTGACCTGTGTCGCAGAGGCCTCTCGAGCTGATCCTCGCGCGCAACCTGATGTCGGCGCTCTCGACGCCGGCGTTCCTGGTTGACGAGGGCGGGGTTCTCGTCTTCTACAACAAGGCTGCCGGGGTTCTGCTCGGAAAACGGTTTGAGGAGCTGGGGACCGTCGGCCCCGATGAGTGGGGGTCGCTGTTTGGCCCCTTCGACGAGAGGGGCGAGCCGATCCCCTACGACAAGCTGCCGCTCGTAATCGCGGTCCGCAATGGCCGCCCCGCCCACGCGGACTTCGAGATCCGCTCCGCCGACGGGGCCCGGCACACGGTGGAGGCATCCGCGTTCCCGATCCTGACCGCACACGGATCGCGGGGGGCAATCGCGATCTTCTGGCCCACGTCGTCGAACGGCACCGGGGGATGAGATGAAGCTCAAGCTCTGGGGCACCCGCGGATCGATCCCCTCTCCGGGGCCCGAAACGATTCGCTACGGAGGCAACACCTCGTGCGTCGGGGTCACTCTCTCGGACGGATCGCTGCTCGCCCTGGACGCCGGGACCGGGATCCGCAGCCTCGGGCTAGCCCTGGCGGCCGAGCCGACGCGCCTCCACATTCTCCTCACCCACCTCCACCTGGACCACATCCAGGGCCTGGTCTTCTTCGCACCCGCCTTCCGGACGCAGACGGAGATCGTCATCTGGGGCCCGTCCTCGCCTGAGGCCTCGCTTCGGGACCGCATCGCTCGCTATATCTCCGCGCCGCTCTCTCCGGTCGAGGTGCGGGAGCTGCCCTGCGACGTCTCGTTCCGTCACTGCCCGGAGAGCGAGTGGGAGATCGGGCCGGCGCGGATCCGTGCCGCCTCCGTCGCGCACCGCGGCCCCACCCTCGGCTACCGCATCGACGATGCGGGCTGCTCGCTTGCCTACATCCCCGACCACGAGCCGGCGCTTGGCGCCGACATCGAGACCCTCGAGGAGGACTGGATCTCGGGCTTCGCGCTGGCGCGCGACGCCTCGCTCCTGATCCACGACGGCCAGTACTCCGACGCCGAGTACCCCGAACACATCGGCTGGGGCCACTCCTCCCTCTCCCACGCCCTCTCCTTCGCCCGTCGCACGGCCGCGCAGCGCACGATTCTCTTCCATCACGATCCGCTGCATTCCGACGAGCGCCTCGATCAGCTCGGCGAGGAAGCCCAGGAGCGATGGGCGGCGATGGGCGGGGCCCGCGGGACGGTCGAGCTCGGCTTCGAAGGCTCCGAGTACGAGCTGCCGCTCCGCTCGCCTGCCCCCGCAGCCACCTGATCGCCCCCAAGGCCCGATCCGGTGGCCACGGCCCGGGCCCGCGCCCATCCCACCCGGGTCTCTAACCTGCGCTGAGCATGCCCACGACCCGCGGGATCGATGCCGTGGCTCAGCGCTCCAGCCTCGTTAGGGACGCGCTGTCGATGGCACACCAGGCCCACGCCGGCCATGTCCGCAATGCCAGCGGGGGACGCCCCTACATCGATCACCCCGTGGCGGTGGCCGAACTGCTCGCCGGGAAGGGCTTCGGCGAGGAGGTGCTGGCTGCGGCCCTCCTGCACGACGTCGTCGAGGACAGCGAGATCGAACCGGTGGAGGTGCGAGAGCGATTCGGGGCGGAGGTCGCCAAGCTGGTCGAGGCACTGACCGAAGACGAGACGATCGAGCCATACGAGGAGCGCAAGGAGGAGCACAGGCAGCGGGTCGCCGAAGCGGGGACCGAGGCGCTGGCCATCTATACGGCCGACAAGCTGACCAACGTCTCGATGCTGCGCGACGCCTATGCCAGCCAGGGCGAGGATGTCGGGTGGGAGCTCAAGGTCCCCCTGGACGTGAAGAGCGAGATCTGGGCGGCCGACCTCGAGATGCTCCTCGAGGCCGAGCCCGACCTCGAGCTCGTCAGCCGGCTGGCCGACGAGCTCGAGGCGCTGGCCAAGGGCCGCGAGGAGGCCTCCTCGCGGCCCGCGTCCTCACCGTGAGCGGCGCTTCTGCTGGTAGCGGAAGGTCACACGGTGGTAGGCAGTCGGCGAGATCAGCAGTGCCGCGGAGACAGCCGTGCATACGAGGGTGGCGAGGTACACCTTCTCGTCGAATGGCGTGATCTCCGTGAAGTTCCTCTGGAAAGGGACCGCCAGCAGAAAGGCGAACAGGACCTGGACACCCGGAAGGGCGACGCGCAGCTCCTGCAGCAGCTCGCCGAGGTTGCGATCGAGACGCAACTCCTCGGTCTCGTCTCTTCCCGATGGCCGGTCGGCCATGACTCAAGAATAGGATTCCGCCGTGGAACGTGTCGCGGTGATCCTCGGCAGCAGTGCCTTCGCCCCGCACGGTGAGCAAATCGCCGCCGCCGCGGCCCGCCACGGGGCCGTTGTCCTGCAGCGTCACGGAACCGACAGCTACCGCCTTCCACATCTGATCGACCACGCCGCCAACCTGCGCTCCGTGGCCGAAGCGGGGTGCGACCGGGTGCTCGCGATCAGCTCGGTCGGCTCGCTCGACACCGAGCTTGGCATCGGCAGCATCGTCTGCCCCGACGACTTCATCGCACTTCAGCTGACGGTCTCCACGCGCGAGGACGTCAGCGCCCACATGCTGCCCGGCTTCGACAGCGCCTGGCGCGGGACGGTCCTCTCCGCCTGGGAGGCAAGCGGGGCCGGGCCGCTGCGCGACGGCGCCGTCTACTGGCAGACAAACGGGCCCCGCTTCGAGACGCCGGCCGAGATTCGCCTGATCGCCGCTCACGCGGACCTGGTCGGGATGACCGTGGCGTCGGAGTGCATCGTCGCCGGCGAGTTGGGGCTGCGCTACGCGGCCATCTGCATGGTCGACAATCTGGCGAACGGAATCGGTGCCCAGCCGCTCTCGACCGAGGAGCTGGAGAGGCAGCGCGACGTCAACGCCGGCCGGCTTCGAGACGACCTCGACGCGGCGCTGCCGGAGTTGATGCGGTGAGCGGCGGGGCGGCGGGGCGGCTGGCCGTCGTCGGCGCCGTCCTCGATGGCGAGACGGTCGGGGTGCGCTGCAGCGATGGAGCGATCGCGGCGATTGGTCCGGATGTGTTCGCGGAGCCGGGCGACGAGACGATCGACGCGGCCGGAGCGCCGCTCGTCTCCGCCCTGGTCAACGGCCACACGCACGCGGCGATGACCCTGTTCCGCGGCTACGGCGGCGACCTGCCGCTGATGCGCTGGCTGCGCGAGATGATCTGGCCGATCGAGGCCAAGCTCGAGCCCGATGACGTCTACTGGGGCACGCGACTGGCCTGCGTGGAGATGATCCGCACCGGCACCGCGCACTTCTGGGACATGTACTGGCATCCGGAGGCGACAGCCCGGGCTGTCGAGGACGCCGGCATGCGAGCAACGATCGGCGGCCCCCTGTTCGACGCCGACGGCCGAACCGCCGAGACGCAGGCGCGGGTGCTGAGCGAGCTCGACGCGCTGGCCGATCGCGGGCCGGCGATCGATCTCTCGATCGCGCCTCACTCGATCTACACGGTCAGCGAAAAGCTGCTGCGCTGGGCTGGGGAACAGGCTGAGGAGCGCGGCCTGGCGATCCACATCCACCTCTCGGAGACCGAGAAGGAGGTGAAGGATTGCCGCGCCGCCCACGGGGAACCGCCGGCCGCCTACCTCAATCGGCTCGGTCTGCTTGGCGAGCGCACGGCGATGGCCCATGGAGTCTGGCTCACCCCGCCGGAGCTCGAGCTGATCTCCGAACGGGGGGGCACCGTCGTCGCCGCTCCCGTCGCAAATATGAAGCTCGCGGTGGGTGGGGTCCTGCCCTACACCGCCGCCCGGCGGGCGGGTGTGGCCGTCGGCCTCGGCACCGACGGTGCCGGCTCCAACGACTCGCTCGACCTCTTCTCCGACCTCAAGGTCTTCGCCCTGATGCAGCGCCACACCGACGAAGACCCGACGGCGATACCGGCCGCCAGGGCCTGGGAGGTGGCAACGGGGGGCTCCGCTCCGTTGCTGGTCGGCAACCACGATCCCCTCTCCGTCGGCGCCCCGGCCGACTTCCTGCTGCTGCGCAGGGACACCTACGAGCTGGGTCTCGGCGACCTGGCCTCGAACCTCGTCTACGCGGCGAGCGGATCGGTCGTCGACACGACCGTCGTGGCGGGCAGGGTGCTGATGCGGGGCGGCAAGGTGGAGGGCGCCGAGGAGGTCCTGGCGCGTGCCGCCGAGCGGGCGCGGCGGCTGGGCCTCGGTTGACGTGCGAGTGCAGACGCCTCAGGATCGAAGCACGACGGGTCGCCTGAGAGCATGCCCGCACCGGTCAGATGGCTGATGTGTTGAGCACAATCGCCGAAGGCTTCAAGCAATCGTTCCTGATGGCCTATGAGGTTTGGTGGGCCCTGGTGCTCGGCTTCGCGATCTCCGCGATCGTGCAGGCCTGGGTGCCCCGGGAGAGGATCGAATCGACGCTTTCGGGCCGCGGTCCGCGCCCGGTCGCCTGGGCGACCGGGCTCGGCGCAGCCTCCTCGTCGTGCTCCTACGCGGCGATCGCCATCGCCAGGTCGCTGTTCGCCAAGGGGGCGTCCGCGACAACCGCTCTCGCGTTCCAGTTCGCCTCGACCAATCTGGTCTGGGAGCTGGGCCTCGTGCTGTGGGTCCTGATCGGCTGGCAGTTCGCGCTTGCCGAGTACGTGGGCGGCATCGTTCTGATCGTGCTGATGGCCGCGCTGCTGCGCTTCTTCGTCTCACCGCGACTGGAGGAGCAGGCGCGAAGGCACGCCCAGGAGACGCAGGAGGAACACGTGCACGAGCACGGCGGGGACAGCGGGCACGAGGGGCTCGACCTGCGCCGGAGGCTCACCTCGAGGGACGCCTGGACGGAGGTCGCCGGCAACTTTCGCGCCGACTGGCGGATGCTGTGGAAGGAGGTCACGATCGGCTTCCTGCTGGCCGGGTTCATAGGGCTGCTCGGCAACGACTTCTTCAACTTCCTCTTCGTCACCGACGCGCCAGCGGCCGTGCGGACGATCGAGAACGTCCTGGTCGGGCCGCTGATCGCGATCCTGAGCTTCGTCTGCTCGGTTGGGAACGTGCCGCTCGCCGCGGTGCTCTGGTCCGGTGGGATCAGCTTCGCCGGCGTGATCGCCTTCATCTTCGCCGACCTGATCGTGCTGACGATCGTCGCCGCCTACCGCAAGTTCTATGGCACGGCCTTCGCGATTCGAATCACCGCGCTGATGTTCGTGACAACGGTGATCGCGGCCCTGATCGTCGACGGGCTGTTCGGGGCGCTCGACCTGATCCCCAGCGGTCCCCGTCCGAGCCGCGAAGACATCTTCGGATCGGTGGAGCTCGACTACAAGCTCGCCCTCAACGTGCTCGGGCTGGCGATCTTCTCGGCGCTGTTCTGGCTCACGGCGCGCGATCGCGGTCGGGCAAGCGCTGCGTAGCCAACCCACGCTGCCAGCAACCCCGCCGTGGCAGCGAGGAGCAGCGCCGCGCGGGGGTCGTATGCCTCGGAGAGCCAGCCGGCAAGCGGGCCGCCGATCGGCGTCGAGCCGAGGAAGACGACCGAGTAGAGGGCCATCACGCGGCCGCGCATCTCCGGTTGCGCCGTGAGCTGCAGGGACGAGTTGATCCCGGCCGCAAAGATGACCGCCGAGGCGCCCAGCAGCGCCAGCACCGGTATCTCCAGGGCAAGGCTCGGCATCAGCGCGGCCAGTGCGGCCACCAGGCCGAAGGCGAGGGCCGCGCCGGCAATCAGGCTTGGGCTCGCCTGATTGCGCATCCCTGTGGCAAGCGCGCCGATCACCGATCCCATCCCCATCGCTGACACCAGCATCGCGTAGGTGGACGGGCCGCCGTCGAAGCTGAGGCGCGCAAGCAGCGGCAGGATCACCTGGAAGTTGAGGCCGAGGGTGCCGACCAGCGCCATCAGGACCAGCGGCGTCGCCAGCTCCGGAGTGCTCCGCACGTAGCGCAGGCCCGCACGAACCGCACCGGGACCGCGCTCAGCGAGCGGCGGTGTGCCGAGCTCGGCGGGCTCCATGCGCCACAGCGCGAAGATCATCGCCACGAAGGTGAGAGCGTTGACCGCGAAGCACGGCTCGACCCCGGCCACCGCGATCAACAGGCCGGCCAGGGCCGGGCCGAGCAGGCGCGCCGAGTGGATCAGCACGCTGTTCAGGCCGACCGCGTTCACCACCCGATCGGGCCCGACCATCTCGATCGCGAAGCTCTGCCGCGTCGGGTTGTCGACGGCGTTGACGGTGCCGCGCGCGAAGACCAGCGCCAGGACCATCCAGGGCGCGACCACGCCGGCCATCGTGATCGCGAACAGGGCAAGCGCCGGCAGCGCCATCAGAGCCTGCGTCACCATCAACAGCCGGCGCTTGGAGAAGCGGTCTGCCAGCACTCCGCCCCACGCCCCAAAGAGCAGGATCGGCAGGAACTGGAGGGCCGTGGTCATCCCCACGGCAAGGCCGCTGCCGGTAAGCGAGAGGACCAGCCAGATCTCGGCGATCATCTGCATCCAGTTCCCCGAGACCGAGACGAGCTGGCCGGCGAAGTACCGGCGGTAGTTGGGGACCGAGAGCGAATCGAATCCGCGGCGCAGGCCGGCGCTCAAGGCCGGTCCTCCAGAATCCCCTCGAGGATCTCGGCGGCTCGCTCCAGCGTCTCCACATCGCGCTGCGGCAGGTCGCGCATGCGGCGCGCCAGGTAGGCATTCTTACGGCGACGCAGGCGGAGCAGCCGCTCGCGGCCGGCGGGCGTGACGCTGACCAGGGCGCAGCGGCCGTCAGCTGGATCGGGGGCACGATCCACGAGACCAGCCTCAACGAGGAGCCGTAGGGTCCGTGTCGCCGCGGGCCGCTGCACGCGCTCGATCTCAGCCAGATCGCTCGGGGTCAGTGGGCCATGGCGCTCGACTGACGCAAGGGCCGAGGCCGACGTCAGAGTCAGCTGCCCCGCGGCCCCGGCTGCCTCCTGCCGCAGTCGCCGCGCCGTGCGGGCGATCGCCAGGCGCAGGCGGGCAGCGGAGCCGGTGAGCGTCGTGTCGGTGGCAGTCTGGGTCATTAGCCTTGCTAATTAACTTTGTTAACTAGTTTAGCAAACGACCTTCCTCTCTGGCGGTCCGCTGGGGTCCCGGTAGGCACCTGCGCCGCGACGTCGAAGAAGACGCGGATGAGTGCGGACACCGCCGAGAGGTCCGTTCGCTACGAGCCGGGCATGGACGCCCGCAGCACCCGGATCGCCAGGATCCTCGATCCGCCGATGCTGCTCGCCTCGGCACTGACGATCCCCGCCGTGGCGATCAACGAGTCGCAACCGGGCGGGGCGCTCGAGACCGTCGCCCACACGCTCAACTGGGTCATCTGGAGTGCGTTCCTGGTCGAGCTCGTGGTGATGCTGGCGGTGGTGCCCGAACGGCGCACCTGGCTGCGTCATCACCCGCTGGACCCGATCATCGTGCTGCTCACCCCGCCGGTCCTACCCCCCGGCCTACAGGGCCTGCGGGTACTGCGCCTGCTCCGCCTGCTGCGCCTGCTCCGCCTCGCCGAAGTCTCCCGCCAGGTCTTCTCGCTGCGTGGTCTGCACTACGCGGCGCTGCTGGCGGTCCTGACAACGATCGCCGGCGGCGCCCTCTTCGTCGGCTTCGAGAAACACAACCAGGACTTGAACGCATGGGACGGGATCTACTGGGCGGTCACCTCGATGACCACGCTCGGGTCCAGCATTTACCCGACGACCACGGGTGGCCAGATCGTCGCGGTGGCGGTGGTAATCGTCGGCGTCTCATTCGTCGCGCTGCTCACGGGCGCGATCGCCCAGCGCTTCCTGGGGCCGGAGATCAGTGAAGCCGAGGCGCGGATTGACGCGGGCGAGGGCTCTCCCGAGGCGGAGGCGATCCGCCAGCTCGACGAGATCCGGGCGCAGCTGAACGCCCTGCAGGTGTCGGTCAGTCGCCTGGTGGAGCGAGGCGGCGTCGACTCCTAGCGGCCAGGTCTAGCCTTCGGAGTCGCGGCGCTCAGCGATCTTCCGCTCCAGCTCCCCCATCACATCCGGATCGCGAAGGGTCGTGACGTCCCCAAGCTCACGGCCCTCCGCGATGTCTCGCAGCAGGCGGCGCATGATCTTTCCGGAGCGCGTCTTCGGCAGGTCGCCGGACCAGATAACGCGCTTGGGGCGGGCCAGTTTGCCGATCTTCTGGGCAACGTGGTCGCAGAGCTCGGCGACCATCGCCTCATCTCCCTCGTGGTCGCCCTCGAGCGTGACGAAGGCGCAAATCGCCTGGCCCGTCTGCTCGTCCGACTGGCCGATCACCGCCGCCTCGGCGACCTTGGGGTGGGAGACGATCGCCGACTCGACCTCCGCCGTCGAGAGGCGGTGGCCGGAGACATTGATGACGTCGTCGACCCGCCCGAGGACCCAGAGGTAGCCGTCGCCATCGCGCCGAGCGGCGTCGCCGACCAGATAGGTCTCGCGGCCAAAGCGCGAGAAGTAAGTCTCGACGAAGCGCTCCTCCTCCCGGTAGAGCGTGCGCAGCATCCCCGGCCAGGGGCGACGTACGACCAGCAGGCCCTCCTGCTCGGATACCGGCTCGCCGCCATCGTCGAACACGGCGACGTCGATTCCCGGCAGTGCCAGGGTCGCCGACCCTGGCTTGGTGGCAACGATCCCCGGCAGGGGCGAGATCAAAATGTGGCCGGTCTCCGTCTGCCACCAGGTGTCGACGATCGGGCAGCGCCCTCCCCCGATCAGCTTGTGGTACCAGAGCCATGCCTTGGGGTTGATTGGCTCACCGACCGAGCCGAGCAGCCGAAGCGACGTCAGGTCGTGGCGCGCCGGGTACTCCGCGCCCCATTTCATACAGGCGCGGATCGCGGTCGGGGCCGTGTAGAGGATCGTCACCCCGTAGCGCTCGACGATGTCCCACCAGACATCGCGGTCGGGATAGTCGGGCGCCCCCTCGTACATGACGCTCGTCGCCCCGTTGGCGAGGGGGCCGTAGACGATGTAGGAGTGCCCGGTGACCCAGCCGACGTCGGCTGCGCACCAGTACACGTCGTCCTCCGGCTTCAGGTCGAAGACGTGCCGGTGGGTCCACGCCACGCCGGTCATGTAGCCGCCCGTGGTGTGGAGGATGCCCTTCGGCTTGGCCGTCGAGCCGGAGGTGTAGAGGATGAACAGCGGGTCCTCGGCGCCCATCGACTCCGGTGGGCACTCGGCCGGCACGGCGGCCATCGCGTCCTCGAAGAAGACGTCGCGGCCCTCCTGCATCTCGCACTCCGTGTCCGTGTGGCGAACGACGAAGATCGTCTCCAGGGAATCGACCCCGGCAAGGGCCTCGTCGACCCGCGCCTTGACCGCAGCGGTCTTTCCCTTACGGCGCGCCCCATCGACGGTGACAAGCGCCTTCGCACTGGAGAACTCCATCCGCTCTCGCACCGCTGAGGCGGAGAAGCCGCCGAAGACGACGTTGTGAACGGCCCCGATGCGCGCGCAGGCCAGCATCGCGACGGCCACGGCGGGGATCATTGGCAGATAGATCCCTACGACATCGCCCTTCTCGATGCCGTGCTCACGTAGGGCGTTCGCAAAGCGCTGGACGTCCGCGAGCAGCTCGGCGTAGGTGATGTCGCGCTCCTCGCCCTCCTCCCCCCTCCAGCGATAGGCCACGCGGTCGCCAAGGCCCGCGTCGACGTGGCGGTCGAGGCAGTTGAACGATGCGTTCAGCCGCCCATCGGCAAACCATTTGTAGAAGGGAGGGTTTGACTCGTCGAGCGCCTCGCTCGGCTCCCGCTCCCAGTCGAGCAGCTCGGTCGCCTGGCGTAGCCACCAGGCCTCGGGGTCGGAGGCTGCCTCTTGGTAGACGGCGGCGTCTCTCAGCAGGGCCGAGTCGCGGAACCCCACAGGCGGATCAAAGCGCTCCACCGAGAGCAGCTCATCCAGCTCTCGCTCAAGTGTTGTCTCCTCCTCAACTCCCATACCGCTCCTTCCTCGACCGGCTACTCTGGGCGAACCGTACCCGCTCGGCAACGACTGGATACTGCAGCGAAGATGCTCTTCCGTCAGATCATCCACGAGGACCTGGGTTGTGCGTCCTATCTGGTCGGCGATGCCGGCGCGGGGGTGGCGGCGGTGATCGACCCGCAGTGGGACGTGGATCCGTACCTGCAGCTGAGTCGCTTGCACGGGCTGCGCATCGAGCACGTACTGGAGACTCACAACCACGCAGACCACGTCTCGGGGCACGGGCGGCTTGCGCGCGCCACCGGAGCGACCATCCACATCCATGAGCTTGCGCGCGCCGAGTACGAGCACGACGCATTCGCGGATGGCTGGGCGCTGGCGGTTGGTGACGTCGCAGTCGAGGCGCTACACACCCCGGGCCACCGGCCCGAGCACACGTCGTTTCTGCTGCGCGACACGAGTCGTGGCGGCGATCCGGTTGCCGTGCTGACCGGCGACTCGTTGTTCGTCGGCGACGTTGCCCGCCCGGATCTGGCGATCGAGCCCCGCGAGGGCGCCGCAGGCATCTTCCACTCCCTGCACGATCGCCTGCTGGCGCTGCCCGACGACGTCGAGATCTGGCCCGGGCACATCGGCGGCTCGCTCTGCGGCAGCGCCGGCATCGACCTCAAGACCTCATCGACGATCGGCTTCGAGCGGCGCCACAACCGGGCGCTGGCCTTCGAGCGCGAGGAGGAGTTCGTCGAGGACGCGATCTCGACGCTCGGGTCCCGACCGCCCAACGTCGAGCACATCGTCACTCTCAACCGGGGGCCGCTGATCGAAACGATCGGCGCACCGGCGCGGCTGACGCCCCGTGGCTTCGAGGCCGCGATCGCCGAGGGCGCGCAGGCGGTCGACTCGCGGACCAACGAACAGTTCGACGAGGCCCACATCCCAGGCGCGATCAGCGCCTCCGCCTACGACACCGGCTTCGGCACGAAGGTGGCGCAGGTCGTAGCCCCAAGTGCGGAGCTTGTCGTCGTCGCCGCATCGGACGGCAACGAGCTGCATGCCGCCGAGCTGCTGGCGGCGGTCGGATTGCGGGTGCGGGGGTTCCTGGGCGGCGGGATGACGGCATGGCGCGCAGATGACCGTCCGGTGCAGCGGATCGAGCTGATCGATCCCCACCGGCTGGCAGAGCTACTTTCCGGTGGCGACCCGCCGCTGGTGCTTGACGTCCGCGGCACCGACGAGTTCGCGGACGCCCATGTCCCGGACTCGCTCAACATCCCCTACGGCGACCTGACCGGACGGCTCGAGGAGGTGCCGCGCGACCGACCGGTGGCTGCAATCTGCAAGGGCGGAAAACGGAGCGGGCTCGCCGCCTCCATCCTCCAGCGCGAGGGGTTCGACCGGGTCATCCACGTGGCCAGCGGGGGCGTGGGGACCTGGCGAGACGAAGGCCGCTCGGTGGAGACGGCTGAGGTCCCGGCCTGAGTCAGAGCTTTGCCGCTGCCCGGCTCAGTAGCCGCTCGGGTGCCCGGCAATGAAGCCGGCAGTCGAGCTGACCGGGGAGGAATGCCAGCGCGGGCCCGCCCCGCCTGAGGTGTCGAATGCGAGCCCGGCGATTATCACCCACGCGTGCCCGGCGTTGGCGTAGACGGTGATCCAGTGGCCTGGCCCGGGCTCACCCCAGGTCTCCAGGCCTGTCGAATCGAGCGGGCTGTCCAGGAAGCCGCCGCCGTGCAACGCAAAGCTGACCGCTCCCGAGCAGTCGTAGCCCGAGGAGCTGAACGAACCGTGGCCGCCACCCCAGATGTAGGGGGTCGTGGCAATCGAATTCGCCGCTTCGATTGCAGCGCCGACGGCGGATGGCGCAGCGCTTGGAACGCTGGCCTGGCTTTCGGAGATGTAATGCGCGATCTCACCGGGCGTGAGCGGAGCCGGTGCTGCGGCGGGCACCGGACTGCCCGAGTTGACGAGCTGGGAGGAGATCACGGCGAGGTTGTCGCTCAGCGCCTGCTCTTTTGACTCGAGCGCATCCAGCGCCCTCCGGCGCTCCGCCTGTGCCGCCTGGAGCTCCGCGAAGCGCGCGGCGGCGGCGGCGCGTGCCGTGGCGGCCTCGTGCTCCTTGACCGCGATCGCGTCGCGCGTCCGCTTGAGCCGGCGGCGAACCGCAGCCATTCGCGCAACGGCCGCCTGAATCTGATCGCGCAGCGACTTGACCCGGCCGGCGACCGAATTGTCGTAGTCCTGGATCCGGGCCAGGTATCCGGCGCGCGTAGCCACGTCCGACCAGCTCTCGGACCCCAGAACGATGCTCAGCATGTCGGGGCTGCCGCTCTCGTAGATCGCAACCAATCGGCGGCGAAGCACACCTAGGGCGCGCCCCAGCCGGGCCCGAACCCGAGCCAGGTGCTGCTTTTCGGCTGCCAGCCTCGCACTCGCACGATCGAGCTCGGCCTGCTTTGCGGTCAGCTCGGCTTCGAGCGCCGCCTGCTGCTGGCGCAGGCGCGAGACCTCGCCGAGCATCGAGTCGATTGCGGCGTTCTGATCGGCGATCGTTGCCGCCAGGGACCCCTGGCTCTTCCGCACTCGATCCAGCTTGCCCTGTGTTTCCTGGAGCTTTTCCTGCAGCGTCTCGGCGGGCGCCCCACGGGCGGAGGCGCCGATCGCGCAGAGCACGGCAAGCAGAAGCGCTGCCGCGAGCAGCGACCGGCGGGTCGCACCGCGCTCTGAGGTGAAGAAGGATGCCGGCATCGACCCCCGCCCCGCCTTCGGTTCAGGCGTCGGCAGGGCAGGGGAGGCTACAGAAACAGCCGCGAAATTGTTAAGAGTTGCTAATAAGCTGCAACTCGGGTTGCAGGCTCAGGCCAGCAGTCTGGCCTTCGCCCGCTCGAACTCCTCGGCGGAGATCGCGCCCTTTTCCTTCAGATCGTTGAGCTTGTGCAGTTCGTCGGCCGGCGAAGCTCCCGCCTGTTCGCGGATGTAGGCATCCATGTGCTGCTTGGCCTCGGCCTGCGCCTTGATCGTGCGGTCCCGCATCCCGCTGCCGCGCACAATCAGGTAGATGAGCGCCGTCAGGACAGGGATGAAAACGAGGAACAGGACCCAGACGGCCTTCCCCCACCCGGACATTTCGTGATCCCGGAAGACGTCCATCAGGATCGTGATCAGGATCCAGATCCAGATGACGAAAAAGAAGATCTCGAGAGCGAGAAGCAGCGCTTCACCCAGGTCGACATCAGCAAATGGCACGGTGGTCCTTTCGGTTGGCAAGACGATCCCGGCAGCGGATGGCAACGCTCGCACCAGTCAGGGTCGAAGCGGCACGTTGCGACTGTTCCACAGTGCGCACGCTAGTCGCTGCGTCGGCCCGGCGCAACGAGGGCCTCACCTGGCACGGAGCGGCGGCCCGCGCTCGGGTCAGAGAAACGGCAGCGTGGCCAGGCGCACGACGCCCGCCATGAACATGAGCGAGCCGAACACCAGCGTTGCGACGATCAGCCGCTGCGAGCGGAACTTCACCGACAGGCCGCCAAAGAAGAGCACAGCCGCGAAGAAGATCGTAGCCAGGACATAGTTGTCGGAGGTCTGGTTCGCTTCCCGGCCTTCTTCGAAGAGGCCCGATGCCTCCTCCTCCAGGCGTTCGGACTCTTCGAGTTCTGCGACTTTGTACTGCTTCATCTGGAACGGGACGTCGGGCGCATCGGGGTTTTTAAGCGGCTGCAGCTTCAGCCAGGCGTTGAAGGCATGCTTGAACTCATCGCGGAAGAAGCGGTATCGGAGGACGTCCTCCAGAGCTTTGTTCCCCTGCGAATAGGCGACGGCGAACTGGGTGAACAGATCCGCGTCGATCGTGATGAATGAGAAACCGCGCGATTGTGCCTTTGCCGACTCGGTTCGGGCCGCGCCGGCCTGTGTGAACCTGGTCGACTGCTGGCCTCCCCAGCGCGTCGCCTCGTAGGCGCTGTAGGCGGTGGTGAGAGTCGCCGCCGCGAGCAGCGCCGCCGACCAGAGCTCGAGCCGGTCGCGGATGTTGCCACCGAAGGCGGGGCCGCCGTTCTCGCTATCGACCGACATCGGAGGGGCACCTTATCCGGCATTCCGGCGGGCGGTCCGGTGCACCGTAATGGACTCGTAAGGGCCTGCCGCAATACTCGCTGTCCGACATCGTCGATCCAGTTGGAGGCGAAGCATGGCGCGACTTTCGATTCTGACGGTCCTTGCGACGGCGGCCCTCGCAATCGGCTGCGGCGGTCAGGGCGATGGCGCCTCAGCGAACGTCGGCGGCGGCAAGGACGAAGGGAACGCGCTCGACGCGACAGGGCACGGAGACGCCGTAGTCAGTGCCCTGGCCGCCAGGCGCACGCCCCGCCCCGGCAAGAAGCTCAAGGTCGTGAGGTCGAGCTATGGCCGGGTGATCGCCGACGGGCGTGGCGAGGCCCTCTACCTCTTTGGCCGCGACAGCAACAAGAGGAGCCGCTGCTACGGCGAATGTGCCCGCGCCTGGCCGCCGGTCCTGACCAGGGGCAGGCCGCGTGCCGGAAAGGGCATCAAGGCTCGCCTGCTCGGCACCGCGAAGCGTGCGAACGGCAGGCGCCAGGTGACCTATAGGAATCACCCGCTCTACTACTACGTGGAGGACGCGCCGGGCCGGATCCTCTGCCAGAACGTCGATGAGTTCGGCGGGCTGTGGCTCCTCGTCAAGCCGAGTGGGAGGCCCGTTAGAGGCGCTGGCTGAACAGAACGGCGGCGACCGCCGTCGCCAGGTTGAGGCTCGACACCCCCTGGCGCATCGGGATTCCGAGGCGGACGTCGGCCCGGTCGAGGAGCTCGTCGCTCAACCCGTGGCGCTCTGTCCCAAAGGCGAGGACGGCTCGCTGAGGAAGGTCTCGGGGGCTGAGGCTCTCCCCACCGGGATCGATGGCCACCAAGGGCCGATCGCCCTCGGGCAGCCGTTCGACGGCGGCGACCGGCAGCGCAAAGTGCAGGCCCGCCGCCCCGCGCACCGCGTCGGGGTGCCAGGGATCGTTGCCACCGGTGGTGAGAACGCCCGCAGCCTCGGCGGCGGCCGCGACCCTCACGCAGGCACCCATGTTGCCCATCGTGCGCGGCTCCTCAAGCAACACCAGCGGCGCCCGACGAGCATCCGCGATTGCGGTGCCCACGTCGACGTCAGGCCGGCGCGCGATGGCAACTACGGCGGTGCGCGGCGCCTGCGGAACGAGCTCGGACAGCACGGCGGCATCGACGGCGGCGGTCTGCTCGATCAGCGACCCGACCAGGTCCGGCGCCAGCTCCGCGGCCAAGCGCTCCAGCTCCTGCGGGTCTGCGGCGACCGCGTCGGTGAGCTCTGCGCCAAACCGCAGGGCGTGCTTGAGGGCATGGAACCCCTCGATCACGACCAGGCGCCGGTCGCGGCGGGCGGCGCGATAGCGGCGTATCAGTTCCCCGAATTCGCTCACCAGCGCATCATGACCCGATTCAAGCCGCGGAGGCAGGCGGCGAGATTCAGACGGCGGAGGCGGACCGCACGCTCAGCGTGCGGTGGCTGACGTCAGGAACCCCAGCCAGAAACGGAGCCAGATAGCGGCCGACGATCTTCCCCTCGTGCTCGGGCCACGGCGGGGTCTCGCTGAGCAGCGAGGTTTCCCCGTGCCCTCCGGTCAGTTGCCCATACAGGTACCGCGGCCTCGTTCCCGTCCACAGCACACCGCGCAGCACTGGATCGAAGGGGGCGGGCTCCGCATCCGCGCCTACCTCCGCGGCGATCACCGCGGCGACCGAGTCGGCCTGCTGGCTGGCGATCCCACCCTGCTTGACGGGAAAGGTCGTCACGTCCCCCGCCGCGAAGACATTCTGGGCCCCCGTCACCTCGCCGTGATCGTCAACCGAGACAAACCCTTCCGAGTCGTGGGGAATCCCGGCGATCCGGCGCCCCTCCAGCCGCGGCAGGCTCACCACCGCCTCAGGTTTGAGTGAGTCGCCGGGGACGGTCCGCAACTTTCCGCGCTCGAACTTCACGGGATGGGTGCCCGCAATGACCTCGATGCGGCGTTCCGCCAGCAGGTTGGACATCTGCTCCCCGACCCGGCGGCCGAAGATCTGCAGGGGCGCGTCCTCCGGGGTGACAACGGTCAGCTGAGCGTCTTCGACGCCGGACCTCTCGAGGATCGCGGATGCCAGAAGTGCCAGCTCATAGGCGGGCAGCGCCCAGGTGCAACCGCTCGGCATCGTGAATGCCACGCTCCGCATGCCGCCGGCCCGCAGTTTGCGCACCACCCCTCCCACGCTCCCCTCGTCTGCGACCCCCCAGAAGGTGACGGCACCCGGCACCGCCCACAGCATGCGCGTGCCGGAGGCCACGATCAGGTAGTCGTAGGGAATCCGTGTGCCGTCTCGTGTGGCGACGCGCCGCCGGTCGGCGTCGACGGAGACGATGCCGCCCAGATGGAACGACATGTCGTCTCGCGCAGCCAGGTTCTTGAGGTCGTAGCGGAGGATGTTGGCCGCTCCGTAGGGCTCGCCGACCGCAAAGGGCCGGTAGATGAACTCCCGGCGCGGGGCATGCAGCTCGACGTCCACCCGGTCGCCGGCCAGGTCATGGAGGGCCAGCGCGCTCTCGAGTGCGGCGACGCCACCGCCGGCGACCAGCACGCGCGCTCGCCCGTTTCGCGGAGCTCGGCCATCCATACCTCGACAGTACGAGTGGCCGGGGCGCGCTCCATCCGAAAAAACCCGTGAATCGGCTTCGGCTTTTCCCGGTTCACGGTCGTGGCAAGCGGGCGAGAATCCACCCCTCCACCCACTCGACCTCGAACGGCAGCGGCCCAGAGCTCGCTTCGCGCCGGGTAACCGCGGGCGCTCCCTCAGGGGGCGGCGACGCCACCACCCAGAGAGGGAGGCGGAGATGGGGCCGGCGGGGGCGACGATTCTGGAGCGGGTTCGGGGCTCGGGTTCTGGTCGGCTTCGGGCCCTGACTTGTCGGGCTTGTGCTGCTTCTTGTCTTTCGAATCCGATTCGGATTCCTCCTTCGCGGCCGAGGCAGAGGACGTGTGGCCGCCGTGCAAGCCGGAGAGGTCGGGAAGGTTGGCAGGGACAGGGAATTCGGCACAGTTCCCGGCGGTCGCGGCTTCCATGAACGAGCGCCAGATCGGCCCGGCGGTCGGACCGCCGTAGCCGGTCGCTTCACGCGACTGCGGATGGCCGACCCAGACCGCCGTCGCGTAGAGAGGGGTGTAGCCGGCGAACCAGGCATCCGAGAGCTCCTCGGACGTTCCCGTCTTCCCGGCCTCACCGGCGCAGCCGATCGACGTGTAGCCGGCGCCCGTGCCCTGGGTGATCACGCCCTCCAGCAGCTTGGTCACGGCGTAGGCCTGGCCCTCGGTGAGAACTCGATCGCCGGAGTCGGGGCTCGGTTCGTCGACCTTGCCGCCAGGGAATTCGACCCGACCGATCGCGGTCGGTTCGTGATGGATGCCGCCGCTCGCCAACGTCGCGTAGGCGTCGGCCATCTCGAGAGGGGTGACGCCGACGGCAAGCCCGCCGATTGCCTCGGCGGGCACCGATTCCAGTGGCGAGGTGATCCCCATCTGGTGCGCGGTATGGGTGACGTTTTCGGGCCCGACATCGAGATCGAGCTGGGCGAACACGGCGTTGACCGAAGCCCACGTGGCGCTCGCGAGCGACATCACGCCACCGCCCGACTCGGCGTTGTGGACGGTCCACGTCCCACCGCCCGGCACGTCCAGCGTCCGCGGGGAGGAGCCGTCGTAGTAGGTGCTGTAGGGGTCGACGCCCTGCTTGATCGCGGTGGTCAGCACAAAGGTCTTGAACGAGGAGCCGGGCTGGCGGTGCGCCTGCCAGGCGTAGTTGAACTGGCTTTCGCTGGCGGAGCCCTCGGTGGAGGCAAGTGCCACGATCTCCCCGGTGGAGGGGTCGACGGAGGCCAACCCGGCCGCCGGGCCCCCTTCCGGATAGCAGACCCCACATGAGTCGACGGCTTCCTGCGCCTCTTCCTGCAGCGCGGGATCGATCGTTGTGTAGGCCTTGAGCCCTCCGTAGCGGACCGTATTGATGCCGTATTTGTGGATCAGTTCCTGCTCGACCAGGTCGAAGAGGAATGGGTCGCGGATCACGCGGTACTTGTGGCCGGGATGCAGTCCGAGCCCGGAATGGATCGCCTTGCGGTATTCGGCATCGTCGATGTAGCCCTGATCTCGCATCGCCGCGAGCACGTCGTTGCGGCGCTCCAGTGCGGCGCGGGGATCGAGGAACGGGTTGTATTCGGAGGGCGCCTGGGGCAGCCCGGCGATCATCGCCGCCTCTGTCAGGGTCAGATCGCGAGCGGGCTTGCCGAAGTAGGTCTGCGCAGCCGCCTCAGCGCCAACCGCGGTCTCCCCTTCGACCGTGCCGTAGGGCGCGGTGTTGAGGTAGGCGGTCAGGATCCACCGCTTGGAGTGGGCATCCTCCTCGTCGGCGGCCAGGTGGGCTTCGATCAGCTTTCGCCTGATCGTCTCTTCGGGATTCTGGATGTAGAGGTTGCGGACGAGCTGCTGGGTAATCGTCGAGGCGCCCTGGACCGGCTTGCCGCCCGCCAGCAGGTCCTTCCAGGCGGCGCGGAGAACTGCGGCCGGATCGATCGCGCCGTGCTCGAAGAAGTTGCGGTCCTCGATTGCGACCGTCGCGTACTTCAGGTTCTGGGGGAGGGCCCTCGAGCGGACCGGCTGGCGAACGCTGCTGGCGCGGATGAAGCCGATCAACGTGCCGTCGGCGGCGTAGATCGCCGACGAGCGCCCCTTCTGGACCGGGCGCAGACTGGAGAGCGGCGGCGCCGACTCGTAGACGTCGATGGCCCAACTAGCCGCCACGCCTCCGGCGATCGCAAGAACGCCGAACAGGGCGCTGAGCGGGATCAGCAGCTTCTTCCAGCGGGGCTTGTGAGCTTGGCGCCTCCGCTGGCGCATTCGGCGTGTCATTGCCAAAAATTGTATGGAGGCCCGATAGCCTGCGGTTCATGCCGAGCTTCCTGCACACCTGCTACCGAATCGGAGACATCGACCGCTCGGTCGCCTTCTACGAGAAGCTGGGATTCGAGGAGCGCCGCCGGATGCCGATCGGCGACGAGGCGATCAACGTCTTCATGGGCCTTCCGGGCGAGGACCCGCGCCTTGAGTTGACCTACAACCACGGCATCGATTCCTATGAGCTCGGCACCGGCTACAACCACATCGCCCTTCTCGTCGACGACCTCGACGGCAGCCTCGAGGCCCTTGCCGAGCAGGGAATCGCGCCGGAGAAGCCCCCCTACCGCCCCGGCGGCCGCACCGAGGGCCACCGGATCTGCTTCGTTCGCGACCCGGACGGCTACCGGATCGAGTTGATTGGCGAGTAGCAGTTGACGCCGTGGGCATCGAAGGCGATGCTTGGCCGACCGGTCCCCCACCCGAGAGGAGATGGCGATGATCTGTGCCCTCACCGTCCGCAAGTTGAAGCCGGGCACGTTCGACCAGTTCCGCGAGGCATTCATGGAGAGCGAGGACTTCGACACTCCGCCGGAGGGGTTCGTTCGATTCAACATGCTGAGGAACTCCGAGGACCCTGACGAGGTGATCTCGTTTGGCTTCTTCGACGGAACACCGGAGCAGCTGCGCCAGGTCGCTGCCGCCGAGGGGTACGACCAGCAGGTCGAGCGGATCGCGCCGTTCGTCGAGTCGGTCGGCGCCGACGGGCTCTACGAGATCGTCGAGGAGTTCACCGCGTAGGTCCCGGTTCCCTACTCGCAAGCTCCGCCGGGTGACCGGCCCGGAAGTTCTCCGCTCATAGCGGCTTTCCTCAAGCCGACGGCCGCATCTCGGCTGCATTTCTGCCGGACCGCCGGTTAGCCTCGACGCGTTCAGCGGGACGACGCGGAGGGAGGACTGTGAAACTCGTGATCGGAATCGTGCGCCCTGAGAAGGCGAACGACGTTTTGGAGGCGCTCTATCGAGCGGAGGTTCGAGGGGTCTCACTGAGTCGCGTGGAGGGCCACGGCGGTGAGCTCGAACGGGTCGAGACCTACCGCGGGACCACCGTGAAGATGGGACTCTCGGACAAGGTCCGCTTCGAGGTCGCCGTCTCTGACGCGTTCGTCGATCCGACCATCGAGGCGCTTCGCGAGGGGGCGCGCACCGGTGAGGTGGGCGACGGCAAGATCTTCGTGGTTCCCCTGGAGCGCGCCGTCCGCATCCGCACCGGCGAGTCCGACGAGTCGGCCGTGACCCCGGTGGTGAACTGATGGGCGCTCTCGGCGCAGTCCTCCCAATCGGCCAGATCGATACCGGCGACACCGCTTGGATGCTCGCCGCCACAGCGCTCGTCCTGATGATGACGATCGCCCTGGGGCTCTTCTATGCAGGGTTGGTGCGTTCGAAGAACACGCTCAACACCTTCATGATGTCCGTGTCCGCCATCGCAATTGGGGGCGTGGTGTGGGCCCTGATCGGCTACTCACTTGCCTTCGACGGCGAAGGCGCGCTGATCGGTGGCCTCGGCCATGTCGGCCTCAACGGCGTCGGCTTCGAGCCGCGTGGCGACGGGACCGTCCCCCACCTCGTCTTCATGGCCTTCCAGGGAACCTTCGCGATCATCACCGCGGCGCTGGTCTCCGGGGCGGTCGTCGAGCGCATGCGGTTCGGCGCTTGGATGATCTTTGCGGCGCTCTGGTCGGTGCTGGTTTACGCCGTGCTTGCCCATTGGGCGTTTGGCGGGGGCTGGCTGGCCGCTCAGGGAGCCCTTGACTTCGCGGGCGGCGTGCCGGTCGAGATGGGATCCGGCTTCTCGGCGCTCGCCGCAGCGCTCGTCGTCGGAGCGCGCAAAGACTACGGCCGCCAAGCACTGCTGCCGCACAACGCCGTCTACGTCCTGCTCGGCGCCGGCCTGCTGTGGTTCGGCTGGTTCGGCTTCAACGGCGGCAGCGGCATCGGCGCCAACGACGCGAGCGTGCTCGCCTTCGTCAACACGATGCTGACACCCGCGGCGGCACTGCTCACCTGGTTCGTCCTGGACCTGATCCGCGGCCGCAGGGTGACCGCGATCGGAGCCGCCACCTCGATCATCGTCGGCTGCGTGCTGATCACGCCCGCCGGCGGCTTCATCAGCCCCGGCTGGGCGCTGGTGCTTGGCTTCCTCGGAGCCCTGCCCTGCTACGCCGTGATCGTCTGGCGGCCGCGGACGCGCGTGGACGAGACTCTCGACGTGCTCGCCGCCCACGGAGTTGCCGGCTTCACCGGCATTCTCTTCCTGGGCCTGGTTGCGCAAATCGGCTGGAATGGAGTGGCCGATGGCCTCTTCTACGGCGACGCCGGTCAATTCTGGTCGCAGGCGCTCGCGGCGGCCGTGGCCCCGGCCTACGCCTTCGGCGTCACGTTCGTGCTGCTGAAGGCAATGGGCGCTGTGATGCCCCTGCGCGCCACGGAACACGACGAGGCCGTTGGCATGGACGTCGTGTACCACGGCGAGGAGGCCTATGCGAGCGGCGAGGGTGCGATCCTCGTCGCCCCGGATGCGGACGGCGAGGTGCTCGTCGGCGACCCGAGCTAGATGCGCGTCAAGAGCTGGGGAGTACCCGGAAGCGCCGCTTCGCCGGCGTCGGGTCTTTGTTGCCGGCCGCGTTATGCGCGGAGGCGGTAGCCCCGCGAGAAGAGACGCAGGTTGACGGCGAAGAGAACGGCGGTCGCCGCGGTCAGGGCAAGCAGTGAGAGTGCCACGCTGACTTCGGAGAAGCCGACGAAGCCGTAGCGGACCAGATTGATCATGTAGAAGAGCGGGTTGAAGTGGGTGAGGGTCTGAAAGGGCTCGGGCAGCAGGGTGGCGGAATAGAAGACGCCGCCGAGAAAGATCAGCGGCTGCAGAACGAAGGTCTGGGCGAAGGCGACATCGTCAAACTGTTCGGCGCGGACGCCGATCAGCACCCCCAGCTGCGAGAAGAAGAAGCCGACCAAAAACAGCGCTGGGACGAGCACCGCAATGTGGTCGACGGGAAGGTCGACCAGCAGCGAGGCCGCGATGAAGGTGAGGATGGCGACGAGCAGGCCACGCGTGAATCCCCCAAACGAGAAGGCGAGCAGCAGCTCGAGCGGCGAGGCCGGTGAGGAAAGCTGGTCCTGGATCGCCCCCTGGAACTTCTGCTGGAGGATCGAGGACGAGTTGTTCGCGAATGAGTTGATTGAGAAGGCCATCATGATCAGCCCCGGGATCACGAAGACCACGTAGTCGATCCCGTGCAGTTCGCCGACCCGCGAGCCCAGCGCCGCGCCGAACACCGAGATGTAGAGAAACGTTTCCAGCAGCGGCGCGCCAATCGTCTGCTTCTTGATCTTCATAAATCGGTTGACCTCGCGCCGCCAGAGGGTCGCGAAGCGGATCTGGGCCGCGCTCATGCCGGCGCCACCTCGATGTGTGAGCGCGAGAGCTCCTTGCGTCCCACCAGAGTCAGGTAGGCGTCCTCGAGGTTGGCGACGCCGTAGCGAGCGGCGAGCTCGCCGCTCGTGCCCTCGCCAACGATGCGGCCCTCGTTGATGAAGGCGATCCGATCGCAGAGCTGCTCCGCCTCCTCCAGGTAGTGGGTGGTGAGCAGGATCGTCGTCCCCTCCTGGTTGATGCGCTGCACGTAGTGCCATAGCTCGAGGCGCAGCTCCACGTCGACGCCGGCCGTTGGCTCGTCGAGGATCAGCAGGCGCGGGCGGTGCATCATCGCGCGGGCCAGAATCAGCCTTCGTTTCATCCCACCCGACAGGGTGCGGGTGCGTTCGTCGCGCTTCTCGGTGAGCGAGAACGTCTCCAGTAGCTCAGTGGTCCGCTCACGGCGCTCGCGCTTTGGCATCCCGAAATAGCCGGCGTGGTAGTCGAGCGTCTCCTCGACCGTCAAGAACCAGTCGAGGTTGGGCTCCTGCGGGGCCAGCCCAACCGCCTGGCGCGCCGCCCCGTAGTCGCTGATCGCATCGTGGCCGAAGACTCGGATCGTGCCCGAGGTGGGCTGTGCCAGACCGGTTGTGCAGTGGATGAGCGTCGACTTCCCGGCGCCATTTGGGCCGAGCAGGCCGAACAGTTCACCCGGCTCGATATCAAGCGAGACGCCGCGCAGCGCCTCGACCCCGGTCTCGTAGCGCTTGACGAGCTCCTCGATATGAAGGGACTTGGCGGCGCCGGCCGAACCGGCTCCGTCGAGTGAAAGCGGATCGTTCATCGACGGCAAATCTAGGGAAGTGGCGATGTCGGCTCTCGTTCAAACTGTCCGCGGCCGTCGTAGGCTGGCACTCATGCCGGGGCCGCTTCTCGTCGTCGACACGCCGTCGATGCTCTTCCGCGCCTTCTACGCGCTGCCCAAAACGATCACGGGATCGGACGGGGAGCCGGTCAATGCGCTGCTCGGCGCGGCCAACCTGATCGTCCGGGAGGTGGAAGCCCACGATCCGCGCGCGGTCGTCCTCTGCTTTGGCCCCGACGCCGCCTCCTACCGCACGGAGCTTTTCCCGGCCTACCACGCCGACCGCGATGAGGTTCCCGATGAGCTGGCACCGCAATGGGCCGACTGCGATGACTTCTTTGAGTCCTTCGGCTGGGCGGTGATCACCAGCGACTCGCTGGAGGCCGACGACCTGCTCGGCACCTACGCGCGCCTCGAGGCCGAGGCTGGTGGCCGTGCACTGCTGCTGACCGGCGACCGCGACATGTACCAGTGCGCGAACAAGCGGGTGGCGGTGCTCTACGTGCGCACCGGGGGCGGCAAAGGTGCCGAGGAGGTCGGCCCCGAGGAGGTGCGCAAGCGCTACGGCATCGATCCCGAGCAGGTCCCCGACTTCATCGCCCTTCGCGGCGACCCCTCCGACGGCCTGCCCGGCGCCAGGGGCGTGGGGCCGAAGACGGCAGCCGAGCTGCTGCGCCGCCACGGCTCTTTGGAGGCGGTCCTCGAGAGCGCCGCAGAGGAGTCGCGTCCCAAGCTGCGGGACGCTCTTCTCGAGGCCCGCGAGGAGCTCCTTGCCTTCAAGGACATCGCCACCCTGCGCGACGCCGGAGTCGAGCGCCCGCCCGACCGGCCCACGGACTGGAGAAACGCAGCGACCGCCTCCCGTGCCCGGGGCATGAATCGTCTCGCCGAGCGGCTCGAATCGATGGGCGGATAGTCTCGGCACGTGCACGCCGACCGGCAGCTTCCGTGGCGGGGGCCGGGAACGGACCGGCCCAACGTGCCGCTCCCGCCCGGTCGGATGCCGCTGCGGCGGGACGGCCAGCTGCGCAAGCGCTGGCGCTATATCGCGGTCCTCGATGACGAGCTGATGCTTTGCGCGGCACGCGCGGAGGTCGGGCCGCTCGCTCAGTCCTTCTGGACCGCGTGGGACCGCACCGGCCGCGAGCGCCACGCGCATACGAGCTTCCGCCCCGGCAGCCGTGAGGTGACGATGGATGGGCCCGACATCGAGATTGCTGCTCGGGCACTGCATGCAACGCTGCGGTTCGGCGAGAGCGCAGCGGTCGAGGCAATCTGCCCCAGCGGCTCCGGCTGGGGCTGGACCCGGAAGCGGGCGGGCATGCCCGTAACCGGGTCGGTCGAGGTCGGGGGCCGGCGCTGGGAGCTGAACGGCCGCGGCGTCGACGACGAATCGGCCGGCTACCACCAGCGGCGTACGAGCTGGCACTGGTCGGCCGGGGTCGGTCGCACCACCGAGGGCGCCGCGGTTGCCTGGAACCTCGTGGAGGGAATCAACGATCCGCAAACGAGCAGCGAGCGGGCGATCTGGATCGACGGCAGCCCATCCGAGCCGCCGCCGGTCTCATTCCGGGGATTGGACGCAATCGAGTTCGAGGACGGTTCAGCGCTGGGCTTCGCTCCAGAGTGCGAGCGGGCACGCAGCGACAACCTCCTCGTCCTCCGTTCCAGATATCGGCTTCGCTTCGGCACCTTCTCCGGCTCGCTGGCCGGCGTGCAAATCGCCGCCGGGCTGGGCGTAATGGAGGCCCACGACGCCCGCTGGTAGCCGCGGCGCCGCTCAGGCGATGGCCGGCGCCTCGGGGAGCCGCCCCAGCGCGGACTCCATCTCGGCCTCAGAGAACTCGAGGTCCTCAAGCTCGCCAGCGTGGTATGCGGCGTAGGCGGACATGTCGAAATGACCGTGCCCGGAGAGGCCCAGCAGGATCACCCGCTCCTCCCCCGCCTGCTTTGCCGCCTCTGCCTCGTCGATGGCGGCTTTGATCGCGTGCGCAGGCTCGGGGCCCGGGATGATGCCCTCGCAAGACGCAAAGCGCACCGCCGCCTCGAATGCCGCGGTCTGCGGAATCGCCGTCGCCTCGACGATCCCCTCCTTGACGAGGGCGCAGAGGCTGGGGGCGTCGCCGTGATAGCGCAAGCCGCCGGCATGTACAGGCGGCGGCACGAAGTCATGGCCCAGCGTGTACATCGGCATCAGAGGCGTCATCCCCACGGTGTCGCCAAAGTCATATGCGTAGGTGCCGCGGGTAAGCGTCGGGCAGGCGGCGGGCTCTGCGCCGACGAAGCGGGTGCCCTTGCCGTCGCGGATATTGGCCCGCACGAACGGGTAGACGAGCCCGGCAAAGTTCGAGCCGCCGCCAACGCAGCCCACCACAACGTCGGGGTACTCGCCGGCCATCTCCATCGCCGCGATCGACTCCTGGCCGATCACGGTCTGGTGTAGGCAGACGTGGTTGAGCACCGAGCCCAGGGCGTAGTTGGTGTCCTCGGCTCCCCCAGCCACCTCCACCGCCTCGGAGATCGCGATGCCGAGGCTGCCGCTCGGATGCGAGGACTGCGAGCGACCCGCCTCGGTCAGCTCTGAGGGGCTTCGGTGAACAGTCCCGCCCCAGGTCTCGATCATTGCCCGGCGATAGGGCTTCTGGTCATAGGAAACGCCGACCATGAAGACCTCACACTCCAGCCCGAACAGCTGGCAGGCGAGCGAGAGCGCGGAGCCCCACTGGCCCGCCCCGGTCTCGGTGGCCAGCTTGCGCACGCCCTCCTGCTTGTTGTAGTAGGCCTGGGCAACCGCTGTGTTCGGCTTGTGCGAGCCGGCCGGCGAGACCCCCTCGTACTTGTAGTAGATGTGCGCCGGCGTATCGAGCTCGCGCTCAAGGCGGTGGGCGCGATAGAGCGGCGTCGGGCGCCACAGCTTGTAGACCTCGCGCACCTCCTCGGGGATCTCGATCTCCGGCTCGGCCGAGACCTCCTGCTCGATCAGCCCCGTCGGAAAGATCGGCGCCAGGTCGTCGGGCCCCGCCGGCTCTCCGGTGCCCGGGTTGAGTGGCGGAAGCGGCTCGCCCGGCAGGTCGGGCAGCAGGTTCAGCCAGCTGGTCGGGATCTGTGACTCGTCCAGGACGTACTTGGTGGTCACGGCGCGGATTGTATGGGGCCGCCGGCACGGGTGATGCCCGCGAATCGAGCGGGATTGGTACGGATGTGCGAGCGCCCAGTCGCGACACGCTTCAGAGATGCGCCATCGGACCTCCTGCAGGAATCGCTGAGGTGCCGACGGTGCTCACCCGAAAGACCAGGTTCGACGCGCGCTCCCTGCTCGCGACGATGGCCGAGATTCGCGCTTTCGAGCTTGCGTGCGCGCGCCTCTGGGAGGAAGGACTCATCTCGGGAGAGATGCACCTGGGAGTCGGCGAGGAGGCGATCGCCGCCGGAGTGATGGCCCACGTCCGCGAGGGCGACGCCATTGCGTTCGACCACCGTTCCGGACCTCCGGTCGTGGCCCGCGGCCTGGACCTCGAGTCGCTGCTGCTGGAGCTGCTCGGCGACGAGCGGGGCCTGTGCCGGGGACACGGGGGGCATATGCATTTCCTGGCGCCCGAGCAGCTCGCCGCGGGGACCGGGATCGTCGGCGCCACGGGCCCCGTGGCCTGCGGCTTCGCCCTCGCCGCGGAGCACCTCCGTCCCGGCGCGGTCGCGGTCGCCTTCTTCGGCGACGGTGCCGCGAACCAGGGAGCGCTGCTCGAGGCCTTCAACCTCGCGGCGGCGTGGAAGCTGCCCGTCGTATTCGTCTGCAAGGACAACCGCTGGGCGATCACGACACGGGCCAGGACCGTGACCGGCGGCAACCTCCTGCAGAGGGCGCGCGGTCTCGGCCTCAGGGCGCAGCGCACAAACGGCTTCAGGGCGGAGGCCGTTTGGGCCGCCGCGGGCGAGGCAATCGCCCGCGCAAGGGACGGCAGGGGGCCGACCTTCCTCCAGGCGCGCTGCCCCCGCCCGGAGGGCCACTTCCTCGGCGATCCCCTAGTCCGCCTGGTCCGCCAGCCGCGCAGCGAGGGCAAGGCGATGACGCCTGACGCCATCGCCGGCCTGACCGCCCAGCCCGGAGCCGCCAGGCGCCTGCGTGCCCGGGCGCTGGGGCGAACCTCCCGCACCGTCGTGCAGCTGGGCGCTGGACAGCTGCGGCCGCGCCGGGATCCCATCGCACGCATGCGCCGCCGCCTTGGCGCACCGGTGGCCGCCTCGGTGGAGCACGAAGCGCGCGCCCGGGTCGATCTGGCGGTGCACCACGTGCTTGAGATGACGGAGAACGGCCGTCGTGGCTGAGGTCGGCTTCACGGAGGCGATCGACCAGGCCGTCGAGCAGGCGATGGCCCGCGACGAGCGGATCGTCGTCTTCGGCGAGGACGTCGAGGCCCTGCGCCAGCGAATCTTCTTGCGCTACGGGCCCCGGCGGGTCCGCAACACCCCGATCAGCGAGGGCGCCTTCCTGGGTGCCGGCGTGGGTGCCGCGATGGGTGGGCTTAGGCCCGTCGTCGAGATCATGCTGGTGGACTTCATCGCCGTCGCCCTCGATCCCCTGCTGAACCATGCGGCGAAGCTGGAGGGCTTCTCGGGCGGAAGCTGGCAAGCGCCCCTGGTGGTTCGCACGGCATGCGGAGGCGGCTACGGCGACGGAGGGCAACACGAGCAGAGCCTTTGGGGCATGCTCGCCGGCATCCCCGGGCTGGCAGTGCTCGTCCCCTCCACCCCGGCCGACGCAGCCGGCCTGATGCTTGGGGCGCTGGAGCACTCAGGGCCGGTGGTCTATCTGGAGCACAAGCTGCTCTCCGAGATGTGGTTGGAATACCTGGGCCGCGGCGGCCGCGACACGGTGGCGTTCGACGTGCCGCCGCATGGCGCTCGGGGCGAGCTTCCCGAGCCGCTGGCCCCGGTCCCGCTGGGCCAGGCCGTACGACGCCGCCAGGGCGGCGACCTTGCGATCGTCTCCCTGGGGGTCGGAGTGCACCGCTCGCTCGAGGCGGCCGATGAGCTTGCCGCCGGCGGGGTCGACGCCGAGGTGATCGACCTCCGCTCGGTGGCGCCGCTGGACCGCGACGCGATCGTGGCCGCCGCCCAAGCCACCGGCCGGGTCCTCGTCGTCGACGAGGACTACCTCCGCGGCGGGCTGTCCGGCGAGATCGCCGCACTGCTCGCCGAGGCGGGCGTCGGCGCGGCCTTCGCGCGCGTCGCCACGGAGGGGACCATCCCCTACGCCCGCGGGCTCGAGGATCGCGCTCTGCCAAACAAGGAGCGGATCCTCAGCGCGGCCAGGGCGCTGCTCGGCCGCCGGGAGCCGAGCCAAGCCGCGCCCCCTGCGTCGGCTCAGTCCGGGCTGGTGCCCTGAGCGGCCGGGCGCCCGCTCTCGCGACGCGTCTACTCCCCGCGCCAGGACGACCCCAATCGACCCTGCAGATCGTCTGCGGCAGCGGACAGTGAGGAGGCGCCGCGAACCGCCTCTCCGCGCAGCCGGGTCAGCACGGTCGGGGCGCTCTCCATCGACGGCTCCCTGCCGCGGGGGTGCGACTCATACCACCGCGCGTAGCGATCGGCGAGCGGAGCGGCGCTGAGCCCGTGGGCGAAGACCGAGAGCCCAACCGTCAGGTAAGCGGCGAGCGCGATCAGATGCTCGTGGGGGAGTTGCGACTCCTCGACCACGATCACCGCGAAGACGATCGAGGCGAGGCCTCGCGGTCCAAACCAGCCGAGGAAGCCAACGGTCTGCCGCTGAGCCCCCGAGCCCAGCATTGCCACTGCGACCGGCGCCATCCTCACTATCGTCAGGCTGAGCAGCGCGTAGAGCACGACCTGCCAGCTCAATTCGCCCAGCACCGGCTCCAGCAGGATCGCTCCGAAGAACAGGAAGGTGACGCCGCTCAGCACGTCGCCCACCTCCTCGCTCAGACGGTTCAGATCGGCCGGGTCGCGCCCCAGCAGCGCACGGAACGCGATGCCCGCCACGAACGCCGTGAGGAACCAGAGCGAGAAGCACCCCCGGTCGTTCGAAGACAACGACGAAGGGGGCGTCGGGACCGAAGCGCTCGGTCAAGAGGCGCTTGACCTCGGCGACGTGCTCGGTCCCGACTTCGATCTTGTTGGGCAGCGTGACGATCCCGGTCGAGATGATCGACCGCGACAGCTTCGATCCGAACGATTCCCAAGCTTCTTCTTCGAGTTGGCCGAGCGCCCGCTCGGAGTACCGAGGCGGCACGGGGAAGGGCTTGATGTGCTCTGGCGCGAACAGCTTCACCTGGCGCTTGAAGGCGGCGAGCTGGGCATCCTGGTCACCGGTGAAGCCGACGTAGAAGACCGCACCATGTTCGTCGTCGAGCTCATAGCCGGCGTAGGTGTCGGCAGCATGACGGGGCACCCAATGTTCGAGCGCGTTTGCCGTGCGTTCGAGTAATTCGTCGCGGAATTCGAGGCGGCGCTGATCGACAGGGCGAAATGGCTGTCCGTTGTACATGCAGACGACGACCAACCAGCTCCATGGCGCGATCAAGGCGCGGCAATCTCGCCAGACGCCAGAGAGCTGCTTGCCAGCCCGCGGGCGCTCCTCCAACCTGAGCAGCAAGCGCGAGACTCGCTGCCGCCTATCGCTGGGAGATGGCGCGTCTCGATTAGCCCTCGAAGCGCGTCAGGCGCGAGGCGCGTGATTTCGATGGCCGGCATCGACTACAGCTTGGAGAGCGGCACAGTCTCGCCGCGTCGAGCCTGCTCGATCGACTCCTGAACCCGCTCCCAGCCCCCAGGGACATCAAGCGTCGATGTATGCAGCTTGGGCTCAAGTCCATCGCCCCCGGCTCGATGGACTTGAACAGAAGGCGCCCACGCTCCACCCACCCTGGTCGCCTCCCAACGCAGCGTGGTCGCCTCCCAACGCGGCGCGCATAACCAGCGTCGCAGTCGCCCTCCGGCGACGCTCGATGGCTTGTCCGCGTCAACGAAGGACACCGATGACAGTGAGATCCTGCGCCACCCTGCTCCTCGCCGGATGCCTGACCGTCGCCCCTGCCTCCGTCGTGGAGGCCCGAGGGCGGCCGCGGGGGCAAGGACTTCCTCGGCGGGCGCGGCGGCTTCGATGACTGCGTCGGCGGCAAGGGCACAGATCGCGCCGCGAGCTGCGAGTTCGTGGCCTCGGCGAGATAGGCCTACATGACCGATACCGCGATCAAGCCCAGCCCAAGACCGGCCGCTCCACCACAGCAGGAGCCGAGCGTCGCTTCGGTCCTCGTCGACGTGCCGGCGACCTTGGTCAAGGACCTCGAGCGGACGCCCCAGGAGCGCCGCCGCCTCTACGTCGCCCTGCATCTGAAGCTGCTCTTCGTTATCGGGATCGGACTCGCCTGGGCCGGCTTTTCTCTCTGGCTTTCGCTTCCATGGATCGACACTCTGGGCCAAGCGATCACCATGCCCGTCGCGATCGCCGTGATCTTCGGTATTGCGATCATCCCCGGCTACCTCAACGCCAACCTGATCGCCTCGCTGCTGCTCGACCGCCCACCCCCGCTGCGCTTCGATCTCGCCTTTCCCGAAGCCACCGTGGTGATCGCCTGCTTCAACGAGGAGGGGACGATCGAGGAAACCCTCGACTACCTGGTCGCACAGGACTATCCCAACAGACTCCAAATTCTGATCGCCGACGACGGCTCCACCGATCGCACCGCTGTGCTGGCCCGCGCGCGTGCTGCTACCAACCCCGACATCGCCGTCCTCGCTTTCCCCCACGGCGGCAAGGCACAGACGCTGACCGCAGCGCTGAAGCGCGTGCGAACTCCACTCATGGCGACCGTCGACGCCGACACCCTGCTGATGCCCTCGGCGCTTCAACGGGTGGTTGCCCGACTGTTGATCTCCCCGCCGGACACAGTCGCGGTCGCCGGCGCAGTCTTCGTCCGCAACTCCCGCCAGAACTTCATCACTCGCGCCCAGGAGTGGGACTATTTCCTCGGCATCGCCTCCGTCAAGCGCCAGCAGGGCCTTTTCCAGGGGACGATGGTCGCGCAGGGCGCCTTCAGCGTTTACCAGACGGCGGCGCTGCGCCAGGTAGGCGGATGGCCGGACCGCATCGGTGAGGACATCGTGCTCACCTGGGCAATGATGCGCGAGGGGGGCAGGGTCGGCTACGAGCGCACCGCGATCGGCTTCACCAGCGCACCGGAAGACGCCCGGGCATTCGCCCGCCAACGACGGCGCTGGGCGCGCGGGATGATCGAGGGGCTGCGCGAACACGGCGGCGCACTGCTGGCCGGAGGTCGGTCCAACGTCCACGCGGTGCTCGTCAACTTCGTCTTCCCTTACGTGGACATCATCTTTTCGATCGCCTTCCCGATCGGGATCGTCCTGGCGCTGTTCGGCAACTTCGCGATCGTCGGGCCGATGACGCTCGCCGTTTTGCCGTTGAACGTGATGCTCTCGCTAATCATGTTTCACCTGAGCAAGCGGTCCTTTGACGAGGTCGGCCTCAAGGTCCGACAGAACCGGCTCGGCTACTTGGGCTACCTCTTCACCTATCAGCTATTCATGTCACCGGTCTCTGTGGCTGGCTACGCACAGGAGCTACTTGGCGCCGCACGCCGCTGGTAACGCGCCGACGCCGTCTAGCCACACCTGACTATGTTGCGGCCTGAACTCTTGGCCTCATAAAGAGCTGCATCTGCCCGCAGAAGCGCTCGCCGGACATTGTCGTCCAGCATGGCAACACCGATACTCGCAGTGACCGAGGCATCTGCGCCCGCGTCCTGTACTCGTGCTCGCAGTCGCTCTGCCAGTGCCTCGGCCTCACTCAAATCAGTGCGGGGAAGAAGGGTGGCGAACTCGTCGCCACCGAAGCGAGCGACGAAGTCGCCTTCGCGAAGCCCCCCGGCGATTGTTCGGGCAATCAAGGCGAGGATTCGATCTCCCGCCTCATGCCCTTCGGAGTCGTTCACTGGCTTGAAGCCGTCCAAGTCAATCATCAGCACAGCGAGCGGCTTGGCATCGGAGAAGTCCGTAAGGCGAGCTGCTCGGTCCTCGAATGCCCGGCGGTTGGGCAACCCACTGAGCGTGTCGGTATAGGCGAGGTCCTTATAGGTGTTCGCCTGGCGAGCTAGATCCCGTGCCAGATCGGCCGTCTCGGCGGCAATGCCCGAAAGGTGTCGCTCGACCGACTCGTCCTCCTGAGCCGATCCGCTGGACACCGCCGGGTCGGCGCCTTGCGGGTCGCCCAGCGCAATTTCGCGCTCCGGAGGTGGCTCTCTGGGCGCCGAAGAGTCCTTCGGACCCGGGGCCGCAACGTCGAGGACGGTCTCGACCATTCCCAACAACTGCTCGAGATCTCGAACCAGCACTGCTTTGTCGTTCCTCTCACGCGGTCGTACACCCTGGCCTCCAAAAAAGACGATCAGATTGGGATTGACACGTTGGATCTCGGCGATAGCTCGATCAAGGGCTTGGATCGAGTTCGGCATCGTCGCCGAGAGACCGACCAGATCGGGCGAGCGGGCTGCCACAGCTTGGAGAAGATCGTCGGTCGGAACATCGGCCCCGAGGTAGATCGTTTCGTATCCCGCCAGCTCGATTACATCAGCGGCCATCCTCAACCCGAGGGCGTGCTGCTCGCCCTGTGCGGCGGCCATCAGTATCCGGCCCGGTTTGACCTTGTGGCCGAGGCTGGGTCCGTAGATGCCCGCCATTGCCTGGTGCGTGAGCGCGGTTGCGAGGTGCTCGTCCGCGACCGAGATCGCCCCTTGTTCCCAGAGCTCGCCAATCCGCCACATTGCCGGGGCAATCACCCGCTGGTAGAGGCCTGCGACGCCCATGCCCTCGCCCAATGCCTGCCTGGCCACACGCCCGGCACCCCCGGCGTCGGCAACCCTGAGCGCGTCCTGGTAGGTGCGGGACAGTTGGCGAGCCGCCTTGTCCGCTTCGCGCCGGGCCGGGCCCTTGGGCGCCGCCGATGCGCTCGCAGTCATAAGAGACTCGCCGCGACGGGACCTTCTCGACCTCCCGACACCTCGAGCACCTCGTCGAGATGCTCGATGAAGCAATCGAGCAACACCGGATCGAAGTGAGTGCCCCCTCCCTCGCGCATGATCTCGAGCGTTCCCGCGAGTGGTAGGCGCTCCCGGTAGGGCCGATCGCTGGTCAGTGCGTCGAAGACGTCGGCGATCGCAACGATGCGGCCGGCAAGCGGAATCTTCTCGCCAGGCAAGTGGGCCGGATAGCCCTTACCGTCAACGCGCTCATGATGGGTTAGTGCGATTTCCGCGGCAAGGTCGAGCAGCGGAGAGCCCGAATTGGCAAGAATGTCGTGGCCGATCTGAGCGTGGCGCTGCATCACTGCGCGCTCCCCGGGACTCAGCTCCCTGGGCTTCAACAGGATCGCATCGGGAATTGCCACCTTGCCGACGTCGTGCATCGGAGCGGCAAGATCGATGGCGCGCACCGCCTCCTCGTTGATGCGGAGAACACGAGCCAGCAGCGCCGAGTAGCTGCCAATGCGGCGGATGTGAGCACCGGTCTCAAGGTCGCGCTGGCCGACGGCTTCGCTCAAACGCCGCAACATCTCGGCGCGCTGGCTATCGATCAGGCGCTCGCGCTCGGCTACGTCCACCAGTGCCTCCCTCACCTCGGTCGCCCGCTTCTCTGCCTCCTGCTGGGAGCCGTTGGCCAGGCGCGACCGGTGCCGGCGGCGCGCCTGCTCGAGGGCGCAGTCAACATGGATCAGCAGCTCGTTGCGGCTGAACGGCTTGACCATGTAGCCGTCCACCCCTCGCTCGCTCGCGGCATGGGCGATTGCCGGGTCGTCTTCGCCGGTTGCCATCAGCACCGCGACGTCGCGGTGAGATCTGTCGAGCTCCTCGAGCAGGGTCATCCCGCTCTCGCCGCGCATGTTCAGGTCGCAGATGACGAGGTCGTAGCGATCCGTGCCCAGCAGCTTGCGGGCCCGGGGGACACTCTCCGCGGTGGCGCACTCGTAGCCGTCCGCGACCAGGGTGCGCGAAAACGCCCGCCGCGCGGGCGCCTCATCGTCGACCACGAGGATCCGCTCGCCCGACATCTATGGATGCACCGGCTCCAGCCGCTGCGCCTCTTCGAGATTGTCGAACAGGGCCTCAGCAGCAATGGCTGGCCAATTGCAGCGGTCGCTCACTAGGGCATCGAAGACATCGACCACAGCGACGATGCGACCCTCGAGCGGGATCCCTTCGCCATTCAGACCCGATGGGCAGCCGGTCCCGTCCCAGCGCTCGCGGTGGGCGAGAGCGATCGTCGCGGCCATCTGCAGCAAATCGCTGTCGGAATCGCCGAGGATCTGCTGGCCAACCGTCATGTGGCGCTCCATTTGAGTGCGTCCGGATGCCGCCTTCCAACTCGAACCGAGAGTTGACACCGGTGTCGGATCAGGAGTCATCGGGCCTATCTTTTCTCCCCGCCCCCCTCTGCATCAAGCAGGCCGCGAACCGCCTTGAGCAGTTCGCTGGCGCTGAATGGCTTCTCTATGAAGGCGCCGGAACCCTGCTCGGCCAGCGCCTCCGGCGCGAGCACCTCGTGGCTGTAGCCGGACATGAAAATGACTCCCAGCTCCGGTCGGATCGCCTTGATCCGTTCGACCAGCTCGGTGCCGAGCATCCCCGGCATGATCACGTCGGTAAGGAGGAGGTGAATCGGTCGATCCGCTCGCCGGCAGACTTCAAGCGCCTGCTCGCCGCCAGTGGCTCCAATCACCGAGTAACCCCCCTTGGCAAGGATGCGCTCGGCCATCCGGCGCACGTCGGGCTCGTCCTCGACGACCAACACCACCTCGCCGCGGCCGGTCGGGCGTTCCTTGGACTGGGCTTCGCCATCGCTGGGAGCAACCGTGCTGGCGGGAAGATGGATCTTGACGGTGGTGCCCATTCCGGGCTCCGAGTAGACGTCGATTCGCCCGCCTGCGCCAGTGACGATCCCATACACGGTGGCAAGGCCGAGGCCGGTCCCTTCGGCCTTGCCCTTGGTTGTGAAGAACGGCTCGAAGGCCCGCTGGATGGTCTTCTCATCCATCCCGATGCCGGTGTCGCTCACTTTCAGCCGGACGTAGTCCCCTGGCTGGGTATCGGGATGCATGTAGGCGTACTCCTCATCGAGCTCGGCGTTGCCGGCCTCGATCAAGAGACGACCCCCGTCGGGCATCGCGTCGCGAGCGTTGACCGCCAGGTTGACGAGCACCTGCTCGACCTGACCGGGATCGGCCTTGATCGTCATCAGGTCTTCGTCGAAAAAGGTTTCCATCTCGACTCGCTCACCCAGCGCCCTGTGCAGAAGGTTCTCGACCCCCAGGACGAGCTGGCGAAGATCTAGGACCTCCGGCTGGACGACCTCACGCCGACTGAAGATCAGCAGCTGCCGGGTCAGGGCCGCCGCGCGCTCAGCTGCGCGGCGGATTTCCTCCACGTCGTGGAGCGCCTGAGAGTCGGGCTCCTGCTCGTCGGCGACAAACTCAGCGTAGTTCATGATCACGCCGAGGATGTTGTTGAAGTCGTGGGCAATTCCACCAGCCAGCTGCCCTACGCTCTCCAGGCGCTGCGCTTGGTGCAGCTGCTCCAGTAGGGCCCGTTCGTGCTCACCCTCGGCGCGATCGCTGACGTCCCGGACGGCAACCGTGGCGAGAGTCCCCTCCTCGGTATCTATGCTGGAGAGGCTGATCTCGGCGGGGAACTCCGTCCCGTCCTTGCGCATGGCGTAGAGCTGGACGCCGGCGCCCATCTGCCGGGTCCGAGGCTGGTGGAAATAGTCATCCCGATGGTGGGGATGGACCTCGCGAAAGCGCTCCGGGACAAGTGACTCGACCAGCTTGCCGATCAGCTCGTCGCGGGTGTAACCGAAGAGCGCCTCGGCCTGCTGGTTCACCAGCACGATCTCCCCCGCGGGCATGACTCCTACGATCGCGTCCGGTGCGAACTCCACGAACTGCTCGAACTTCTTCTCGGCTGCCCGTCGCTCGGTGACGTCGCGAATGGCGGCGGTGACCAGTAGGCCCCCGTCGGCATCGATCGACGACAACGAGATCTCCGCTGGAAACTCGCTGCCATCCTGTCGCCGTCCGTCCAGGTCGAGCTTGTCGCCCGTCGACCGTGTCTGAGGTTCGACGAAGCAACAGCCCACCTGATGTGGAAGATCGTCGCGGAAGCGATCCGAGGCAAGCACCCCCACCTCTTCGCCGAGCAGATCCTCTCGCGCATAACCAAAGAGGGCCTCGGTCTGACCGTTGACCAAGACGATCTTCCCCTCGTCGTCCACCCCGACGATCGCGTCGGGCGTCGCCTCGAGCAACTGCTCGAAGGTCGAGTTGACTGTCCCGGATCTGGATGGGTCAGGGCTCACCGTTGCGTCCTATCGAATGAGCAGCGGCGTACCGACCGGCACTAGGCGCCATAGGCGACGCACCGCCTGATTTCGGACTCGAATGCAGCCGTGCGATGGCCGGCCTGGGATCAGGAATGGTTCGCTCGTTCCATGAATACCGACGACTCCACCTCCGGGCCAGTCGCTGAGGACGGAGTAATCACTGCTACCGAACGCAAAGGGCCCGTAGAGGCCGTTGGGATCGAACGTCCTGAACTTCTCACGGATCCAGAAGCGCCCCGCCGGCGTGGGAGTGCTCGGCTTGCCGATCCCGACTGGGGTCCTCCAGATCGGGCGGCCCCGATCATAGAGAGTTACATGTAGCCTGCGGCGAGCCACGACGAGCAGGGTCCGCACCCGGTAGAGGGGGCCGAGGGCCGAGCGGCGGACCCACCCCTTTTCCCCATTTGGGCGCATCGGGATGCGAATATTGAGCCAGGTGTGCCCCTTTGAATCCCTCCAGCTGCGCAGGACCGGATAGACCTCCGGGAACCCGTCCTCGGTGAGGTAGTGGGCCCGCACGATCCGCCGCGCGCTCGGGATCGGCAGCCAGCGGATCGCGGCGTTACGCACTGGGTGCGCCCAGCGCGTGAAGGTCCATTCGTTCGAGAGGCGAACGCTGCCGGCGGTGCCGGGGGCACTGGTGGCGGTTGCCGCTACTGGAAGCACGAGCGCTGCCAGAACGGCGACGAGCGCCAACATGGCTCAGCCCGTGAAGTCTGGGCTCGGAGCAGCCCGAGCGCAACGGCGGAAGCTCCGGCTCGCCATATCGCGCCGGCCCCTGCGGTCGACCGCCACCACCCGGATCGTGTTGCGTCCGGCGCGCAAGCCCCGGACGGTGATCCAGACCGAGAATCGCTTACTGGAGGTCTGCTTGATCATCTTGCCGTCGAGGAAAACGGAGACCCTTCGCATCCTCGCCGAGCCGTCGACCCTGAACCTCGCCCTGAAGCGGCGATCGACACAGGGGGTGCCGCGGCGTCGGGCCACCCTGAAACCGCCGGGCACTCCGGCGATCCGTGCGTTCGGCCTTGCCTTGCTGCCGCCGCCACCCTGGCCGCGACCGCCACCAGCTCCGCCAGCCCCGGATTCACCGCCAGCCCCGGCAGTGGCGGTTTCGCCGCCGCCGCCTCCGGCGCCGGCTTCGCCACCACCACCGCCGCCTTCGCCGCCGCCGCCTTCACTGGGTCCGGAAACCGCACATTCGGCGCGCGTGATGGTGTCGTTGATCAGCGTGACCGAGGCATTTCGAGCGAGCAGCCTACCGAGCACATTGACGCCGCTGTTCAACTCGATGGACGTCAGCGCCAGAATGCTCCCAACAAAAACGGAGTTCGTGCCGAGCGTTGCCGATGAGCCGATCTGCCAGAAGAGATGGCAGGGCTGGGCGCCGTTGATCATCGACACCTGAGATGCGGATTCAGTGATCAACGTGGATGCCGTCTTGAGGATGAAGACGGCATCGGGATTGCCCTGGCCATTCAGCGTCAACGTCCCCGTGATGCCGAAGGTCCCCGATTCGGAATCGTAGACACCCGGGGTCAGGGTCTCGCCACCAAGCTCCGTGGCCAGCGTGTTGGCCGGGCCCTGCCCGGCTGCATCGTTGTATGCAGTGGTCAAATCGGCCTGGGCCTGGGCGGCGAGAGCGTCGGCCTGGTGGGTTGCGCCGTTGACCGTTCCGTTCGGAGCCCCGCCGAAGCCGGTCACCGCAGGGTTCGGAGAAGTACCAAGATCCCCATTGATCACGCTCGGGCCTTCGTTCGTTACCCCGGCGCCAGCGAGAACCGCAAAACTGTTTGCCGTTCCGAGGCCTACCGACGTTGCCGCCCGCGAGCTGGCGGCAAGCGCGAGGGCCGCGATCAACGCCACCGCAAGTGAGAGAATGCGGAGTGTCGACGCTGCCCGTTCCATAGAGCAACTATCAGCCTGTGGGTCGCGCTGCGCAATCCCCCGGACGTACTACGCGACGCGAAAATCCCCCGGAGGGACTAGCCAGAAGAGGTGTGGTTGGATCACCCTGGCCTCTCTTCCTATACCTCCCCTATACCTCCCAGGTGATCTGCCCAGTAACGAGCGCGATCGCAACAGCATGTGCACGTGTGTGCGCTCCGAGCTTGCCCAGCGCGTTGTGAACGTGAGACTTGACCGTCTCAGGGGAGAGAAATAGGCGCTCCGCGATGTCGCTGCTCTGAAGCCCGGAGGCGACCAAAGTCATGACCTCGCGCTCGCGCCCGGTGAGCTGCAGGCGACCGCGTCCCTCTACTGCAACTGCTGCCCATTTCTTTTCGCGAGCCAAGGCACTCTGCGCCTGCTCCGTAGCGGTCTCGTCGGGTGGAATGAACACAGAGAGGTGGCGTGCGGGCAACACGTTGGCGGTTGCGCTGAACTCCACAGGTACCGATCCACGATCCGGTACGTACAGCTGGTACCACCCCTCCGCCCCCCCACTCGCCAGGAACGCTCCCCATTGGGCTTCGAGCCATTTGCGCTGTTCCGGAGAGGTGAACTCATCCATCGTGCGCCAGGGAATCTCCTCCCGAGCGATCCCCAACAGGTCGCAGGCGGCGGCATTCCCGGTCACCCACCGTCGTTGGTCGTCGGCGATCAGCATCGGGTGCCGTGACCGCTCAAACGCCGTCCGCAAGCGCACCGCTGCCTGCGAGTCAGACTCGCCATCCACAACCTCAGCGTTCGCTACGTCTCGCGGCAGATCAGAAGAAGTCACCTTGCGCGCTCCCAAGACCGATAATCGGCCTTAAGTTACCTCATTTTGGGTGATGGAGTTGGGTCCATCGATCATGCAAAGGGCGTCGCCTTCCGTCACCGTCGGGGCAGCAAGCCAGTCGCCCCAAGCCCGAAGTGGTGTCTATGGGGGAGTCTCTTCGGGGGATAAACACGGTGCTTCATACGTCTGGGGGATTGTGCTCCCCGACAGAATCCGGAAGTGTGCGACTTGGAAGCACTTGGTTGATTCATGAAGCCCAGTCGTTTGCCGACCCATGAATCGCCATCAGGCCCCCTAGGTTCCACCCCCTGCCGAACCTAGGGGGCCACAGAAGAAGCAGCGACTGGTGAGTGATGAGTCCACGTGACCGACAAGAGGCAAGAGGAGAGGTCACATATTCCGGGTCGGAGCTTTCCAGTGGTATCTAGTGAACAGCCTGTATTGCCACTCCCGCTATTCGCGATCAGCGTGGCGGAGGGCGGCGATACATATGTCATTCGGGTCGAGGGTGAGCTCGATCTGTCCGACTGCTTTCGCCTTGAGTATGCACTGCGAGAGGCCGAGGCAAGTCACGCTTTCCGGATCTTGCTTGATCTCGAAAGGTTGACGTTCATTGACGCAGCAGGATTGGGTGTCCTCGTCGGCGCCTGGCGTCGCTCGACAGCCAACGGCAACCGTCTGCAGGTAACGCCAGGCAGGGGAGACGTGGCAAATATGTTCCGGCTGACCGCCCTCAACTTGGTGCTTCCCTTCGGTCTACCCGGGCCCGGCCGGACCCAGAGTAATGGCTCAGAGCTTGCGAAATCAACCCGCCCAGCAAATGCTCAGCCAAAGGAGCAGAAGCCATGAGGAAGCGTACGGCCAAAGGTCTGGGAAATCGAGAGCTGCGGCGCTGGTCGACACCTTCGATCTTCATCGCTGGTACCGCCATGTTCATCGCGCTCGCCGGATCGGCAATCGGAGCGAATGGCCTGATTCACGCCAGGGACATCGCGCCAGGTGCTGTCACCAGCAAGACGATTAGGAATGGTGGGGTCAGGCCTGCCGATCTGAGCAAGAAGGCGCGAGCGCTGCTTCGAGCAGCCAAGGGCGCTACTGGGGACAAGGGCGACGCCGGTTCACCCGGGACCCCCGGCGCCAACGGTCCTAACGGGGCCAATGGTGCTAACGGACCCAACGGCATCGATGGCCTTGATGGAACCAACGGCATCGATGGCCTTGATGGAACCAATGGAACCAACGGAACCGATGGCATCGATGGAACCAACGGCATCGATGGCCTTGATGGAACCAACGGAACCGATGGCATCGATGGAACCAACGGCATCGATGGCCTTGATGGAACCAATGGAACCAACGGAACCGATGGCATCGATGGAACCATCGCGCCGCTGTCGGCCACGGCCGGGCTAACGGCCCTCCCCACCGCTAGCCCGCCGACCACCGTGGTTGCCTTGGCGGTTCCCGCCGGCAGCTATGTCGTCTTGGCCAAGACACAGCTTTCCCACACTGGGGCTGGCGACACTATCGATTGCGTACTGAAAGCAGGCGCCACCAGCATCGACCAAGTCTCCATGAAGACGCTGCCGGCGCTTGCTGCGATTCCGGTGTCGCTACAAGCTGTGACCGTGACGATTGAACCCTCCCAGCTAAGTGTCGAGTGCGATGTGCTGACGGCCAACGGCTCGGCTGACTTCAGCAGCCTGATTGCTATACCGACCGGCTAGATGACGTGGCTCACCACGTTCCGAACGTCATGAGATAAGTCCGAGCCCGGTGAGAGGCTGTGGATGTTGAGGTCCAGGGTAGTTCCGACACGCACTCAGGTCGCGGGATCGTGGACCACCACGCTGTTCCGACCCTGCGCCTTGGCTTGGTAGAGGGCGTCGTCAGCCTCACTCAACAGCGGCTCGAAGCCAGCGCGCCCGTCGCTGCGGCGGACCGCGACACCAATGCTGATCGTCACCACGTCGGCGGGCTCGCCACGCGGATGGTTGATGGCAAGCGATTCGACCGCGAGCCGCATCCGCTCCGCCGCCGCGGCGGCAAGCTCGACGCCCTGGCCGGGGAGGAGGACGAGCAACTCCTCGCCGCCATAGCGGTAGGCCGCGTCGCCCCGGCGGCACGTCCGAAGAAGCGCCTCTGCCACCTCGCGGAGGACGTCGTCCCCCGCAAGGTGGCCGCAGCTGTCGTTGAAGGCCTTGAAGCGGTCCACGTCGCAGAGCGCAACCGCATAGCCGTTGCCGTATCGATCGACGTTGGCCTCGATCGTCTCCAGGTCCTCCTGCATCCGCAGCCTGTTGCCCATCCCGGTTAGCGCATCCTGGCGGGACTGCTCGAACAGGTGGCGGTTGAGACGCTCCAGCTCGCCCTGCTGCTCGCCCAGCTTCCGGTAGAGCCCGGTGACCCGGGTCGCGGCGACCAGACAGGCCTCGAGTTTGTCCTCCTTGAGCGGCTTTTCGAGGTAGTCGTCGGCTCCGGCCTCCATCCCGCGCATCACATTCCTCTTGCCCTCGAGCGCTGTGAAGAGAATGAAGTAGGCATAGGGCCGATCGGACGCCCTGATCCTCCGGCAGAGCTCGTCTCCGTCGATCCCGGACATCATCCAGTTGCTGATCACCACGTCGGCACCCTCGGCCTCAAACGTCTCCCAGGCATCCAGTCCGTCCTCGGCGATCAGGCACTCGTGGCCGAGCCTGCTGACGGCCGCATCGAGCACGCGCCGGTAGGCGGCCGAGTCGTCGACAATCATCACTTTCACCAGGCGCCCTCCGACTCTCCCTGCAGGCGCGCCTCGCAGACGGTGGCGACATCCGCAAGGTCAACCAGCTCAAGGATCACCCGATGACGCTCATCCTCGGGGTCGAGCGTTCGCAGCGCCTGCGCGTAAGCTCGCCGAGCCGCCTTTGGATCATTGGCGGCGTCATGGGCGCGGCCGAGCTCGAAGGCCGCAAGCCCGAAAAGGGGATCGACGTAAAGGCTCCTTCGCAGCGACCCGATCGCCGCGCCCGGTTCGCCGAGATCGAGCTCGACCAAGCCTCGGACGAAGTATGCATCAGCCATCGTCGGATCCTCGGCCAGCAGCGCCTCAACGATCTCGAGCACCGAGTCGAGATCTCCCCTGTCAGCTGCGAGCAGGGCGTCCACGACCCTGTCCTCGGCACGCCGGCGCGGGCCCAGCGGCCCCTCGGCCGCCGCCAGCACGGCAACTGCGGCCGGCGGGTTCGCCTCCTCTTTCGGCTTGGGGTCGAGGCCGAGCGGTCGCCGCAATGCAGGCTTCGCCGGGCTGCGCCGACGACGCTCGGCCGGGTCGGTGAGATCGCGGGTGAAGTTCCCCACGGTCGTGAGGCGGTCCGCGGCACCGAGGACCAGGCGACCGCCTGGCCGCAGCGCCGCTTCGAGCGAACGCAGTGCCCGCTCCACCGTCGGTGGGTCGAAATAGATGAGCACATTGCGACAGAAGATCACGTCAAACGTCACCTCGCCCAGCGGTGGCGAGGGGCCATCGATCAGGTTGTGATGACGAAACCGAACTAGCGACCTGAGGCTGTCCTTGACGTGATAGCGGCCGTCGTCGAGGGATAGGTAGCGCTCTCTCAATCCAGGCGGCAGATTGCGAACCGAACGCTCCGAATAGCCCCCTCCCGCTTCTGCGCGCCTGAGGACCCTGCTGGAGATGTCGGTGGCGAGAATTGTGACCGGCGCCGCTTCTCGCCCGAGCGCCTCGCTGGCGAGAATCGCCAGCGAGTAGGCCTCCTCGCCTGTCGAGCAGCCGACGACCCATACCCGCACCGTCGTGAGGCCCCCTTCTCTCGCCGCCGCCACCAGACACCGCCAATCGATCGCCTCCAGTTCGCGCCGCTCGCGGAAGAAATAGGTCTCGGGCACGGTCACCTCATCGACGAGGCGGCGCCAGGGAGCGGCCGGCGCCCGGCCGGACAGTTCGGCCAGGAACCGCTCTGCGCTCATCCCCGGAGCTGCTCGCCCGATCGCCGCCTCCAGAGCGGGTAGCTGCGTGTCCTTGACGACCACCCCGGTCTCGCGCCTGACCCGCTCGGCGACCGCTCTCACTGCCTCGCCGGTCATCCGAGGCTCCGCACCCGCAGGGTGGCCAGCTTCCGCGCCAGCTCCTCGAGAGGGAGCACGAAATCGACCCCAGCCTCGATCGCCGCTGCGGGCATCCCGAACACCGGCGAGGTCTCGGCATCTTGGGCAATCGTCAGTCCACCCGCCTCTGAGATCTCCCGAATTCCCTCGGCGCCGTCGCAACCCATTCCGGTGAGGACGACGCCAACCGCATCCTCATTCACCGCCGACGCGAGGCTTTCGAAGAGAACGTCCACCGAGGGCCGGTGCGCGCCGCGCTCGCTCTCGCGGTCGAGGCGCAGCCGCATCGTCGGTTCCAGGCGAAGGTGGGCCTCTTCGGGCGCCAGCCAGATGCCGGGCCTGAGCAACTGACCTTCGGTGGCGATCGCCACCGAAGGCAGCACGCTTCGGTCAAGCCAAGCGGCGAGGCTCTTCCCGAAGCTCGGTGCCATGTGCTGAACAACCAGCACCGGCAGCGGGAAGTCTTGCGGCAACCGGCCGAATACCTCGAACAGGGCGGCGGGCCCGCCAACCGAGGCGCCGATCCCGATTGCGCGGTAGCTGGGTTCCGGCTTCCGCCAGGGCCGTGTACCTGCCGCCGCGGCGGTCGGATTCCTCTCGCCGCGGTGCATTTGCAAGGTGGCAAGGCGCTTGACCCGGCTGCGCAGGGCCACCGCCCAGACGCTATCCGGGTCGTCGAAGCGCAGCCGGTCCTCGGTGATCGCCTCCAGGGCGCCCGCGGTAAGCGCCCTGGCGATCATCTCCTCGTCGCCTTTTGAACGGGCGCCGATCAGCACCACCGGCAGGCCGCGCTCCCGTGCCAGGGGCTCGACGGCGGCCGCGACATCGGCTCCGGCCGTCTCGAGGTCGAGGGCGATCAGATCCGGGGCTGGCTCCTCGATTCGCGCCAGCATCTCCTCCACTCCGCCGAACCTGCCGGTCACCTCGAGGCTCGGATCGCGCTCAAGGAAGTCGGCAAGTTCCCGCGCTCGCTTCTCGTAGCGGTCACAGACGATGATCCGCCGGGGCCGCGCCATCGCGTTAGCCGCCGATCAGGCGCGCGATCGTCTCGAGCAGGGATTGCTGGTTGAACTCCTGCTTGACGATGTAGGCGTCGGCGCCCTCCTTCGCACCACGCTGCCGGTGCTCCTCACCCTCCTTGGAGGTGACGATCGCGACGGGCAGCGACCCGCGCGACTTGTCCTCGCGGATCGCCTTCAGGAGCTCGAACCCGTCCATCTCCGGCATCTGGACGTCGGTGAGCACAAGATCGATTTCGGGGTCCGTCAGTACCTTCTGCAGTGCCTCGCGGCCATCCCGCGCAACCTCAACCCGGTAGCCGGCGGCCTCAAGGATGCCGCGCTGCAGCTGGCGAACGCCGAACTGATCGTCGACGACCAACACCATTGGCGCCCGGCGGCGCGTGGCCCCGATCGCAACGGGCGCCCGCGGGGCCCTGGCCTCGAGCAGGTGGTTGGGGTCGACGATCAGCACCACCCCTCCGTCCTCGCGGATACCGGCCCCCAGGTACCCCTTCGCCCCGGCCAGCAAAGGGCCGAGGCTCTTCACCACAAGCTCGCGATCGCCGAGGACGCGATCGCAGGCAACCGCGACCGCCCGCGTCGACGTCGCCACCACGATCGCCGGCGGATGGGACGGGAGCGGGGAGCCGGTGGCGCCGAGCAGGGCCGTGAGGTCCGCGAGCGGTACCGCCTTCCCCCGGTACTCGATGCGCGCCTGCCCCTCCAACGATGCGGTCTTCTTCACGATCACGACCTCGCGCACGCTGGAGACCGGGAGGCCGAAGGCCTGACCGTTGCGTTCGAAAAGCAGCACGTTGCGCACCGCCAGCGTCATCGGCAGCAGCAGGATCACCTGCGTCCCGCGACCCGACTTGCTGAGCACCTCGACCCTGCCCCCAAGCGCCTCGACGTGGCTCTTGGCCGCGTCGAGGCCGACGCCACGCCCGGCGAGATCGCCCACATCTACCGCGGTTGAGAGACCTGCGGTCGCGAGCACCTCGGCCAGCGAGCCGGTCAGGGCCCCTTGCTCAATCAGCTCCGGCGAGACGCCGCGGCCGTCGTCTGCAACCTCGATCGCGACCAGCCCGCCCTTCTGCTCGGCGCGCAGTTCGATCCGCCCGCGCCGGGGCTTGCCGGCCGCCTCGCGCTCTTCCGGTGGCTCGATCCCGTGGGCCACCGCGTTGCGGAGCAGCTGGATGATCGGATCGGAGATTCCCTCGAGGATGACGCGATCGAGCTGCGTCTCGGAGCCAGCGACGACCAGGTCCGCCTCCTTGCCCTCCGTCGCCGCGATGTCACGGACGGCGCGGGGGAAATGGCCGGCGATCGAGGAGACCGGCAGGGTTCGCATCGCGATTAGCGAGTCCTGAAGCTGGTCGAGCAGGCGCTCGCCACGGTCCATCTCCTCCTCCGCCTCCTCCCCGGCGGCGAGGATCCGATCGCCGACGATGTGCTCGAGGCGGCGGCGGTGTAGAACCGTCTCTCCGACCGCGTCGAGCATGCGGTCGACCCTGGCGGGATCGACGCGCATCGCGTCGTGGCGCAGTTCCGCAGTCGGCGCTGGGAGTTCCGGCTGCGGCGCAGGTTCCGATGCCGCGGGCTCGGGCCAGGGAACCTGCTCAGCTGGCGCGGGCGGGGATGGCGGCTCGGCGGCGGACACACCCCGACCGGCGGCGGCGACGGCCTGGCGCAACTCATCGGTGGCCCTCAGCAGCGGCTCGACCTCGTCCACGGGCAGCTCGCCAAGGTCGCGCGCATCCTCAAGGCGGTCCTCCAACCCGTGCGCGATCGAGGCCACCTCCGGCCACCCGACCATGCTCGCCGCCCCCTTCACCGAATGTGTGTCCCGAAAGAGCAAATCGACCAGCTTCGGGTCGCGCCCGCCAGCCTCCAGCGCGAGCAGGTTGCTCTCGATCCTGGCCAGACAGTCGTTCGCCTCTTCGCGCGCGAGCTCCAGGGTCTCTGGAGCAACTTCGCTCATTGCTGCGCGTGCGCCGTGCCGGCAAGCATGGCGCCGACGTCAACGATCCCGACCGGCCCACCATCGACCAGCACGGAGCCGGAAAGGTACTCGGAATCGACGGGTTCGCGCGCCTCGGGAAACGAGCAGATGTCGATCACCTCGTCGACCGCAAGCCCGGCCTGGAGATCGCCTTGCTCGGCGACCACGATCCGGCTGGCCTTTCCCCCAGCGATCCCGAGCGCCGCCGCAAGGTTGACCACCGCCATCACCTCGCCGCGCAGGTTCCAGATCCCGAGCACCTCGGCGGGGGCCCCGGGCACGGGAGAGACGCGGCCGAGCGGTGTGATCTCCCGAACTTCCCTGACCGGAATGGCGTATTCCTCGTTGCCGCTGCGCACACGTAGGTGCATCGCGGTCATCATTGTCCGTTGGATCGAGCTTGCCCGTCGGCGGCCATGTCGGCCAGCTCCGCCAGCTGCTCGTCGAGCTTCGTCACGGCGTTGGTCACCCGCTCGGCCATCTCCCCGCGCTGCTGCTGCTCCCCCGCCAGGTGCTCCGCGGCGACACGGATCTGGACCATCGCCGCAGAAACCTGCCCGGCCGCCTCCCTCTGCTGCTGCGTCGCCCTTAGGCTCTCCCCGAGAACATCGGCGGTGGAACCCATCAGCTCGCCCACCTCGCGCGCCTGCTTGGTTCCCTGCTCGGTCGCCATGATCGTGGCGTTGGTCTCGTCCTGGATCGCGGTGACGATCTCACCGATCTCCTCGGTGGAGCGGATCGAGCGCTCGGCGAGCCTGCGGACCTCGCTGGCAACGACCGTGAAGCCCTTGCCGGCCTCTCCCGCTCGGGCCGCCTCGATCGCCGCGTTGAGGGCGAGAAGGTTGGTCTGCTCAGCGATGTCGCTGATCAACTTCAGCACCTCCCCAATCTGTTGGCTGCGCTCCCCTAGCGCCACCGAGCGCTCGGAGACCGCCTCGACCTGCTCCTGCATCTCCCGCATCGTCTCGCCGGTCTGGTTGACGGCGGTCGAGCCGGCCGTGGCGTTGTCGGCGATCGACGACGCCGTGGCCTGTAGCTCCTCGGTCGTCGCCGCCACCTCGGCCACCGCCGCGGACTGCTCATTGGTCGCGGTGGATACCTCGGCGGTGGCGGCGAGCATCTCGTTCGCGACCTCGGTCAGCGAATCGGCCGTCGACCTGATGCTGGCGAGCTGGCCGCGCTGGCGGTCGATCTGGTCGAACTGGTCGCCGATCTGGCGGAACAGTCGGCCAATCATCCCTCTCCCGTAGATGGCCGTGAGAACCGCGGCCAGGACTGCGAGCACTCCGGCGATGATTGCGATGAGCCTGGCGGCGTCAGCGTCAGAGGCTGCATCCGCGCGTGCCGCATCGACGTCCTCGCGAGCCGAGACGATCAGGGCGTTGAACTCCCGTTTCACCCTTTCTGCTTCGAAGCCGAGCGCTTGGGAGACCTTTACGAAATTGCCAGATCCGGCAACCGGGATGATCTTCTCGTCGATGATCTCTTCCATCCGCCTCTGCCCCGCCGCTGCCTCGGCGACGGTCCGAACCTCGTGCTGCTGGCCCTCCTCCACCAGACTGGCTCTCAGGCCTCGCATGTCCTGTCGGAGCTCGTCCTGCAGGCTTCGCAGCGCGGTGAGGCTCTCCTGGTCTTTCGTAAGTGCGTAGCCTGCACCGAGAAGCAGCTCTTGGGTGATCGCGGAAGACACGTGCTCGGAGACGGCGGACTCTTCGAGCTCCATCAAGGCCCGCTTGTTGGATTCAAGGGCCACGTCAAAGCGCCAGATGCCGACTCCTATCGCTATCCCGAAGAGAACAACGACCAAGCCGACCAGGGCGACCAACCGCGTCGCCGGATTCCGCAGACCACGCGTAGCGCTCTCGGTCATCGGGGACCCACCTCGCCCCCGAGCATGAGCCCGGCTCCAGGCTGTGAGAAGCCGGTGCGCTCAATCGTCTCCCACTCGCCCCTTCGCACCCGCTGCCAGAAACTCCCCGGGCGCCACAGGTGCCCGAAGACGACTTTGGCAACCAGCGCCGCGAACGCGATCGCCACCCCACTGAGGAACACCGTCATCGGCCCGAGCCCGATCTTGACAGCAGCCGGTTCAACCGTGTCGAGCACGAGAGCATCGGGGCTCTCCGAAGTCGCCATTCCATATGCCTGAGCGCCGTCCAGGGCCTCAATCACCTCGTAGCCGTCGACGCGGAGGCGCGTGCAAACAAGCCGGCGGACGGTCGGGGAGTCCTCGGCGACGAGAATTTTCACTGATCCCGCCCGCGGATTCCTCTGTTTGCACAAACGACTTTTGTAATTTTCATCACTAATCGTATCGACCCATTGCAGCCGGTGCTTGAGAGCCGTATTGCTTCAACTGGCCTCTCGCGCTCAAATAGCAGCGCAAGATCATCTGCCGACAGGACGCAGACGATCGAGTGCTTGACGGCACCGGGGCTCGGCTGTGGCCAAACTCGGAAGCGCCTTCAGGTGCTGTGGTGGGCATCCGCCTGCGCGACATTGCCGCCGCGGTCGGGATCACCGCGCGCAGCGCTCACAAGGTTCTCACCGAGCTGGTCGAGGAGGGCTGTGAGCTGCGCGAGCGACACGGGCGCCGCAACCGCTACCAGGTCAAGCCCGAGCTACCCCTGCGTCCTCCGTTTGCGCGGGAGCGCGAGGTCGGGGATCTGCTGAAGGCCCTCGTGAGGCCCGAACGGCCCGCCAGAGGAAAATTGGAAGTCTCACAGTGGATTCAGGCTCAGCCCTCGCCCCTGCGTACACGCAAGGGCACACGACGCACGTCGGCCTGGGGGGATGTTGCGAACGGCTCAGCGGTGAGCAGCCACTCGTCGAGCCACTCCGCGGCCCGCTCGGTGCCATCGCCCTCGGAGCTGATCGCCTCTCCCAGAGCCGAGGCCCGTCTGCGCACAGGATCTGAGAGGAGCCTGCGTATGCCAGCCTCGAGCCTTACGCGGTCGAGACGCTTGAACGGCACGTGCACACCGCATTCGAGCTGCTCGAGCCGAGCTCCCCAGAACGGCTGGTCGGCCCACACCGAGCAGACCATCGTCGGCAATCCCGCCCGCAGTGAGGCCGCGAGCGTCCCGGCGCCGCCGTGGTGCACCGCCGCCGAGCAACGCGGCAGGAGACGCTCGTGATTTACCGCGCCCACCGTACGCACGTGCTCCGGCAGGTCGGCCGCCGACGGGCCGCGAACAGCCGCCGGAATGTTGATCACCGCCCGGACCCCGAGCGAGCGGGTCGCCTCCGCCACCATCGATAGGAACCCGTCGTAATCGAGCACCGGCATGCTGCCGAGACCTAGGAAGACCGGCGGCTCCCCCGCTTCGATCCAAGCCGCGAGGTCATCCGGAAGCCCCTCGTCGAACGAGCCGCGGATGGCCGTCGGGAGCTCCCAAAAGCCGGTGAGGGCCAGGTTGTCGCCCCAATCCCGTGGCTTCGGCAGGAGGCTGGGGCTAAACGCCTGCAGCACCAGGGTGCCGGGATGACGGCAGAGATGGAGTGAGGATCGGGGCGGCCGCGGGAGGCCGAGCCGCTCCGCGAATGCCCGGTTGGCATCGAGGTTCAGGCGCCACCAGAGGTGGACCACAAGATGGTGTGAGGCGCGGCGCAGCGCGGGCGTGGGTATCTGTCTGCTCGCCAGCACCGTCGCGAACTCTCCAGTCGGGAGGATTGGAAAGAGGTGAACGACCGCCTGCGGGATTCCGCGGGCCGTCGCGAGACACTGGGCGAGATCCTGAACGTTGTGCCCCGTGACGAGCGCGTCAGCTCCTTTGCCGGCGTCGATCAGCGCGTCCGCGATGCCCTCACGGTGGGTGCGAAGGAAGTTCCGCGTTCCCCGCATCTCGGTGATGCCGCCAACATGCAGCCCCCGCTGCCCCTCCTCGCTCGCCAGGTAGGCGGTGCGGCTTGCCGGCAGGGCGACGAAGCGGGTGCCCGCCGCCCCAGCCATCGCCCGGAACTCCTCGCTCGCGGTCACCGTGACCTCGTGGCCTCGCAGCGTCATATGCGCCCCGAGCGCGATCAGCGGCCAGATGTCGCCGCGCGTGCCCTCCCCGAGGATCGCGAGTCTCATCGAGCGGTCAGATCCTCCGAATGGACAACGGCGTCAACCAGTTCGCAGATAGAGCGTTCGGTGTCAGCGCGCCCGAGACGGCCGTCACGGCGCATCAACTTCCAGGTGTAGACGTCGCAGATTGCCGCTAGCTGGGCGAGTCGGCGACGCTGCTCAGCAGCGCCGCAGTCGCCGAGCAGCAGGCCGAGCTTCTCGGTAACCCATCGCCAGTGTATGGCGCGCCCGTTGGCGAGAATCCTGTCGATCTCTCGGTCGGCGCCTTCTTCGGCGAGCAGGCGCAGGATCCGATCGCCGGCGGTCTCATAGTGCGCCACGAGGCAGGCGACCGCGCCTGAGACATCACCGGCGGGAGCGGCGAAGCGCTCCGCTTCGTCGCGCCTGGTGCCCTCGTGGATCGCCGCCGCCACCAGCCCGTCACGGCCATCGAAGTGGCGCAGGACGGTTCGCTCGGAAACGCCGGCCTTGGCGGCGACCGCGGACAGCGGCGTGCGCGGGTCGCCGATCTCGATCGCCGCGTCAAGGATCGCTTGGCGGGTCTCGGCGAATGCTTTGGCGCGGCGGACCATTCGATATGGGCGCGTGTCGGATGTCGAAACGCCGGACATTTGCCGTCATAGTATATGACAGCAAATGCTCGCGCATGCAGATCGCGGGGCGTCCAAGTCGCGGCAGGGGTCCGGCTCGCCGCGATGGACGGCAGCAAACGGACGATCGCGCTGGGCTTCGGGGACCGAAGCGATGAAGATCAAGGGGAAGACGCCTCGGCTACAAGCCGCGTGGATAGGCCGACGGACAGCCACACCGCTTCGGCCACCCGATGGACGGCCTGCGAGATTCCCAGGAGGCAATTCGACACACTCGTGGCGCGGATCGACTTGGTAGCTCTCCAGAGGCGAATCGGCGAAGATCATGACGTGTTCCCAGTCGCAGCCGCCAGTGAGGCACAGGACGCGCTGGTCGCCCTCTTCGTCGTCCTGCTGGCGGCAAAGCTCGGTGAGGAGGCCAGCCGGCGGTTGGGCCAGCCGGCGATCCTCGGCGAGATCCTGGCCGGAATCGCGATCGGGCCGTCGGTCCTGGGTTTGGTCGAGCCCGAAGCGATCCTTGAGGTCTTCGCCGAGCTCGGCGTCGTCTTCCTGCTCTTCGCGGTCGGACTGGAGTCGCGCCTGGCCGAGATGCGCGAGGTGGGGGGACGAGCACTGCGGGTCGGAGGCCTCGGGGTGGTTGCACCGTTCGCCGTCGGCTTCGGGCTGGGCCTGGCGCTGGGAGAGAGCCGTGAGACCAGCCTCTTCCTCGGTGCCGCCCTGATGGCGACCAGCGCCGGGATCGCCTCGGCAGTGCTGCTGGAGTTCGGCGCTACCCGCCGGCGAGCGGTGAGGACAATCCTCGGCGCCGCCATCGTCGACGACGTCCTGGCGCTGATCCTGCTCTCCGTGATCGTCGGCATATCGGGCGACGGTGTGAACCTCTCCGCGATCGGGCTCTTGATCGTCGGCGCGGTTGCCTTCGTCGGGGTCGTCGCCGTCGCCGGCAGCCGCCTGCTCGCTCGCTACCCGACCGCGCTCACCGCTCCACTGTCTAGCCCGACGGGCCTGCTGCCCGCCGTCCTGCTCTGCCTCGGCCTGGCGGCGGTGGCCGGGGCGGTCGGCCTTGCGGCGATCATCGGCGCCTTCCTCGCCGGAATGATCGTCGCCGAGACCAAGCAGCACACCAGGATCGAGGAGGAGATCAGGCCGCTACAGGCGTTCTTCCCGCCCTTCTTCTTTGCCTACATCGGGGTCCAGGTCGAGCTCTCGGCTCTGGCCGACGCCGGGGCGCTGGCACTGCTCGCCGCGATCACCGCTCTGGCCGTTCTCACCAAGCTGCTCGCGGGTTGGGTCGGTGCCGCGGGGATGCCGAGACGCGAGCGTGGGCTGGTCGCCTTTGGCATGGTGCCGCGCGGCGAGGTCGGGATCGTCGTCGCCGGCATCGGCGCGACCGCCGGAGTGATCGACCCCGAGTTGTTCACCGCGATCGTCGGGATGGCGCTCCTCACCACGTTCCTCGCGCCGCCGGCGCTGCGCCGCCTGGCGTAGGCAAAGACCGGGCGAGCACGGCGGTTAGCCTTTCGGGGAGCTTGATCGCGATGCTTGCCGGGGTGCGCGAGGGCACCGCCCTGGTGGCGCTGTTCGGCGTCAACGCGGCGATGATCCTCTTCAACAGCTTCGCGGTGAACATGTGGCTTCAGTACCGCCGCATCGGGCCCTGGAGGGACCCCCTGTTCGCCGAGAAGGCCTACCTGGTCCTGAGCCTTGTAGCTGAGCCTTGTAGCCAAGAGCGCGCTCGCCTGGCAGGTCTACGGCGGCGCGCTGGCGGGAGGCTGAGGGGCTCGCCCGGGCCCCTCAGCCGGTGCCCGGGCG
>Ga0210110_1000026_pt1 | contig 60666 bp, 65 predicted proteins | sample China_Galinas_PW_2_FD_184865 | JGI IMG/M metagenome (GOLD analysis project Ga0210110, IMG submission 184865) | Wetland microbial communities from San Francisco Bay, California, USA, that impact long-term carbon sequestration - China_Galinas_PWB_D1... | ecosystem: Environmental > Aquatic > Marine... | reverse complement strand
CGGTGCCGAGCGGCTGCTGCTCGACAACATGTCGTCCGAGGATCTGCGCAAGGCGGTTCAGCTGCGCGACGCCGAGCGCGGCACCGCTGGTGGCCCGGCGTTGGAGGCGTCCGGCGGTATGGGCCTTGAGACGGTGCGGGCCGTCGCGGAGACCGGCGTCGACTTCATCTCGGTCGGAGCGCTCACCCACTCGGCGCCCTCCCTCGATCTCAGCATGCTGCTCGAGCCCGCCTGACCCGCCACCACGGCTCTACTTGAGGAGGCGGGATAGGCGGCGGTCCTTGAGGACGCGGCCGCCCGTCTGCTCGGCGGGGCAGTAGTTGGTCTGGTGCTCGGCGAAGAAGACCGCCTCGATCGTCGTGCCGCAGCGCGGGCAGGGCTCGCCCTCGCGCTTGTGGACCCGGAGCGGCATCGGCAGCTTGTCCGGCAGCGCCGCCCCGATTGCCTCCTCGTAGTGCTCGATCGCGTCGCCGAGCACATGGAGAGCGTCGTGCAGCCGCCCGGCCTCCTCGGTATCCAGCTCCGACCCCTGCTTGAAGGGGGAGAGCCGCGCCTCCCAGAGGACCTCGTCGACCCAGGAGCGACCGATTCCGGCGATGACACGCTGATCGCGCAGCAGTGGATGCAGGTGCCGCGGCTGGTCGATTGCGGCTTCGAAGGCATCGAGCGGCGGGGCGGGCCAGGCCTCGGGCCCCAGGCTCCCGACCATCTCGTCGTCGGCAACGGCATCCGTCGGGAGCAGCTTCGCCCAGGCGCGCTGCTTGGTCCCGAACTCCCGCAACCGCAGCTCGCGACCGTCCTCGAGCCGTATCAGCACCCGCGAGGCGCGGTCCTTGGGCGAGGCGCGCTTCTCGAACGCCCGCAGCCGCCCCGCCGACATCAGGTGGACGAGCAGCGCCAGATCGCCGAACTCGATGACGGGCATCTTCCCGATCCTGCGAACGCCGCGGACGTTTGCGCCGGCGAGTGCGTCGAGCGGCGGCTCGAACGTCTTCATCACGTTCATTCCGGGCGCCACGGCCGACTCGACGGCGGCGCCCTTCAGCGCGGCCTCGAGCCGCCTCACCGTGATCTCGACCTCGGGAAGCTCTGGCATCCGCCAAAGGCTAGACTTACAGGAGGTTCATTCGACTGGTTTTAGGCGCACGCCGGGCCAGCGAACATAGCTTTATGTCTCCCGCCGGGAAGGATTTAGGCACCCGCATTGAGAGAGCTTCCGACCATCAACGAGCCGGTCCCCATGCTCGACCTCTCACCGGAGGAGATCGAGGAGATGTCGGTGGAGGTGAGGCAGCTGGCCGCCGAGCGCGAGGCCGTGATCCTCGCGCACAACTACCAGGTGCCGGAGGTTCAGGAGGTTGCCGATTACACCGGCGACTCGCTCGGCCTCTCACGCAAGGCGGCTGAGTCCGACGCTTCGACCATCGCCTTTTGCGGCGTCCATTTCATGGCGGAGACTGCCTCGATTCTTTCCCCCGAGAAGACCGTGCTGATTCCGGACCTCGATGCCGGTTGCTCGCTGGCGGACTCGATCACGGCCGGTGAGCTGCGCAACTGGAAGTCCCGGCACAGCCCCGACGCGGTCGTCGTCATGTACGTCAACACCTCTGCGGAGGTGAAGGCCGAGACCGACTACTGCTGTACCTCCTCAAATGCGGTCAAGGTCGTCGAGCACATCCTGCGAGAGCGCGGCCCCGACACCGAAATCCTCTTCGGCCCGGACATCTGGCTCGGCTCCTACGTTGAGCGCGAGACCGGCCACAAGATGCACGTCTGGCCGGGCGAGTGCCACGTCCACGCCGGGATCCGCCCCGACGACATCGCCGCCCAGCGGGCCGCGCATCCCGGTGCTGAGTTCCTGGTCCATCCCGAGTGCGGGTGCGTCACCCAGGTGATGGAGTTCGTCGCCGCCGGCGAAGTCGATCGGGAGGGCGTGCACATGCTCTCCACGGGGCAGATGCTCGACTACGTCAAGCAGCACCCCGACGGCGAGTTCATCGTCGCCACGGAGAACGGCATGCTGCACCCGCTGCGGCAGGCAGCGCCGGGAGTCAGCCTGGTGGAGGCCAACCGGATGGCGTTCTGCAAGTACATGAAGATGATCACGCTGCCGAAACTGCGCGACAGCCTGCGCGAGATGAAGTTCGAGGTGAGCGTGCCCGACGAAATCGCCCAGAGAGCGCGGATTCCGATCGAGCGAATGGTCGCGATCGGATAGCGTCCGCCGCCGGCCGTGGACCCTCTCATAACATTGGCGACGCGATGCATCTGAAGCCGGTGCCCGACCCTGAGCCGACCGCGGCGGCTGGGCAGGAGCCGTCGACTGCGGAATTGGAACGCCGCGCGACGATCCTGCGGATCAACTGCGTGCGCATGCTGGCGGTCGCCAAGTCCGGGCACCTCGACTCCTCGCTCTCGGCGGCCGACCTCGTCGCCGCTCTCTACTACCGGGAGCTGCGCCACGACCCCGCCAATCCCAACTGGCGCGAGCGCGACCGCTTCGTGCTGAGCAAGGGCCACGCTGCACCGATCCAGTACGCGGCGCTGGCCGAGCACGGCTACTTCCCCCGGCAGGACCTGATGGGGCTGCGCAAGATCGGCCAGCAGCTCCAGGGGCATCCGGACATGACTCGCACACCGGGCGTCGAGGTCTCGACCGGCTCGCTCGGCCAGGGCCTCTCGATGTGCGTCGGTATCTGCCTCGGGCTGCGGCTCGACGGCCTCGATGACGCTGTGCAGGTCTTCGGTGTCCTCTCCGACGGGGACTGCCAGGAGGGCGAGACCTGGGAGGGGGCCGCCGCGGCGGCCCACTACAAGGTCCCCAATCTCACCGCGATCGTCGATTACAACCATCTGCAGACAGACGGCACCACCGAGGAAGTGATGGACACGGGGGACGTGCGCGCCAAGTTCGAGGCCTTCGGCTGGGACTCGGTCGAGATCGACGGCCACGACATGGGAGCGATTGTCGAGGCGCTGCAACGGAGTCGCACGGTGCGAAAGCCGGCTGCGATCGTCTGCCAGACGAAGAAGGGACGCGGCGTTTCCTTCATGGAAGACCGCTTCGGCTTCCATGGCAAGCCGCCCAGCCAGGAGCAGGCGGAGGAGGCTCTGGCGGAGCTCGAGGCGAAGCTAGCCGAGCAGGAGGAGGCGCTGAAAGTGGGCGGAACGGAGGGCGATGGTGGAAGCGAAGACTGAGCCGATCGCGACCCGACATGCCTACGGCGACGCGCTCGTCGAACTGGGCGAGGCGCACGAGGAGATTGTCGCTCTCGACGCCGACCTGGCCGTGTCCACCCAGTCGATGAAATTCGGCAAGAAGTTCCCGGAGCGTTTCTTCAACTGCGGCGCCGCCGAGGCGAACATGATGTCGATGGCCTGCGGCCTGGCGGCGACGGGAAAGGTCCCGTACGCGTCGACCTTTGCGATCTTCGCCACGGGCCGCGCCTACGACCAGGTGCGGCTCGGCATCGCTCACAACGAGATGAAGGTGCGGATCGGCGCCAGCCACGGAGGCGTCTCGCTCGGCGAGGACGGCGCCTCGCACCAGATGATCGAGGACATCGCCCTGATGCGGGCGATGCCGAGAATGCAGGTGGTCGTGCCGGCCGACTACAACCAGGCCTACCGGGCGACGATTGACTCCTACGAGCAGATCGAGGGGCCACTCTATCTGCGCTTCGGCCGTCCCTCGACGCCGGTCGTCTACGAGGAGATTCCCGATTCGCTCGGCGACGGCATCGACGTGCTGCGGGAGGGGCGGGACATCTCGATCTTCGCCTGCGGGCACATGGTTCACCGGGCGCTCGACGCCGCCGACGTGCTGGCGAGCGAGGACGGGGTGGAGGCCGAGGTGGTGAACGTCGCGACGATCAAGCCGCTGGCCACCGAGGCAGTGGTCGATTCTCTGGCGAAAACGGGCGTCGGCGTTACCGCCGAGGAGCACCGAGTCGCGGGCGGGCTTGCCGACGCAATCCGCGAGGCGGCGGCCGAGCAGCACCCGGTGCCGATCTTCGCGCTGGGGATGGGCGACGAGTTCGGTATCTCCGGTACGGGCGAGGCCTGCATGGAGCACTTCGGGCTCACGGCGCCGGGAATCGCCGATCGCGCTCGCGAGGCCCTCCTGCTGAAGCCGATCGTCTCCCACCCGCCGATCCACGGCGGCCGGTCTGCCTAGCGTGAACCCCAGCTGGCTCACTCGCCGGCTGGCAAAAAGGGTGGTTCTCGGGGCGGTGGCCCTCGTCTTGGCGATCCAGCTCGTGCCATACGGGCACGCGCACAGCAACCCCCCGGTCACCCGTTCCGCCAACTGGCCTATCGGGCCTGGCGAGGAGATCGCGCGGCGGTCCTGCTACGACTGCCACAGCAACCTGACCAGATGGCGCTGGTACTCGAAGATCGCCCCTATGTCCTGGCTCGTCCAGCACGACGTGGAAGGGGGTCGGGACAACCTCGACTTCTCCGAGTGGGATCGCGGCCAGGCCAATCTCGGCGAGGTGGTCGACCAGGTTTCAGGCGGCGGGATGCCGCCCCTGCAGTACACGCTCGCCCACCCATCCACCTCCCTCTCCTCAACTGACAAGGCACAGCTGGTGGCGGCCCTGAGGGGGCTCTACGCCTCCGATCCACCCCCTAGGGGCGCCGGCTGAGCAAAACCGGGCGCTGTGTCGACTTGGTGGCGTATGCCGGCACCAAGTCTCGACACAAACGCCGGAGGCTTGCTGTGGGTTATGCGTGAGCGACGCGTGCGGCGTCATCCGCGCCTGGGGAGAACCCCACATCAAGCGCCTAGTCGTCCCCGCCCTCGTGGTCCCCGCCCCCGTCCTCGCTGCTGCTTTCGCTTGGCGACGGCGCCTCCGTTGTGGGTGTCGGGGCGGGTTCGGGCGTCGCGGTCGTGGTTGTCGGCACGCTTGTGGTCGATTCCGGAGTCCGGTCCGTGCTTTGGGGCTTCGAGGCACGCCTGGGTTGGGCTGTTTGGGGCGCCAGGGCATCGCCGGCCGAGATCGGTTCGGAGGCGAGGCCGATCTGCCGGCTGGCAAGGCGGCTGGCCGCGACGGCGACAACCGCGGCGATCAGGATGCCGAGCATGGCCAGGCCGATCCATTTGAGCGTCGCCGGGATTCTCATTCGGATACCTCTATGACAGCACGCAGGCCCATTCCGTCTCGGTTGGAGAGGGTCACCTCGCCGCCCCATTGCCTGGTCAACTCGCGGGCGATCGGCAGGCCCAAGCCCGTTCCGCTGGGGCCCCTGCGACCGGCGCTTCCACGGCTGAATCGCTCAAACACGGAGTCCTCCTCGCCGGGAGCGAGGCCGGGCCCCTCGTCGAGGACCTCCAACCGTCCCGGCATGGCCGCAATGGTCACCGCAGAGCCGGCGGGCGCGTAGCGCAGCGCGTTCTCGACGAGCGCGTCGATCGAGCGATCGAGATCGGGCCGCGCGCACCAGGCCGTCCCTGGCCCGGCGTCGGTTCGGGACCGGAGGTCGATCTCCCGGCTCTGCGCGGCGCCTCGCCAGCGCTCCACCGCTCGCCCGGCCGCGTCGCCGAGGTCGACGCGCTCTCCGGGCAGCTCATGCTCGCCGGCGCGGCTAAGAATCAGCAGCTCCTCGACAATCTGTGAGAGTCGGTCGATCTCCTTCATCGCCGCCTCCGCCTCCTCCTCGCCCGGGTCTCCCCGCAGGCGTTCATCGAGCGCCTCCAGTCGCAGTCGCAAACCGGTGAGGGGGGTTCGCAGCTGGTGTGAGGCATCGGCGACGAAGTCCTGCTGGGCGCGCAGGAGTCGCCTGATCCGTTGCGTCATCTCGTTGAAGGTCCGCGCCAGCGAGCGCTGCTCGGAGCTGCCCTCGACCGTGACTGTGGTGTTGAGGTCGCCCGCCGCAACTCCCCGTGCCGCGCGGTCGAGGCGCCGGATCGGCAGCGCGATCTGCCGGGCGATCAGGGCGCCGGCGGCGAGCCCGAGCAGCAGCACCACCCCCACCAGCGCGGCGAGGTTGAGGATCGAGGTTCGAACGGCGCGATTCACAGCAGCAACGCTCTGCGTCACGCGCACCGCACCGCTGGTGCGGCCACGCTCGAGCACCGGCACCGCAGTGGCCAGGATCTTGGTTCCGAGCGTGCGGCTGTTACGGGTGATCTGCTCGCCTTCGCCGCGTAGCGCGGCGCGCACCTCCGGCCGGCTTGCATAGTTGCGTCCCGGCGGCGTGCCGGTGGAGTCCGCGAGCAGGCGACCGCGACGGTCGACGACGATCACCCGGCCGCGCACGCTGTCGGCCGAGGTTCTCACGAGTTGCTTCAGGATCGGCCGCTGGGCGGGCTCGAGCAACTCGGCGGCGCTTGCCGCAACCACGTCGGCTTGGCTGCGCGCCTGGCCCCGCACCTCTGAGTCGACCCTGTCGCGCAGGCTAACCGCCAGGGGAACGCCGAGCGCGATCAGCGCCAGCAGCAGGACATATGCCAGCGCCAGCAGAAGGGTGGCCCGCAGGCTTATGGCTTCTCACTCTCTGGTGCGGCGAAGCGGAAGCCGACTCCCCGGACCGTCTCGATGTAGGCGGGACTGCCGGGGCTGTTGCCGAGCTTGCGTCGCAGCCACCCGATGTGGACGTCGAGTGTCTTGGTGGACCCGAACCAGTTGACGTCCCAGACCCTCGACATGAGGTCCTCGCGCTTGACGACATGGCCGGCGTGGCGCATCAGCTCGGCCAGCAGGTCGAACTCCTTTCGCGAGAGGTCCAGCTCGGCGCCCCGGCGGCGGGCGATTCGCGCCGCCGGGTCGAGCTCTACCTCGCCGACCGTGAGCGGCTCGGGTGAGACGTCATCGCTCCGGGCGCTGCGTCGCAGCACGGCGCGGATCCGCGAGATCACCTCGGCGGCGCTGAAGGGCTTCACCACGTAGTCGTCGGCTCCCAGCTCGAGGCCGACGATCTTGTCCATCTCAGTGCCGCGAGCGGTCAGCATCACGATCGGGATGTCCGAGCGCCTGCGGAGCTCGCGGCAGACGTCGCGGCCGTCTCCGTCGGGTAGGGAGAGATCGAGCATGACGAGGTCCGGATCGGCGTCCTGGGCGAGCTCGAGGGCGCCCGCCGCGGTACGGGTCAAGAGCGGTTCGAACCCGGCCCGGCGCAGAGCCTCCGCAAACGGCTCGGAGATAGAGGCCTCATCCTCGACGACGAGGATCCGCCCGCCGGGTCCGCTGGTGACCATGGCCGAACTGTAGCGGCGCTTCAGAAGTCGATTCGGCTGCTGCGGGCAGGTTTTGCCATCTCTTTACCGGGGCCTTGGACGTGCTTGCAGGGGTGCCTCCAACAATGGCACGACAACTTCGGCCAGGAGGTCATCAGTCGTGAAGAGCATGAGAACGCGAATTGCAGCGGGCGCCACCATCTTGGGCCTGGGAGGGCTCACCGGCGTGGCGTTGAGCGCCGGCCACCACAAGGCACCGCAGCCGGTGGCAACCAAGCCTCTGGTCCGCACCAAGGTGATACGGCGGACGATTCACGTCACCAAGCACGCCAAGCCGAAGCATCCGGTGGGGGCGGCTCCTGGAGCTGTTGCCCAGGGCAGCGGCTCGGCGAGCGCGACCACCGGGTCTTCCTCGGCCGGATCGCCGGCTTCCTACGAAGCTCCGGTGACCACATCTGCCAGCGGCGCGTCGCCCGCGCCCGAATCGACCTCGGCCCCGGTCGTCACGCACACCAGCGGCGCAGCCGGTGGCGGCCAGAGCGCGCCGGTCACAACGGCGACGAGCGGTGCCGGCGGCGGCGGCGAGGGTGAGCACGAGAGCGAGGGCGGCGGCGAGAGCGAGGGCGCAGATGACTAGGCGCCCGCGCCGGCCCAGCTTTGCTCCGGTGTTCTGGGGCTCCCTCTGTCTCTTCGCGGTGCTCTTCGCGCTGCTCGCCTACCAGCTTGGCAGCGGCAGCGATCCCTCGCTGGGCGGCGCGGCCTCCAGGCCGATCCTGGTCCGCAAGATCGTGAAGAGGCGCATCGTGACGACGGTCGTTCCGAGCCCCGGTGCCTCCACCGTGAGCGGCGGCCCTGTCACCACCAGCTCGGCGCCGGTTGTCTCCTCCGCCGCTCCTGCCCCGGTCACCACGAGCGCATCATGAGCGAGCACGACGTCCTCTTCGACGCGATGGGCTCGCACGTGCGCCTTCTGATCGGCGACCCGGAGCCGGGCATGGCACCGCCACCGGCCGCGGCCGAGCGAGCGCGCCAGTTCATCGCCGAGTTCGACGCGAAGCTGTCCCGCTTCAAGCCCGGCAGCGAGCTGTGCGCGCTAAACGACGATCCTCGCCCGCGCGTCCCTGCTTCGGCGCTGCTGCGGCGGGCCGTGCAGGCGGGTCTCTCGGCAGCCGAGCGCAGCGGCGGACTTGTCGACCCGACGCTTGCCGACGAGATCGAGTCGGCGGGCTATGTGGGGTCGCGGGCAGGCGTGCCCGGGGCCCCCCTCGGCGCCGCGCTGGCGGAGGCTCCGCCACGCCAGCCGGCGACCCCCAACCCGCAGGCCCGATGGAGGCGGTTCGAGGTGGACGACGAGGCGGAGAGCATTGCCCGCCCGCCTGGCCTTCGGTTCGACACCGGCGGTGCGGGCAAGGGGCTTGCCGCCGATCTGGTCGCCGAGCGACTGCGCGGCTACTCGCGCTTCATCGTCGACTGTGGCGGCGATATCCGGATCGGCGGTCCGGGAGCGCTGGTCCGTCCCTACGAGGTGTTCGTCGAACATCCTCTGACCGGCAAGCGAACCCACGTGCTGCGGCTTGGCTCTGGGGGTGTCGCAACATCCGGGCTCAATGTGCGGATCTGGCGCGGCCCGGACGGCCGCTATGCGCACCACCTGCTCGATCCGGCCACCGGTGACCCCGCCTGGACCGGCCTGATCGGCGTCACGGCGCTTGGCGACACCGCGGTCGAGGCAGAGACACTCTCCAAGGCGGCCCTTCTCTCCGGTGCGGAGGGCGGTCGCCAGATCCTTGCCGAACATGGCGGCCTGCTCGTCCACGACAGCGGCCAGGTCGAGCGAGTCGGCCCGCTCAGCGTCAGGCCCCGTATCCGCCTGCCGCAGACGGCTCCCGGGGGTGCGGTGTGAGCCTCCTCGCGACCGCGGGCGCCGTGGCGACCTCGCTGCAGACCCACGGCTGGTGGCTGGCGAGCCGTGCCTCGGGCCTGGTGGCGCTGGTGCTGATCACTGTTTCGGTCGGGCTCGGTATGGCAATGGCCGGCAAGGTGATGCGCCGTCCGGGCCTCTCGCGCAAGCTGCTGGCGATTCACGAGCACACGGCGCTCGCCGGTCTTGTTGCGATCGCGGTGCACGGGATCACCCTGCTCGGCGATCCGTGGCTGCATCCGGGCGTCGCCGGGGTCACCGTTCCCTTCGCGATGGGTTACCGGCCGCTTGCAACGGCGCTCGGCATCCTCGGCGCCTACCTCGCGGTCCTGCTCGGTCTCAGCTACTACCTGCGCAGGAGGATCGGCGCACGCCTCTGGCGCAGGGCGCACAGGGCGACCGTCCTCGTCTACGTGCTCGGCCTCGGCCACGCCCTCACCGCCGGAACCGACGCTTCGACCGTCTGGTTCCGATGGTGGGTGCTGATGACCGCTCCCGTCATCGCCGGGCTCTTCCTGCACCGCGTCCTCTCGGGCACCGCCAAGAAGTCGGGAGCGAAAGCGCACGACGGCGACCGGAGGCGGCGCGGAAGCGGCCAGCTTCCGGCCCCGGCGAGGCGCGAGCGTGGGCGGCATGTCCGACCGATTCCAGCAACCGAGGAGGCGTGATGAGAGGCAAAGGAATTCTGATTGTCGGTGGCGGGCTCGCCGCGCAGCGCTGCGCCGAGATGCTTCGGAGGCGCGGCTATGACGGCCGGTTGCGAATGGTCTGCGCCGAGGCCGAGCCCCCCTATGACCGCCCGCCGCTCTCCAAGGGGCTGCTGGCGGGGGAGGTGGGCGAGGAGAGCCTCGCCTACCGGCCCGCCTGGTGGTATGAGGAGAGGGAGATCGAGCTGGTGCTCGGCGCTCGCGCCGAGGCGCTCGATGCGGCCACGCGGCTGGTGAGGCTCGACTCCGGCGCCGATCTGCCGTACGAGCGGCTGCTGATCGCGACCGGCGGCGCCGCGCGCCGGCTGCCGTTCCTGGACTGCTACGAGAATGTGCACCAACTGCGCAGCCTTGCCGACGCCCGCCGGCTGCGTGAGGAACTGGAGGCGGGCGCCCGCCTGGCGATCGTCGGTGCCGGCTTCATCGGCCAAGAGGTGGCGGCGACGGCACGCCGACTCGGTGCCGAGGTGACGATGATCGAGGCCCTGGAGACACCGCTGGCGCCGATCCTCGGGGAGACGCTTGGCGCCTGGTTCGCCGAGTTGCACAGCGCCCAGGGGGTTCGGGTCCTCACCGGAGCGAAGCTGGAGGGCGCCCGTGGTCGCGCCGGAAGGGCGGAGGAGCTGGTGCTGGCCGGAGGGGAGGCCATCGCCTGTGACACGGTCGTCGTCGGCGTGGGCACGACTCCCGCCACGGCCTGGCTTGCGGGAAGCGGCCTGGACGAGAAGGGCGTTCGCACCGACACCGCCGGGCGCACCGTTCTACCCGATGTCTTCGCCGCCGGCGACGCCTCGGTGCCCTTCGACCCGCGCTTCGGCGTTCACGCCCGCACCGAGCACTGGGACGCCGCCGCCTGGCAGGGCGCCGCGGCGGCCCGCGCGATGCTGGGTGAGTACCCGGGGACACCGCCGCTGCCCAGCTTCTGGAGCGACCAGTACGGGCTGCGGATTCAGTACGTCGGCCATGCCCACCGGGCGGATGGGGTCGTTCTCGAAGGCGATCCGGCCGGGCGTGATTTCGAAGCGGTTTTCATGCGCGGTGGCATGCCGGTTGCCGGGCTTGCGGTTGGGCGCCCACGCGCGATTCCCGTGCTGCGCAGTCGAATCGAGCACGGGCACGCACCTACCGCCAAGAACACGAAGAGGAAGGAGGAAGCGGCATGAGCTACACCCCGAAGATCGATCCCAGCGAGTGCAGCGCTCACGGCGATTGCGTCGAGGTAGCACCGCAGGTGTTTCGGCTCGATGACACCGCAGTCGTGATCGGCGCCGGCGCCGAGGAGCTCATCCTGGAGGCTGCGGAGGCTTGCCCTGCGGTGGCGATCTCGGTCGTCGACGATGAGACGGGGGAGACTGTCTTCCCGTAAGCCTGAATCCACCGATATCGGCGGATCGGGGGCTTAATGTGAGCGTTCATTGGTGATTCGCTAAGCTGACGCACACGTTTAGAGCGAGCTGGCGCATCCTCTGGGCGGGGAGTTGCGCGCGTAGCGGCGCGCAGGAGTCAACCTGTGGCCAGAGAAAGTGAGCCCTTGGGCATGTTCGGAGCCGGGAAGCGTAAAAAGAGCGAAGCTGTGCCGGGGCGCCCCCGCGCCGGCGGGCCGCCGATCATCGAGCTGCGCGACGTGACGAAGGTCTATCCCGGTGGTCACATGGCGCTCGACCGGGTCTCGCTGGCGATCAACCGCGGTGAGTTTGCCTTCCTGGTTGGCCCGACCGGATGCGGCAAGTCGACCCTGATCAAGCTGCTGATCCGCGAGTTGGCACCGACTGACGGCAGCGTCAGCATTGCGGGACGGGACATCGGCGCCCTGCCGGAGAAGAAAATCCCGCAGCTGCGGCGCAACATCGGCACGGTCTTTCAGGACTTCAAGCTGCTGGCCGACCGCACCGTGTACGACAACGTTGCCTATGCGCTGCAGGTGATCGGCGCCAGCCGTGCCGAGATCCGTGCCCAGGTGCCCGAGACGCTGCGGCTGGTGGGGCTCTCGACGAAGCTCCATAGCTATCCGGACGAGCTCTCCGGCGGCGAGCAGCAGCGCGTGTCCATCGCTCGCGCGTTCGTCAATCACCCGCCGCTCCTGCTAGCCGACGAGCCGAGCGGCAACCTCGACCCGGTCACCTCGATCGGTGTGATGCAGCTCCTCTACAGGATCAACAAGACCGGGACGACCGTCCTCGTGGTCACTCACGATCGCGAGATGGTCGACAACATGCGCCGCCGCGTCGTCGAGCTCTACGAGGGCCGCGTCGTCCGCGACGAGGTCAGCGGTGGCTACACCGAGGAGTCGACGCAGGAGCTCGGCATGCGCATGCGGGCGGAGATGGGCGTCGCCCCCGAGGGGCAGACCAATGGCCACGACGCAAACGAGACGCTCTTCTGATGTCCAGGTTCCTCTTCTTCACCAGGGAGGCATTTCGCGCACTGCGCCGCAACGGGGCGCCGAGCATGGCGGCGATCGTGACCACAATCGTCACGGTGATCCTCCTGGGCGTTCTGATTCCCGTCTTCCAGACCACCCAGGCGAAGAGCGACGAGGTTCGCGACAGCCTCGAAACCCGGGTTGCGCTCTACGACGACGCGACGCGGGCTGAAATCAACCAGCTGGAGCGCCGCCTGCAGGCGATTCCGCACGTGACCTCGGTGGAGTTGATCACCAAGGCAGAGGCGCTGGAGGAACTGAAAGAAGACCTCGACAAAAAGGAAAGCAGGGAACTGCTCACCCAACTCAAGGAGAACCCCCTGCCGGCCAACTTTGCGGTCAAGGCCGACGATGCAGGGAACCTCGACTCGGTGCGAGCGGCGATCACGCCGCCCGGCCCCGACGGCAAGCCACGTCCGATCTCCCCAATCGTCGAGAAAGTGTTCGATCGCCAGCAGGAGGCGCAGAAGATCGAGCGGGTCACCAGCGCGCTGAAGATCGTCCTGACCGTGATCACGGCGCTGCTGATCGTCGCCTCGCTGATGCTGGTCGGCAACACCATCCGCCTCTCGATCTACACCCGCCGTCGCGAGGTCGAGGTGATGCGCCTCGTCGGCGCGACGCGCTGGTTCATCCGCTGGCCGTTCATGATCGAGGGAGTCGTGGTCGGGTTCACCGGGGGCCTGATAGCGATACTGGTCCTGTGGCTGGGCAAGATCACGATCGTCGACCCGCTGAGCAATACGATTTCGCTGCTTGCTGCGCAGAACTCCAGCGCGCTCTCCTTTCCCGCCCTGGTCGCGATCCTGTTTGCCGCCTCGGTCCTCGTCTCGGCGATCGGCTCCGGGGTGACGCTGCGGCGCTTCCTCAAGGTGTAGTGCCGAGGGCCGCATGAGCGTCGCTCGTAGCCTGGCGCTGACCGCTGCGCTGCTGGCGGCGCTTGCCGCCGGCATGTGGGTGGGCGGGCACCCCGCGAGGATGCCGCCGGTCCTGCGCGATGTCTTCGTTGACCGCGCGGGCGGGCTGACGGCGGAAGCAACCGAGCTGATCGAAAGCAACTACTACCGGCCGGTCTCGAAGGACGAGCTGATCGACGCCTCGCTGCGGGGAATGGTGCGGGGGCTGCGACGGCGGTACCACGACCGCTTCTCCGACTATTTCTCGCCGGAGATGCTGAAGCGATTCAACGAAGAGATCGCCGGCCGCTTCTCGGGAATCGGCCTCTCCGTCACGCGCGTGAAGCGAGGCCTGCGCGTCGTACACGTCTTCAAGGGCTCTCCTGCGGAGAAGGCCAAGATCGAGACCGGCGACGTGATCGTCGAGGTCGAGGGCCATTCGATCGCAGGTTTGAGCAGCGCCGCGGCGACCAAGAGGATCAAGGGGCCCGAGGGCACCGAGGTGACGATCGGCGTGGTGCGGCCACCGCGCCGCAGGGTCAGGGACGTGCGCCTGAAACGCGCCGAGATCCGGCTGCCGGTGATCAGCAGCGAACTGAGGACTGTGCATGGGCGCAAGCTCGGCTACGCCCGGCTTGCGGCCTTCAGCGAGGGCGCCCATGGCGCCCTTCGCCGTGCGGTTCGAAAGCTCGAGCGGCAGGGAGCGCAGGGGCTTGTGCTCGACCTGCGCGAAAACGGCGGAGGCCTGCTCCAGGAGGCGGTGCTGGCTGCCAGCATCTTCCTGCCGGAGGGAGAAGTCGTTGTCTCCACCGACTCGCGCTCCCAGGGCCATGCCGTCTACAAGACCAAGGGGGACAACCTGCCGGTACTCCCAATTGCGGTCCTGATCGACGGTGACACCGCCTCCGCCGCGGAGATCCTCACCGCGGCATTGGCAGACGACGCCGGGGCGACTGTGGTTGGCGCCCGCTCGTTTGGCAAGGGTGTCTTCCAGCAGGAGATCGACCTGTCCAACGGGGGCGCGTTGAAGCTCACGGTAGGCGAGTACTTCACGCCGGACGGAAAGAACCTCGCCGGCCACGGCATCGACCCCGAGGTCTCCGCAAGAGACCTGCCGGGAACGGATCGCGACGAGGCGCTTGGCAGGGCCCTGCGGGTACTGGCGGGGCAGCGGGCTCAAAGGTGAGCCGGCGCAGAGGCGGCCGGGCCCGGTCTCGCGGAAGGGCCGCGGCGAAAACCGCGCGCGACGCGGTCGAGGCGTTGCTCCGAGAGGAGTTGGAGCGGCGAGGCTTTCGGGCCTCCTTCGAGGTGGAGGCCGACCGGCAGGCGGGTGCCGCCGACTCACGGTCCGGTCCGCGCCGCGACCTCACCGGCCTTCCCACCTTCACCGTCGATCCCGCCACGGCTCGTGACTTCGACGACGCCGTCTCCGCGCAGCGCGATGGCGACGTCATCCGGCTCTGGATCCATATCGCCGACGTTGCAGCCCATGTCCCACCCGACTCCCCGCTGGACCGCGAGGCGAGGCGCCGTGCCAACAGCACCTACGCGCCGGGCACCGTCGAGCCAATGCTGCCCCACGCGCTGAGCGAGCGGGCGTGCAGCCTCGCGCCGGACGCGGAACGCCTGGCGGTCACCGCCGAGATTGAGTTGGGCCCCGGTGGCACTCCGCGTTCTGCGAGCTTCTTTCGCAGTCGGGTGCGATCGGACGCACGGCTCGACTACGACGAGCTCGACCTGATCTTCTCCGGCCGTGCCTCCGCTCCGGCGCCCATCGCGGAGCCGCTTGCGGTCGCCCGCGAGGCAGCGTCTTCGCTTGGCGAGAGACGAGGCGCGACCAGCTTGGACGTCGAGTCATTCGAGCCCGAGTTCCGCTTCGACTCCGCGGGCGGTGTGGTCAGCGCTCGGGCGGTGGCCCAGACGGAGTCGCACCGCCTGATCGAGCGGCTGATGATCCTCACCAACGAGCAGGTCGCGCAGCTGCTCGAGCGAAAGCGCATTCCAACCGTCTATCGCGTCCACGCCCAGCCTGACCCGCAGCGAGTCGAGCGGCTGCTCGCGCAGTTGGACGACCTCGGGGTGCCAACACCCGCGCTGCGCGAGACCCCCTCGCCCCGAGAAGCGGGCGAGATCGCCGCCGAGGCGAGCCGGCTGGTCCAGCAGGAGGCCTCGCGGCGCGGACACGGCCGCGAGGCGTATACATCCCTCGTGCTTCGCTCCCTCAAACAGGCCCAGTACAGCGAGCGGAACAGCGGTCACGCGGGACTTGGCAGCCCCGCTTACTGCCACTTCACTTCACCGATCCGCCGCTACGCCGATCTCGTCGTCCATCGGGCCCTGCTGTCCGCGCTTGGAGAGGGGGAGCGGGCGCCCCGTGCGGCTGAGGTGCGGGAGGCCTCCTGGCACTGCAGCGAGCGGGAGCGCGAGTCGATGCGGATCGAGCGGCAGGCCGACGACATGTGTGCTGCTTTTCTCCTCGATCGCGAGTTGCGCCAGCGCGGCGAGGGGACGGAGTTCGACGGAGAGGTGGCCGGTGTGATCCGGGGCGGGGCTTTTGTCGCCTTCGGCGGCGAGCTCGGCGATGTCTACGAAGGCTTCGTCCCGGCCCGGCTGCTGGGTGGCGAGCGAGTCGAGCTGAACGCCACTGAGGTCGCGCTGGTGGGCCGCGATTCCGGCCGCGCAATCCGGCTGGGAGATCCAATATCCGTCCGGGTGCTATCCGTGGACGCGCCCCGCGGTCGCGTGGACCTGGTTCCGATCAATGGCTAAGAAGGCGAAGGCAAAGCGGGCACCGGCATCGGGCGACGTTGCGACCAATCGACGTGCCAGGCACAAGTTCGAGCTGGTCGAGAAGATCGAGGCGGGGATCGTCTTGCGCGGCTCTGAGGTGAAGTCGCTGCGCGGCGGGAAGGCGCAGATGGCCGATGCGTACGCCGTGGTCGACCGCGGCGAGGTCTGGCTCCGGGGCCTTCATATACCGCCCTACGCGCCGGCCAGTCGCGAGAACCACGAGCCCGAGCGGGCTCGGAAGCTGCTCCTGCACAGAGCCGAGATCGAGCGTCTCGTCGGCAAGACCGCGCAGAAAGGGTTGACGATGGTCCCAACCCGGATCTACTTCAAGGGCTCGCGCGCGAAGGTGGAGTTGGCCCTTGCTCGCGGTAAGGAGGGGCGCGACCGGCGCCGTGAGATCGCGGAGCGCGACGTGCGGCGGGAGGTCGAGCGAGAATTCAAACGCAGAATGGGGTAGCTGAATTCAAACGCAGAATGAGGTAGCTTCGAGTCCTATGGGTTCCAGGTTTGTGCGGCTCTTCCCGGTGGCGGTGTTTGGACTGGCGCTGCTTGCCCCCGCGACGGCGCAGGCAGAGTCCTTCCCGAGCAAGGTCGGCAACTACGTCAGCGACAATGTCCAGTACTTCGTGGCGGGGTTGCTCATTGCGATTCTGGTGCTGCTGCTCGCCGTTAGCATCGCCCAGCGTCGCGGTAAGGAGAAGAAGGGGGCCGCGGGCCCCGCAGCTCCTCCCCCTCCGCCGCCACCCGTCCCTGCCGGGACACCGGCCGCGCAAGCTGGGACACCGCCACCCGCTCAGCCGATGAACGCAAAGCAGAAGCGGAAGCAGTCTCGCGAGAAACAGCGCGCGGCGCGCGCAGAGCAACGGAAAAAACGCCAAGCGGAGGCAAAGCGCCGCCGGGAGGAGCGCACTCGGAAACGATCGGAGCGCCGCCGGGCGCGCGGCGGGGGCTCATCGAGGCGGGCGAGGAAGGAAGCCGCCAAGGCCGAGCGCGAAGTTGCCGCCTCCCGCGCAGCCCAGGAGCGCGAGTTGCTGGAGCGACAGGGGACGCAGGCAACGCCTGCGCCTCAGCAGCCGGTGCAACCGCAGCCCCCAATGCAGCAGCAGCCAGCCGCGCAGCCGCCGCCCATACAGGCCGTGCCGCCGGCCGGCACCGCACCGCCCGCGCCGCCCGCTCCGACGCCGGGCGCTCCAATCCCGCCGGCTGGGGCTCCGGCCGGATACGAGCCCGCGGCGGCAGAACAGCGGGTCCACGACAAGGTCGCGGAGATCCAGCGCGAGGAGGAGCGGATTCGCGCCGAGGCCGACCGCCGCATTGAGGAGGCAGAACGGCTTCAGCGCAGCGCGGAGGAGCGGACGGCCCAGGCCCAGGCCAGTCAGCCGACCCAGAGTATGGAGGCACTTCCACCGCCGGCGGCTCCCGACATGCAGACTGCGGAACAGCGGCTGCAGCAAGAGCGCGACGCGCAGGAGCGCTCGCTGGCGGAGGCGCAGGAACGCCTGAATCAGATAGACGAGCGCATCAAGGCCGCTGAACGCCGCGCCCAAGAGGCGGAGCGCCTTTCGAAGCTGAAGTCCGAGGAGGCAGCCCGCGAGCAGCGCCTGAACGAGATTCGCGACAACGTCGCGCAGGCGGAGCAACGCGCCCGCGAGGCGGAGCATCGTGCGCTCGAGGCTGAGCAGGCGGTGATGAACTCTCTGCAGGGAGGCGCGCCACCGCAGCCGCCCCCGCCGCCGCCGGCCCCAGATCCCTCGCCACCGCAGCCGCCCCCGCCGCCGCCGCCGGCCCCAGATCCCTCGCCACCGCAGCCGCCCCAACCACCCGAACCTGCTGCACCACCACCCAGCACCGGGCAGGCTGTTCCGCCGCCCGGCCAGGAGGCGCCGCCGTCGGAGAACCCGGCTCCAGCGAGCGAGGTGAGCGGTCCGATCGAGCTCAATACCGTGACCTTCGAGCAGCTGCGAGCGCAGGGGCTGTCGGTTACCCAGGCGACCAGGCTGCTCGCTCACCGGGAGCGCGTTGGTCGCTTCCAATCGGTCGACGAACTCGACGAGATAGCCGGCTTCCCTCGCGAGTTCGCGGAAGACCTGAAGCGCCGCTCGACCGTCTAGCGTCGTGCCGTAGGTCGGTGGTTCGCGGCTGCCTCAAGCAGCTTGAGCCACACCTCGCTTCGGGTGGGGTAGGCGGCAACCGCGTGGCGGAGGCGGCTCAGCGGGATCTCGGCGACGACGGCAATCGTTGCAGCGTGGAGAAAGTCGGCGGTCTCGAAGCCCGAGAAGGTTGCGCCTACGATCCGCTCTGTCGCAGAGTCGACGACGAGGCGCGAGGTCCCGCCGGTGCCCTTCCCCTGGAAGCTCGCGCCCGCGGTCCCGTCGGTGGGGACATCGATCGCGCGGGCATCGACTCCTGCATCCTTCGCTTGGCTGAGCGTCATGCCCATCGCCGCCACCTGCGGGTCGGTGAAGGTCACCCGCGGGGAGCCCAGGCCTTCGGCAACCGCCTCGACCTCGCGACCGAGTGCGTTCTCGGCAGCGACCCAAGCCTGGTACTTGCCCATGTGGGTGAGCAGCGCACGTCCGTTGACGTCGCCGACCGCGTAGAGCCAATCCCGACCGCCGACTCTCAGCCGGTCGTCGGTTTCCAGGAACCCCCGTTCACCCGGCTCGACACCCACGGAATCGAGCCCAATTCCCTGCGTACGGGGTTTGCGGCCGACGGCGACCAGGATCTCGGCCGCGTGGACCCGCGCGCCGTCGTTCAGCTCGACGGTGACACCACCGTCCTCCGTTTGGACCCGCTCGGCCAGGACGCCGGTGCGCAGGTCCACGCCATGGGCGTCGCGTAGGGATTTCGCAACCTGTTCGCCGGCAAATGGCTCCTCGCGGGGCAGCAGCCGCTCCTCGCCCTCGATCAGCGTGATGGTCGACCCAAGAGACGCCCAGGCCTGTGCCAGCTCGGCGCCGACCGGCCCCCCGCCGAGAATGGCCATGCTCGGGGGTACGCGCTTTGCAGTGGTTCCCTCGCGGTTGTTCCAGGCCCGCACCGAGTCGAGGCCGTCGATCGGTGGCATTGCGGCGCTGCTGCCCGTTGCCACGACCACAGCCTTGCGTGCAACCAGCGCCTCGTCGCCAACGACAACGCGGCGCTCTCCGTCGAGCCGCCCCTCCCCCCGGAACAGCGCAATTCCGTGTTCCTCGAGCCACGGCAGCATCACGGAGTCGTCGAGGTCGTGGATCACCTCGTCGCGGCGGGTGAGAACCGCCTGCGGGTCGAGGTCTCCGGTCAGAGCGGCGTTGGTGCCGGGGACGCGGCGTGCCTCGTCCAGCAGCTCGGCGGGTCGCAGCAGCGCCTTGGAGGGCATGCACGCGTAGAAGGAGCACTCGCCTCCGACCAGGTGCTGCTCGACGATTGCCACGTCCATGTCGCCGTCGGCAAGTCGCCCCGCACAGACCTCGCCGGGAGCGCCGGCGCCGATCACGATCGCGTCGAATTCGCGCTCGGCCATCGCTGACACCGTACAATCGAATGAGACATAGCACGGGGGCGACAGGCTTCGATGTGGTCGATCCGTGCGAAAGGTTGCAGGTCGAGGTTGCCGGAGGCCTCGCAAAACACCGGCAAAAACCAATACGTGCGGACCATGAGTTCGCCCTCGCTGCTTAGTTAACAGCTAAGCGAGTGAGAGTCGGCCCTCCCTCGCCCGCGGGGAGGGGCACCGGCTTCAATTGCGGGCTTACCCGGACGGATCGCCCCGTCTGCCAGGGGACATTTCAGAGGGCTTTATCTCCCGCAGTGCCCGCCGGCGCGGACCCCGGGAGACGAGAATCAAGCGCCGGCTAAGCCTGTAGAGACCTTCGCGCTACGGCCGCACACGTCGGTTCGATTCCGACCGCCTCCACTCTCCGCGCCATTGCTGTCAGCGAGTTGCTGGCTGCTCGCCATCGGCGCGGGGCAGGGCGGCCAGCTCGATGTCGGAGCCGACCACGCCGATCTCGTCCGGGAGCTTCGAGAGCTGTACGTCGGTGACGAACTCCAGCGGCCGGCCGAGCGGGCGGAAGAAGTTGTCGTAGTGGGTCGGCACGACGACGGCGGGATCGAGGCGGGGCAGGATTCTCTGCCAGTAGTCGCGCGTGAAGCTGCGCCCGGCGATCCCGGCCAGAAAGACATCCACGCCGCGCTCGCGAACCGCGTCGTCGACGAGGTTGGCGCTGCCCTGGTGATAGAGGCGCAGGCCGGCAACCTCGATCGAGATCCCCCAAACCTGGCCGCATCGGTAGGCGGCGGGGGAAAGGCCGTCGAGGTGCTCGCAGGTGAGTTCGCCGTCATAGGGGACGGCGAGGCCGAGCAGCAGCTTCGAGTGGACGCTGGGGGTGAAGCTGACCACAAACGGGCCCAGCTCATAGCGGCGGTAGGGCTCCACCTCGACTGCCCGGTCGGCCAGCCCGTGCAGCGCCATCAGGTTGAGCAGCGAGCGCGATCCGTAGGCGCTGCAGCCAAAGCGCCGGGCGATGGCCGGGGCGTCGACCGCGTGGTCGAAGTGCGTGTGGCCGACGAGCACTCCCGCCACCTCGCCCCGCGGGGCGGCGAAGCGACGCAGCGCGGCGGGATCCGGCAGTGCCTGGCGGCGCATGATGAGGTCGCGGAACGGCACACGGGAGAGGTAGGGATCGACGAACAGCGTTTGGCCCTCGAAGCTGATGCGGTATCCGGACACGCCAAGCCACTCGACTTCGAGGCCGTCCGGCAGTTGCAGCGGCCGTCGCTCCAGCTCCGACAGGGCCTGCCCGTCGTCGCGTTCCGCGGAGCGTCTGGTGGCGCGCGCCCTCGCCAGCTCGCCGAGGTGTCGCAGCGGGCTGGCCATTGGGCTGGAGAGCTCTAGCCCCCGCGGATCTCGGCCGACAGATCAGGAGGCGAGGAGAGCGTCTGGAAGACCACGCAGTAGCGCTCGGTCAGCTTCAGCAGGGTGTCGATCTCCTCCGCGCCCGCGTCGGTGTCGAGCTCGAAGCTGAGACGGATGGCGCGGAAGCCAACCGGCGCCTCGCGGTCGACCGCCAGGGTGCCACGGAAATCAAGATCGCCCTCGGCACGGACCGTCCCGGACTCGACGGAGATCCCCAACGAGGTGGCGACCGCCCGCAGGGTCACCCCGGCGCAGGCGACGAGCGCCTCGAGCAGCATGTCGCCCGAACAGAGCAGGGATCCGTCACCGCCGGAGGCTGGGTGCAGCCCGGCGTCGGCAAGGGCCCTTCCGGTGTCCACCGAGCATGAGACGCCTTCCCCGAGCTCGCCGTTTGCCTTCAGGGTGACCAATGCCGCTCCCGGCTCCTCGCGGTAGCGCTTCTTCAGCGGCGCCTGGAGGGCCCTCAGCTCCTCGCGTTCCACCCCCCAAGCCTACGATGCATCGTCCGTATAGGGTCGCCTCCACCGTGGGCGACATCTTCCTCCTTGCCTTCCTCGCCGCCCTCTATCCGACGCTGCTGGCGGCCACGACGGTGATGCTGATGCTTCCCCGCCCGAAACGGCTTCTTCTTGGCTACCTGTGCGGCGCGGCGATGACGAGCCTCACGCTCGGCGTGCTGATCGTCTACGCGCTGCAGGACAGCAGCCTGGTGAGCACCACGCAGAACCAGCTCGGCCCGGGCGCCGATATCGCCCTCGGCTGCCTTTCGCTGGTCGTCGCGTTTGTGCTCGGCACGGGGCGCGACGAACGCCTTACCGAGCGTCGCCGCGCCCGCGAGGCGGCGAAGAAGCACGCCGGCACGCCGCGCTGGCAGCGGGCGCTCGCCCGTGGCTCGGCTCGCACCACCTTCGCCGTGGGCGCCGTGCTCACTCTGCCGGGGGCCACCTACATCACCGCGCTTAACCGCATCGCCAGCGAAGACCTATCGGTTGCCGGGACGGTTGGCACCCTCCTTGTCTTCAACCTGATCATGTTGATGCTGCTCGAGCTGCCGCTGCTCGCTTACACCTTCGCACCCGATTGGACCCCGACCGCGATCGAGCGCTCCAAGCTCAAGCTGCGTGAGCGCGGCCGCGTCTGGGCGGTTCGCGGGATCGCGATCCTCGGCATCCTGCTGGTCGCCCGGGGCATCCTGACGCTGCTCGTCTAGGCACCCGCCGTCTCGTAACGTAGGCGGGGATGGCCATCGTCACAGCAACCAGCCTTGACATGCACATGGGCGGCGAGCTGCTCTTCCAGGGGGTCTCCTTCAAGCTCGAGCCGCGCGAGCGGATGAGCCTCTCCGGCCGCAACGGCGCGGGCAAGTCGACCCTGTTGCGCATGCTTGCCGGCGAGCTCTCTCCGGATGCGGGGCGGCTCGTCAGGCAGAAGGGCGCCCGCGTGGCCCTGCACGATCAGCGCCCGCCGCGCGAGACGGCGGACTCGCTCGGCACCTACGTCTTCTCCGGCCACGCCGAGATGATCGAGACCGAGGCCGAGCTGGAGCGGCTCGAGGCGATGATGTCCCGGGGCGAGACGGGCGAGGAGACGCTGAGCGCCTACGCAGCCGCACAGCAGCGGCTTGAGCATGGCGGGGGCTACCGCTGGCGCGACAGGGTTCTCGCCGTCCTGCGCGGGCTCGGCTTCGGCGATGAGGAGACCGAGCGGCCGCTCTCGAGCTTCTCCGGCGGCGAGCTGACCCGCGCCTCGCTGGCACGGGCGCTGGCGACCCGCCCCGACCTGCTGTTGCTCGACGAGCCGACCAACCACCTCGACATCCCCTCGCTGGAGTGGCTGGAGCGCTACCTGACCGATCTGGACGCCGCGGTCGTCCTCGTCGCCCACGACCGGTGGTTCCTGGAGGCGGTTGGCACCTCGGTGCTGGAGCTGGAGGCGAAACGGGCCCGCTTCTTCGCCGGTCCCTGGCACGCCTGGCGCAAGGAGCAGGCGGCGCGCCAGATAGCCCGCGGCAAGGCGATCGACCGCCAGGAAGCCGAGATCGCCCGCATGGAGCGCTTCGTCGAGCGCTTTCGCTACAAGGCGACCAAGGCGCGCCAGGCGCAGTCGCGGCTGAAGCAGATAGAGAAGATCAAGCGGGACGGCGTTAGGGCCGAGCAGCGCGACATCCGCAACCTGCGCTTCTCGTTTGTCAAGCCCGAGCGCCCCGGCCGCGTGGTGCTGAAACTGGTCGGTGCGACCATCGAGGTGCCGGGCCGCACCCTGCTTGAAGGTGCCCGGCTCGAAGTCGAGCGCGGTGAGCATGTTGTGCTCGTCGGGCCCAACGGTGCCGGGAAGACGACTTTGATCGAGACCCTTGCCGGGCGGCGCGAGCCGGCGGCCGGCTCGGTGCGGCTCGGCCACAGGGTCAGGATCGGCTACCTGTCCCAACACGCCGATACGGCGTCGGGCGAGGGGACGGTGCTCGATGCGGCCCAGCGCGAGACCGGGCTCAGCGGGCAGAAGGCCCGCGACCTGCTCGGCGGCTTTCTGTTCTCCGGGGCGGACGCCGAGAAACAGCTGAGCGATATCTCCGGCGGTGAGCAGCGGCGTCTCTCGCTGGCGATTCTGGTCGCCTCGGGCGCCAACGTCCTGGTCCTCGACGAGCCGACCAACCACCTCGACATCGAGAGCCGGGAGGCGCTTGAGGACGCGCTCCAGGCCTTCGAGGGCGCAGTCGTGCTCGTCTCCCACGACCGGGCACTGCTGGAGGCGATCGGCACTCGCACGATCGTCTGCGAGGACGGCGAGCTGCGCTCCCACCTGAGTGGCTGGGCCGCCTACCAGCGAGAGCGCGACGAACGCGAAGCGGCAGCTGAGGCGAAGGAGCGCGCGGCAAGGCCCGCGCCGCAGTCCGCCGCCGGTCGAAACGCCGGCCGCACGGCGGAAAAGGCGGCGCGCAAAGCAGGCCGCCTCGCCGAGCGGATCGAGAAGGCTGAGGCCGACCTGCGGGAGCTGGAGGAGGAGCTGTCGGACCCGGAGGCGTGGTCGACTCCGGGCAGGGCGGAGCGCGCCGAAGCAAAGCACGCTGATGCGCGGCAGGCAGTCAGGGAGCTCTACGAGCAGTGGGAGGCGGCGGAAGCGGAGGCGGAGGGCTCCAGCGTGAGCTGACTCCAGGCTGCCCGGACAGCCCGGGCCCCCTGGGGATTCCCGCATCCGGACGGCGTCGGCTGAACCGGCCGATGAGCGCCGGTGTCAGAAGACGATCGTCCGCGCGCCGTCGAGAAGTACGCGGTCGTCGAGGTGTGCCTTGACGGCGCGGGCAAGTACGAGCCGCTCGATGTCGCGGCCGATCCGCATCAGATCCTCGACCTCGTCGCGATGGCTGACACGGGTCACATCCTGGTCGATGATCGGTCCGGCATCCAGGTCCTCGGTCACGTAGTGGGCCGTGGCGCCGATCAGCTTCACGCCCCGCTCGTGGGCCCGCACATACGGGTCGGCGCCGACGAATGCCGGCAGGAAGCTGTGATGGATGTTGATTGCCGGCGCTTCGATTCGCTCCAGGAAGCCGGCCGAGAGGATTTGCATGTAGCGGGCCAGCACGAGCAGGTCGATCTTGTCCCCCAGCAGATCCAGGGCCTGGCGCTCGGCCGCGTCCTTGCCGCCCTTCCCGACCGGGATGTGGTGATAGGGGAGCCCCAGCGAGGTGACCTGGTCGGCATGGTCCCGGTGGTTGGAGACAACCGCTACGACGTCGCCCTCCAGCTCGCCGCTGCGCCAGCGCCACAACAGATCCGAAAGGCAGTGGTCCTCGCGCGAGACCATGATCGCGATCCGCCGTCGCTCGCTCGACTCGGCGAAGCGGTGCTCCATCTGCAGCGGCGTCGCGACCTCCTCTTCGAAGCGCCGGTAGAGCGCCTTGCGCCGGTCCTCCGGGACCGAGTCGAAGACCATCCGCATGAACAGGCGGCCCTCGCCGCTGGAGTGCTGGTCGGCGTCGACGATGTTGAGCCCGGCGTCCGCGAGGAAGCCGCTGACCGCGGCGATCAGCCCCGGCCGGTCGGGGCAGGCAAGCAGCAGGCGCGATGTCGGGCCCTGGCCGGTGATGCAGGGATGATTGCGGGTGACGCGATGATCCGCAGCGCGCCCGACCCAGCCGCACGTCGCCCCGCATACCACCCGCGGGCCCACGCCCGCCGCCGGCGGGGCGAACGGCTCGGCCTGCGGGAGGCATGCGCGATGGCGATCGGGGGAATGATCGGCGGGGGCATCTTCAGCGTGCTCGGCGTCACGATCGACCTTGCCGGCCATCTCGCCTTCGCCTCGTTCCTGATCGGGGGCGCGATCGCGGCACTCACCGCCCACGCCTTTGCGCGCCTTGCGCTGAGTTCCGGGCACTCCGGCGGCCCGTTCGCGTACCTGCGCGAAGAGGGCCACGAAGCCGCCGCCGCCTGGGTCGCGTGGCTGCTGATCGTCGGCTACGTGTTCGCGCTTGCCGTCTACGCCTTCACCTTCGGCCATTACCTCGCCCACGCACTCGGCGCGCCCCTCGCGGTTGCCCGGCTGGCCAGCGTCACCATCCTTGGGGCCTTTGTCGCCATCAACCTGCGCGGGGTCACGACGTCAGGACTGACCGAGGACCTGGTCGTGCTCGTCAAGCTGGTCGTGCTGGGCGGGATCTCGCTGGTCGGCATCGGCATGCTCTCGCCGGACCGCCTCGCCCCGCTGGACAATCGAGGCCTGCTTGGGCTCTTCCTGGGCGCGTCGCTGATCTTCGTTGCGTATGAGGGCTTCGAGATGCTGCCCTACGACTACGATGACCTCGACCGGCCGCGGCGAACGCTGCCCCGCGCCCTCTACATCTCGGTCGCCGTCGTGGTGCTCGTGTACGTGGCGGTGACCCTGGCCTCGCAAATGCTGGTCTCCGACCGTCTGCTCTCCGCGCAGAAGGAGGTCGCCTTCGCGGTGGTCGGCAAGGAGGCGTTGGGCGGCTTTGGCCTCTGGGCGGCGACGATCGGGGCGGTCTTTTCCACCAGCTCGGCAATCAACGCAACTCTCTTCTCGACGGCTCGTCTGATCCGCGACGTCAGCGCCGCCGGCGAGCTGCCCGCCACCGTCGGCCGCGAGCGGGACGGCCTGCCGGCCGCAGCGGTGGTGTGGATTGCCCTACTTGGCGCCGGCTTCTCCCTGCTGCCGGGGATTACCGAGGTCGTCGCCTTCGGCTCGCTTACCTTTCTGCTGGTGTTCGGCTTGGTCAATCTGATGCATGCTCGCCACACGGCTGCGCCCGGCATGGACCGCGGCCTTGCCTACCTCGGCGCGGCAGCGTGCGTTGCCGCGGCCGGCGGATTGCTCTACGAGTTGGTTCGCTCCAACCGCCCGGCGCTTGTCCTGATCGGCGCCTGCGCGCTGGCGGTCGGCGTTGGAAGGGTCGCATTCGTTAGGTCGCGCCGTGCCTAGGGTCGCGGCCGAGCGCCTCTCGGCGGACGTGCGCACTCGCGTCCTTCCGGTGGCGACCCTGGTGCTGATCGTCTCGGGCGCGATGCTGCAGCTGGCGGGAGCGCCCACCGCCGGCAATGCGGTTTGGGCGGCGACGGTCGCCGTGATGCTCGTGCCGCTGACCGTCTCGATTGCAAGGACACTGGCGGCGGGCAGGGTGGGGGTGGATGCGATCGCGCTGATCGCGATGGCCGGCGCGCTCGCGGTCGGGCAGTACCTGGCGGGCGCGGTCATCGCGCTGATGCTCTCCGGCGGCAACGCGCTGGAGGCGATGGCGTCGCGCCGGGCGCGCCACGAGTTGACGGCGCTGTTGGAGCGGATGCCGACCATCGCGCACCGGCGAAGCGGGACCGGTTGGGAGGAGGTGCCCGTCGAAGATCTTGCGGTTGGCGACGTGGTGCTGGTGCGAGCCGGCGAGCTTGTGCCGGTCGACGGCGCCGTGCAGAGCCCCGAAGCCGTCTTGGACGAGTCGGCGCTGACGGGCGAGCCGCTACCGGTCGCCCATGTCCGGGGAGCGACCGTCCGGAGCGGCGCCGCGAACGCCGGCGACGCCTTCGAGCTGCGGGCGACCAGGCTCGCCTCCGACAGCGCCTACGCCAACATCGTGCGGCTGGTTCGCGCCGCCGAGACACAGCGCGCTCCATTCGTCCGGCTCGCGGACCGCTACGCGGCGGTCTTCCTGCCGCTGACGCTGGTCATCGCCGGGGCCGCCTGGGCGCTCAGCGGCGACGCCGTCCGTGCGGTTGCCGTGCTGGTCGTCGCAACGCCCTGCCCGCTGATCCTGGCGGCGCCGATCGCAATCGTCTCCGGAGTCTCGCGGGCGGCCCGGCTCGGTGTGATCGTCAAGGGGGGAGCCGCGATCGAGCGGCTTGGGGAGGCGCGCACGGTGCTGCTGGACAAGACCGGCACGCTGACCCTCGGAACACCCGCCGTCCAGGAGGTGATCCCGTTCGAGGACCATGCCGAGGAGGAGGTCCTGAGGCTGGCGGCGTCCGTCGATCAGCTGTCCGCCCACGTCCTCGCCGAGGCGCTTGTCCACGACGCTGAGAAACGGCGCCTGCGCCTCACGGAACCCACCGGCGCGGTTGAGGAGCCCGGACAGGGCATTGAGGGGGACGTCGGTGGCCGCCGGGTTGCGGTCGGCAGCAGCGGCTGGCTGCGCTCGCGAGGCTACGACACCGCGACCGCCGACCTGGCCCGCGACGATGGCAAGGATGCCGGTCTCGCGAAGGTGCTGGTCGGAGTCGACGGTCGCCTCGCGGGCGTCGTCGTGATGGCCGATCGCCTGCGCGACGACGCTCGCGAGTTGGCCGGCAACCTGCGGGCGGCCGGCGTCAGCCGGGTGGCAATGGTGACCGGCGACCGCCGCTCGGTCGCGGAGCGCATCGCGGCTGACACCGGCTTGGACGATCTCTACGCCGAACAGGGCCCAGAGGACAAGCTGGACATCGTGCGCAGCATGCGGTCGGACCCCGCGCTGGCGCCCGTTGTGATGGTGGGGGACGGCGTCAACGACGCGCCGGCTTTGGCGCTGGCCGACGTCGGCATCGCGATGAGCGGGCCCGGGGCGACCGTCTCCTCGGAGACGGCCGACGCCGTGATCACCGTCGACCGGATCGACCGGGTGGCCACGGCGGTCTCAGTGGGTCGCAGGGCGCTCGGCATCGCACGGCAGAGCATTGTCTTCGGGATCGGCCTCAGTTCGATCGCGATGGGTTTTGCCGCTCTCGGCTACATCCCACCGGTTGCGGGGGCTCTGCTTCAGGAGGGAATCGACGTTGCGGTCATCCTCAACGCGCTGCGCGCCCTGAGCGGCTGACGGTGCGTGTCGGCCGGCCGACTGCCCCGTGCGAAGGGCGGGATCTGCGCCCGGGGCGGTCGGCCAACCTGGATATGGGCTATTCGCCGGTGACGGTGATCGTGCCGTACATGCCCTGGGCGTAGTGGCCGGGCAGGTTGCAGAAGATCACGTACTTGCCGGGTGTGAGTTCGAAGTCTTCAGACCCGGACTCGCCGGGCTCGACGTCTGCGATCTCGCCTGCCTCTTCGGCCTGCTGGTCCAGCTTCTCCTCGTCCACGTCCCCGTTGGCTTCGGTCGGAAGGTCGGCGGGATTCATGTCCGACTTGAAGACCACCAGCTCGTGCTCGACCGACCCTTCGTTGGGTGCTTCGATCGTGGTCGGGCCGGCAGCGCCTGAGCCGTTCTTCGGGTCGAAGAAGTAGTCGCCCATCTTGATCTCGAGCGCGTTGCCGCCCGTTTCACCCCCGGCGGCCGCTTCGGTTTCGGTCGCAGTCGTGGTGTCATCGCCTCCCCCGCAACCGGTCGCGATGAGTCCGGCGATGCCCAGGAGGGCCACCGGAACGGCCAGAAAACGCAGCTTACGAGTCATAGATTGCCTTCCCGCCCCGACTGGAGCGCGCGTCATACGGCTGGAATATGGATCAGGCTAACGGTCACGAACTGACCTATGTCGCCGACCCTCTCACATAGACCGGGGGAATGGCAAGGCCGAGCCGCGCCCGCTTTCCTGCACGATCCGATTCAGAGCGCGAAGCGGGCGGATCCGGTTCGCGCCTGAGCAGGTGCTGATTGTCACGACCTATCGTCGGTGTGTGACGGCGGTCACCGTGCGGCGCCACGCGCCACGCCACGGTTCCGCGCTTGCTCAAGAAACGCACATATTCCGTCCTTGTCCTCTCCCTGGTCCTCGTCTGCCCGGCGGCTGCCGTGGCGGCCGACGACGGATCGCCGGCCAATGCGATTGGGATCGGCGCGGCCAGGCCAGCCGCCCTGGCGCCGCTCACCCGGCCGGTCGAGCGCTTCCATCGCGCGATCCGGGTCGGCGTTCGCCGCATCCGTGCGGTCCGGCGAGCCCGGCTGCGCCGCGAACGACGCGAAGCCTTCGCCAGCCTTCCGGGCGGGGTGTCGCGCGACAGTTTGGAGTCGATCGCAGCATGCGAGTCCGGGGGCGATCCGACGATCGTGTCCTCTGACGGCAGCTACCGTGGCAAGTACCAGTTCTCCTACGGCACCTGGGCTTCGGTCGGCGGTTCCGGCGACCCGGCAGCGGCGCCCGAGGCCGAGCAGGACTACCGCGCGGCGCTTCTCTACGTGCGCTCGGGCTCCAGCCCCTGGCCGGTCTGCGGCTGACCCGGACGCCGCTCAAGCTGCCACGATCTCCGGTTGTGAGCGGCGAGCGTGTTCCCAGCCCGGATCCGCAGGGGCCAACCCGCAAGCCTCCCAAGGAGGCGATCGGGGAGGCCCATGTGCGGGTGCCGACCCGCGGCAACCGCAAGCTCGAGGGGTTCCTCAAGGCGGTCAATGAGGACGAGCAGGTGCGGGCCTGGTGGTACATGGCGCAGGTCCACGCCGAGCGCCTCGGCATGTCGGACCATTCCTGGGTCCACACCCAGATCGTCCTCAACGTCGCCCTGCGCCTCCTGCGATTGCTCGTCAAGGCAGGTGTGGAGCCGGCGGTGGTCGCCGACCATGGAATGTCGGATCGCGATGCCGAGGTTGTCGTCGCCGGCGGCGCTTTGCTGCACGACGTCGGAATGTCAATCCATCGTGCCGACCACGAGGCATACAGTCTCTTCTTGGCCAGCGGCGCGCTCGACCGCCTGCTCGCCGGCTCCTACGGCGAGCCGCAGCGGACGATCGTCAGCTCCGAGATCCTCCACTCGATCATCGGCCATCGCCGCCGCGGCGAGCCGTACACGGTCGAGGCCGGCGTGGTCCGCGTCGCAGATGCGCTCGACATGGCCCAGGGGCGCACCCGCATCCCGCTCGAGGCCGGGCAGGAGGGCATCCACTCGATCTCGGCCGCCGCCGTTGACGAGGTGCGCATCGAGGCCGGGGAGGAGCGACCGGTGCGAATCGAGATCGAGCTCAATAACTCCGCCGGGATCTTCCAGGTCGACGACCTGCTCGCGACGAAGATTCGCGGCACCCCGCTGGAGGGCCGGGTCGAAGTCGCGGCAAAGGTGGAGGGAGAGAGCGAGAAGCGCCTGCTCAGCGGCTTCCGGCTCGACTAGATGGTCGACTCCAGATTCCCGCACGCCACGGATGACGCACCCGGCACGGCGCTGGACTGTCATCCACGCCCTCTCGCGTTGCGCTGCTACGCGCAGCGGCCCGCGTGTGCCGCCCAGCTTGTTCAGTCGCGCGCCCTCCGGCACGTCAATTTGGAATCGAGCTAGCCGTACCGCTCTAGGTCGTAGCGCCGCCGTTCCTTGCGCTTCTCGAGGTTGCTCTGGAGCAGCGACAGCACGATCACGAGGATCGCGAAGAAGGCAATCACGCCGAAGCAGAAGAAGGTGACGGTCTTGTCGTTCACCGAGCCGGCTAGGCCCTCGCCGTTGTCGGCCAGGGCGGCCGGCGCGGCAAGGAGCAGCATCGAGACGGCCGCGCAGAGCGCGGCGACGACTCCACTGCGGCGCGACGGAGATCTCACGCCGGGCAATCTAGCGCACCGCAGCGGCGGCCTCACACCCCTTCAGCCAGTCTTTAGGAGCTCCCATAGGATGCTCCGCCAATGTCCGAGCTAGAGGCGCTGCTGCTGGGAGTGGTCCAGGGGTTGACCGAGTTTCTCCCGATCTCATCCTCGGGTCACCTGATCATCGTTCCCTGGCTGCAGGACTACACGTTCCTGATCGAACACCCGCACTTCAACAAGACCTTCGATGTCGCGCTGCACGTCGGCACGCTGGTCGCGGCAATCGGTTACTTCCGCCACGAGGTGATCGCTCTAACCCGTGGCTTCCTGGAGGCGCTACGAAAACGCGCGATCGAGACACCGGTGCAGCGGCTCTCTGTGGCGATTGCGGTCGGCACGGTTCCGGCTGCGATTGCCGGCGGTCTCGGCGCCAGCTTCTTCGAAGACACGCTGGGCGAGCCCTGGATGATCGCCCTGCAGCTGATCTTCTTCGGCGCCCTGTTGCTCTACGCCGACCGCCTTCCGCAGCGCAAATCGCTGCAGAGCTCGACGGTGAGGGACGGCTTCTATATTGGCCTTGCCCAGGTTCTGGCTCTTGCACCCGGCACCTCGCGCTCGGGGATCACGATCACCGCCGCCCGCTACCTCGGCCTCGACCGCGACGCTGCAGCCCGCTTCTCCTTCCTGCTGCTGATCCCCGTGGTCACCGGTGCCGCCATCTACAAGGGGGCCAGCGCCGTCCACGAAGGCCTGCCCAGCGGAGTTGCCGCTCCGATGATCGTCGGCACGATCGCCGCTGCGGTTTCCGGCTATCTCGCCATAGCCTTCCTTCTGCGCCTGGTCAGGACGTCGTCATATGCCCCGTTCGTTTACTTCCGCTATGCGATGGGGGTGTTCATTCTGCTTGTCATCGCCACCGGTCTACGCCCTGCCACGTTCTAGGGAGAGCGAACCGCCCAGGACAGGTGGGCCGTTCGCGGTGCGTGGCGAGGACCCTCGCGAGGCCTCGAACTCTGCGCTCAGCGGGCTCGCCGGCGGTGAGCATCCAGACAAAGCGCGGCGGCCCCTTTCCGCAGTTTGGGGATTTCAGGCTGTAAAAATCCGACGAAAGCAGGGCCTTTGTGTGCCGGACCGCCGTCGCCGGTGCATAGAATCAATGCGCCCCAACGGCATGGGCGCCCCCAACACCGACGGCGCTGCCACGTGAACTCACACCAGACCATCAGGCTCGCGGTAATCGACGACGACAGTGGTTTCGTGACTGTGCTGGCGAAGCGCACCGAAGCCGCCGGCTGGCAGCAGCGCACACAGTCTGCGCCGATCCCGCCCGAGGAGCTGGTGGCAATGAAGCTGAGTGCTCTCGTGGTGGACCCCTCGGTGCTGGGCGACGATGCCTGGGAGTACCTGGAGCGCGTCTGCGGCGGCCTGCCCGATCTCGGCGTGGTGGTCTGCACGGGCCGGTCGACCGTTGCCCAGCGGGTGCGCGGGCTTCGTCTTGGGATTGACGATTGGGTCACGAAGCCCTGTCATCCCGAGGAGGTGATTGCACGCATCGAATCCGTTTCTCGCCGCCGCCGCCGGTCCCGCCCGGGCGCTGAAGCGGGACCGGTCGTGACCGGAGAGCTCGAGATCCGCGCCGATCGCTTTCAGGCGTTCGTCGGCGGCAACAGCCTCGACCTGACCCGGCGTGAGTTCGAGCTGCTGCAGCTTCTCTCCGATGCCAGCGGGCAGGTGCTGGAGCGCGAGGCGATCTACCAGCGGGTGTGGGGATACGCGATGGCTCACGGCGACCGCTCGGTGGACGTCTTCATCCGCAAGCTTCGCCAGAAGCTGGAGAAGCTTTCACCGGGATGGAGCTACATCCACACCCACTTTGGAGTTGGCTACCGGTTCGACCCAGAGTGCAGCGAGGACGCCAGGGCGACGGCTCCGGCTTCGGACGGCAAGAACGCCGCTTCACAAACCGTTCACAGCAGCTTCACGGCCGCGTAACGGCAGGCCACGCCCGCCGGGCGATGCTCGCGGCGTATGGCTCTGGAGGTGCGTCCTGAGGAGCATGCCGTCCTGGTTGACGGCCAGCCGCTCAGCCTGACCGTGCGCGAGCTGCAGCTTCTTGCCACCCTGGCCGCCCATCCACAGCGGATCATGACCCGCGAGGAGCTCTATTCAGAGGCTTGGGGACGCGAGCCCCGTATCGGCGACCGCTCGGTCGACGTCTATGTGAGCCGCCTTCGTGCCAAGCTCGGCAAGGCCCTTCCGCAGCCCCGCCTGATCCACACCCACAACGTGATCGGGTATCGCTTCTCGCCCAACGGCTGAACCAGCCAGACGGGCCATTTACATCTTTTTCACATGCGCGATACAGACGGGTAACAAGCTGCTCCATAGCCGCTGCGAGTCTGCCATCAAGCGGCCGCCCCAGGCCGGTTTCGTGCCAAACGACCAAAGGAGCATGCGTGAGTCCCTCAAGATGGTTGGCAGTCATTGCCTCCCTGGCCATCCTGGCGGTGGGCGTTGCCGCCTGTGGCAGCAGTGATAACAGCGGCTCGTCCAGCGAACTTTCCGGGCAGATCGCGGGTGCCGGTTCCAGCGCTCAGGAGGCGGCCCAGGAAGCATGGATCGCGAACTTCGAGAGCGACAACCCGGACGTGACGATCTCCTATGACCCGGTTGGCTCGGGCGGCGGCCGCGAGCAGTTCATTGCCGGCGGAACCGCGTACGGTGGCTCAGACGCCGCGCTCGAAGAAGACGAAGGCGAGCTGCAGGGCGCGATCGACCGTTGCAAGCCGGGCAAGCTGATCGAGATCCCCGACTACATTTCGCCGATTGCGGTCATCTACAACCTGCCGAGCGTCGAATCGCTGCAACTCGACCCTGACACGCTGGCACGCATCTTCAATCAGGAAATCACGTCCTGGGACGACAAGGCGATTGCGGCCGACAACCCGGGCGTCGAACTGCCCGACACGCGGATCACTCCGGTCAACCGCTCCGACGAGTCCGGCACAACGGAGAACTTCGTCGACTATCTGGCCAGCGTCGCCCCCGACGCCTGGACCTACGAAGTCAGCGGCGACTGGCCGGTTAAGGGCGGCGAGGCCGCACAGGGCACATCCGGCGTCGTCGAGGCGGTTTCCGCCGGCGACGGCGCAATCGGCTATGCCGACGAGAGCCAGGCCGGCGAACTCGGTGTCGCCAAGATCAAGGTCGGCAGCGAATACGTCAAACCGAGCGCGGAAGCGGCGGCGAAGATCCTCGAGGAGTCGCCCGAAGCCAAGGCGCTCAGCAAGAGCCCGTACATGTTCCCGTTCGAACTCGATCGCGAGACCGAAGCGACGGGGACCTACCCGATCGTGCTCACCTCTTACCTGATGGCGTGCACGCAGTACGGCTCCGCCGAGGAAGCGTCGCTCGTCAAGGCCTATCTCGAATACGCGATCAGCCCCGAAGGCCAGGAAGCAGCGGCTGAAAACGCCGGATCGGCCCCGCTTTCCGATTCGCTGCGCGAAAAGCTCGAGCCGGCAGTCGAAGCGATCGAAGCTGGTTCCTAGGCGGCTTTTCTTGGAACCTGCGACGGAAAAGAGGCCCCGCCACGAGTGGCGGGGCCTCTTGCGGGCCAGATCCTCGCCGCCGCCTCGGGTGGCAGGCGCCGTTGGGGCGACCGGGTCTTCTCCAATCTCGCCGTCGCTGCGGGCGTCACGATTCTCGCCCTGCTTGCCGGTGTCGCCCTCTTCCTCCTGGTCGAGTCCCTTCCGGCTGTCAGCGCCGACCCGGACCGGCTACCGGGCGGCAAGAGCCTTGTCGATTACATCGCTCCGCTCGTTTTCGGGACCGTTCTGGCCGCGACCATCGCGGTCGTCATCGCGGTCCCCCTGGCAGTCGCGGCCGCCCTCTTCATCAGCCACATCGCGCCGCGCCGCCTGGTGCTCGCGCTCGGCTACATGGTCGATCTGCTGGCGGCCGTGCCCAGCATCGTCTACGGCCTCTGGGGGATCTTCGTCCTCGGCCCGGCCGCAGTGGGGGTGATGGAGTGGCTCGAAGCCGATCTCGGCTTCATCCCCTTCTTCGAGGGACCTGCTTCGGCAACCGGCCGGACGATGCTGGTCGCCAGCCTCGTGCTGGCGGTGATGATCCTGCCGATCGTCTCGGCGGTCGCCCGCGAGGTCTTCTCACAGACTCCCCGCAAGCTGCAGGAAGGCGCGCTTGCGCTTGGCGCGACCCGCTGGGAGATGATCAGGATGACCGTGCTGCCGTTCGGGAAGTCCTCGATCATCAGCGGCGCGATGCTCGGCCTCGGCCGCGCCCTGGGGGAGACGATGGCGGTGACGATCATCCTCTCTGTCTCGGGTGTGGTCACCTTCAACCTGATCAGCCAGGCGAACCCGTCGACGATCGCCGCCAACATCGCACTTGACTTCCCGGAGTCCTCCGGGCTCGCGGTCAACACTCTGATCGCATCGGGCCTCGTGCTCTTCGCAATCACCCTGGTCACAAACCTCGGCGCGCGGGCGATCATCTCGCGCCAGAACATCCAGTAGCCGTGTCGCAGCCGGAAGGCACCCTTCCCACCGCCGCCGCCGAATTGCGGACGGGCCTTCTGCCCGCCTGGGCGCCCTACGTGGCGGTTGGCGCCTCGGCCGTCTGCGTCGCCGCGATGCTGCTGGCGGCCGGCGCCTTCAGCGTGGCGTTACTGCTGGTCGCAACGGCGGGGCTCTCCTGCGTCGCCCTCTACTTGTGGTCGCGCTCGGTGGAGGGCTCGCGGCGGGCGACCGACCGGGCGGTGACGCTGATGATCGTCTCGGCCTTCGGACTCGCCCTGGCGCCCCTCCTTTCGCTGCTCTTCGAGGTCACGAAGAGGGGCCTGCCCGGACTGAGCCTGGAATTCCTCACCGAGTCCGCCCGGGGCGTGGTCGGCGGCGGAGGCGCCGCGCACGCCATCGTCGGGACGGTCGTGATCACCGGGGTTGCGGCGGTGATCTCGGTCCCGATCGGGCTGATGGCGGCGATCTATTTGACCGAGTACGGGGGCGGTCGGCTGCGCCGGGCGCTGACCTTTTTCGTCGACGTGATGACCGGGATCCCGTCGATCGTGGCCGGCCTTTTCGCATACGCACTCTTCGCCCTGATCTTCGGCCCCGGTATCAGGCTCGGCGTGATGGGCTCGGTGGCGCTCTCGGTGCTGATGATCCCGATCGTGATCAGGTCCTCCGAGGAGGTGCTGAAGATCGTGCCCAACCACCTGCGCGAGGCCGCCTACGCCCTGGGCACGCCGAAGTGGAGGACGATCGTCAGCGTCGTCTTGCCGACTGCGTTCGCCGGCCTGGTCACCGGGGTGATGATCGCCATCGCACGGATCATCGGCGAGACGGCGCCGCTGCTGGTCACCACCGGAGTCGTCGACTCGATCAATTCCAACCCCTTCGAAGGGCGCATGCAAAACCTCGCGGTCTACGCATACAGCGAGTACCGGACCCCCGGGGTCATGAAGCAGGCCTCCTACGATCGGGCCTGGGCGGCTGCGCTGACCCTCATCGCTATCGTGATGATCCTCAACGTCGTGGCCCGCTTCGTCTACCGCCGCTACAGAACCGAGATCCGCTAGCCCGTGGAGGGAAGGAAACGACAAGCCATGCCGGGAGCAGCGGACGCAACTCGCGCCGAGGCCGACGTTGAGGCGGGAGGCCCCCGACGCGACGCAACTCCGGCGTTGCAGGTCGCAGGCGAGCCGGCGGGGTCCGCGGATGCGCCGGGCGCCAGAACGCTCGCGACGCGTGAGTTGAACCTCTACTACGGGGACTTCCATGCCGTGCAGGACGTGACGATCACGATCGCGCCGAACAAGGTGACGGCCCTGATCGGCGCCTCGGGCTGCGGCAAGACAACCTTCCTGCGCTCGCTCAATCGCATGCACGAGCTGACGGCCGGCGCGCGAGTCGAGGGTGAGATCACCCTCGACGGTCAGGACATCTACGCAAAGGGAATCGACCCAGTCCAGGTGCGCCGGCTGGTCGGCATGGTCTTCCAGGCCCCCAACCCCTTTCCGACGATGTCCGTCTACGACAACGTGGCCGCCGGGCTGAACCTGAACGGCAGCAGGGTGAAGAAGTCCGAGAAGGACGAAATCGTCGAGCGCTCGCTGCGACGTGCGCACCTCTGGAACGAGGTGAAGGACCGCCTGGACAAGCATGGCTCGGGGCTCTCCGGCGGCCAGCAGCAGCGGCTCTGCATCGCCCGTGCGATTGCGGTTGAGCCCGAGGTGCTGTTGATGGACGAGCCCTGCTCGGCGCTTGACCCGGTCGCCACGCTGGCCATCGAGGACCTGATCCGCGAGCTGAAGAGTCGCTTCACAATCGCCATCGTCACCCACAACATGCAGCAGGCCGCCCGGGCCAGCGACGTGACCGCGTTCTTCAACATCGAGGAGACCGGCAAACCGGGCCGCCTCGTCGAGGTCGGCTCGACGGAGACGATCTTCACCAGTCCCTCGGAGCAGGCAACCGAGGATTACGTGAGCGGTCGGTTCGGCTGATGGCCGAGGTTGCCCGCGTCAAATACCAGGAGGAACTGGAGCGGCTCGAGGCGAGTGCCCTCGGCGGGCTCGATCTGGTCAGCGCGGCGCTGGGCAGAACGCTCGAGGCAATCGAGCACCAGGACGTCGAGCTTGCCCAGCTGGTGATCGCCGACGACGACCGCATCGACGGGCGCTACCTGGAGGTGCACCAGAGCCTGATCGCGCTGCTCGCGACACAGTCGCCGGTCGCCACCGACCTGCGGCTGATCTCAGCGCTGCTGCACGTGCTGAAGAACGTCGAGCGGATGGGCGACCAGTGCGTGAACATCTGCAAGCTCATCCCGCTGACCGGGAACGAGCCTCCGGCCGACCCGGAAATGGTGAAGCGGATCGTGACGATGGGCGCACAGACTCGGACCCTGATCAGCCAGGCGAAGCGTTCCTTCGAGGAGCGCAACGTGGAGATGGCGCGGGACCTCGTCCGCCAGGACGACGTGGTCGACGACCTAAACCGGGAGTGCTTCCACCTGGCACTTGCGATCGGCGAGGATGCCGACCGGCGCGAGTGGGCGATGACGATGCTGCTGGCGGCGCGCGCGATCGAGCGGATCGGCGACAACGCGGTCGACATCGGCGAGCAGGTCGCGTTTGTCGTCACCGGGCTCTTCAAGGAGTTCGAGGACGCCTCGCATCCGGACGGCTAGACAGTTTGGGGCCTCCGGCCGCTCCCTCGAGGAGAGCGGCCAGTGCCTGCGCATCTGCGTGGGTTGCCGGGGTGGGCGCGTCGCGGCTCGCCCTCGCTGGCTGAGATCCGGGGTGTTTGGGATCATGGTGAGTACCCCCAGATGCTCTGCGCCGCGATAGATATCGGCTCCAATACCACGCGCGTGCTTGTGGCGGAACCGGTTGATGGGCAGCTGAAGAAGGTGATGGAGCAGAGGGCCTACACCCGCATCAACAAGGCACTCGACTCCGACGGCGCGATCCTCCCCGAGAAGATCGAGGAGGTTGCCGGTTTGGTCGCCACCCAAATCCGCCTCGCCCGCGAGCTTGGGGCGGAGACGGTGCGCGCAGTCGCCACGGCCGCCGTTCGCGACGCCTCGAACGGCAAGGAGGTCGCGCGAGCGATCGGCGAGGCCGCGGGCGTCCCCGTGGAGATCCTCGGTGAGAATGAGGAGGGGCGGCTCTCATTCATCGGAGCCACCAAGACCCTGGGACACCCCGTCGAGGGACGTGTCGCGGTCGTTGACGTCGGCGGCGGCTCAACCGAGGTGGTCCTCGGCACCGTTCCCGGCGGGGTTGAGGAGGTCCGTTCGTGGCGGGTCGGCTCCGGGGTTCTGGCCGACGAGCTGATCGCCTCCGATCCGCCCTCCGCCGCGGAGATCCGCAAGGTCCGCGACCGCGTCGAGGACATCTTCGCGGAGGTCGAGGTCGAGCATCCCGCGCAGGCGGTCGCGGTGGGTGGCAGCGCCACCTCGCTGCGGCGGCTGGTCGGCGCTGTGCTCGAGTACGAGACGCTGGAGCGAGGGATTCGGGTCCTGGCGAGCGATCCCGCCGCCGAGGTCGCGAGGCGCTTCGAGCTCGACCCCGAACGGGTCCGCATCCTGCTGACAGGGGTGCTGCTGCTCGAGAAGGTCTCGGACCTGCTCGGGCAGCCGTTGCAGATAGGCAAGGGCGGCCTGCGCGAGGGCGTTGTGCTCGACCTGCTCAACGGCAGCTCCAACGGCTCCTCGCCAGCCCGCCTCGCGGCGTAGCCACAGCGCCATCGTTGTACCGAGCCTCTAGCCTTCACCCGTGGCACGGGCGCGAGAGGTGCCGGGCTTGGACTGCGACGAGCCGTTCGCACGTGCGGCGACTCGGGTAATCGAGGTGCGCGCGGCGGAGGTCTTCGAGCATTCCCGCGAGGTGCTCGATCTCAGCGACATCGAGCGGGTGCACGACATGCGGGTGGCTACCCGACGGCTGCGCGCGGCGATGGAGGTCTTCGGGCCCTGCTTTCCCGCCAAGCGGTGGCGTCGGGCGCTGAAGCGGGTCAAGGCGCTGGCCGATGCTCTCGGCGAGCGGCGCGATCGCGACGTCGCGATCGAGTTCCTCGAGAGCTTTGCGGTGGAATCGCCCGACCGCGACCGCGACGGCCTGGCCGCACTGGTCTCGGAGCTGCGCGACGAGCAGCGCCGGGCAAACGATGAGCTGGCGCCCCTCGTCACGCCGCGGCGCCTGGAGAAGCTGCGTCGCCGCCTCAATCGGCTGGTGAGAGAGGCTGTATGAAGGCCCGCAGGGTGAAGGGCATCGATCCTGAGGCGCCGTTGCGGTCCGGCGCCGGGCGGATCGTTCGGGCCAGAGTCGAAGAGCTGTGCTCGTTCGCGGAGGAGGCGCTCGAGCCCTCCGCCGCCATTGCCCAGCACGATATGAGAATCGCGGCCAAGCGCCTGCGCTACGTACTGGAGATCACCGGTGGGTGTTTCGGTGAGGAGGCGGAGGCGGCGCGGCGGGCCGCCCGCGAGCTGCAGGGGGTGCTCGGCGACATTCACGACTGCGACGTGATGCTGCCCCGCGCCGGGCGCATCGAGTCGCTCGCCACGATGCTGCGGACGCGCCGCGAGCTGCTCTTCCAGCGTTTCAGCGACCTCTGGGGGGCCGAGGTGGGCAAGGGCACCTGGGCGGCGCTCGAACGACGCCTGTAGGCGTTTCTGGTTTACGGGATCTCCACCGGCTGTTCTCTAGCGCTTCACACGTTTCCCCTGCTCAGCGGCGAACCTGATGGGGACCTGAAGCACCATGTGACCATGAGCCGGCCAACCGTCGCGGATGGATTCGTGACTACGAGCGGGACCTGGCGGACGCTGCGGGCGCGACCGGGCAGGCACTCGCCCAACCCGCCTGAGCCTGACTCCACCGATCTCACCGGCCCCTCCATCCCGCATCCCTTCGCCGGGAGTCAATTCCCTTCACCCAGGTAGCACCACTACCTGGGTGAGTGGGAATCGCCCCCCAACTAGGCCTGCGAAGCGGAGGGTCTCGCCGATATCGGTGGATTCAGGCTGAGCCGGGAGGCAGAGGAAAGTGCCCGAGTACGATGACGCGATCGACGATCCGGCTCTCTACTTCAACCGCGAGCTGTCCTGGCTGGACTTCAACCAGCGTGTTCTGGAGCTTGCCGAGGATCCTGCCGTGCCGCTCCTGGAGCGGGTCCGGTTCTGCGCGATCTACGCCTCCAACCTCGATGAGTTCTTCATGGTCAGGGTTGCCGGGCTGTTCGACCAGCTCGATGCCGGCATCGACGCCCGCGGGCCCGATGGCCTCGCGCCGAGCGAGCAGATCGACGCGATCCAGGAGCGTGTCCTGGAGCTCGACGGACGCCTTCACAGCTGCTTCAGCGGCACTTTGCGCCCCGAGCTCGAGGAGCAGGGCGTGCGGATCGTTGGGCTCGGAGAAGCGACCGAGAAGGAGCGAAGAGAAATCGACCTGCGGTTCCACGAGCAGGTCTTCCCGGCACTGACCCCGCTGGTGGTGGGCCTGGGCCGTCCATTTCCCTACATCTCCAACCTCTCGCTCAGCCTTGGGGTGCTGCTGCGCGATCCCGAGAGCGGCGCCGAGATCATCGCCCGCGTCAAGGTGCCAAAGGAGCTCCTCGGCCGCTTCCTGCGGGTCGGCGACGACGGCAGGCTGTTTGTTCCGCTCGAGGAGGCGATCGCCGCCAACCTCGACACGCTCTTTCCCGGCACCGAGGTCGTCGACCATGGCTACTTCCGTGTCACCAGGGACGCCGACTTCACGGTCTCCGATGAGGCGGACGACCTGCTGCAGGCCGTCCAGGACGAGCTGAGGCGCCGGCGCTTCGGGGAGGTCGTGCGCCTGGAGGTGGCCGCCGGGATGAACCAGAAGCTGCGTGGCCAACTGATCGACGCTCTACGGCTGGAAGATCGCGAGGTCTACGACGTGGATGGCCTAATCGACCTGGCCGACCTGACGAATGTGGCGGACGTTCCCGGTCATACGGACCTGCGCTTCGAGCCCTGGACGCCGGTCACGCAGCCCCGTCTGCAGGCCGAGGACGAGGAGCCGCTGGACATGTTTGCCGCGATCCGCCAGGGCGACATCCTCGTCCATCACCCCTACGACTCCTTTACGACCTCGGTCGAGCGCTTCGTCGAGCAGGCGGTGGCCGACCCCGACGTTCTCGCCATCAAGCAGACGGTGTACCGGACCAGCGACGACTCGCCGCTCGTGCCTGCCCTGATCCGCGCCTCCGAACGCGGCAAGCAGGCAGTCTGCATGGTCGAGCTGAAAGCGCGCTTCGACGAGGCAGCCAACATCCACTGGGCGAAGGCACTCGAGGAGGCCGGCGTCCACGTCGTCTACGGGATTCCCGGCTTGAAGACGCACGTAAAGGCGATTCTCGTCGCCCGTCGCGAGGGCGACCAGGTGCGCGAGTACGTCCACATCGGCACCGGTAACTACAACCCGACGACGGCCCGCCTCTACACCGACCTCGGTCTGTTCACCGCCGATGGTGAGATCGGGGCAGACGTGGCAGAGATGTTCAATTTCCTAACCGGATACGGGCGCCCGGCCCAGTACCGCAAGATGCTGGTCTCGCCGACCACGATGCGAGATCGCATCCTCGAGGAGATAGAGGCCACCGTCGCCGCGCACCGGGCCGGTGAGACCGCGCGGATCGCTCTGAAGATGAATGCCCTTGTCGACGCCCAGTGCATCGAGGCGCTGTATGAGGCGTCGCGAGCGGGCGTGCGTGTGGATCTCAACGTGCGGGGAATCTGCTGCCTGCGGCCGGGCGTGCCCGGAATGTCCGAGAACATCCACGTCGTCTCGATCGTCGGGCGCTTCCTGGAGCACTCGCGGATCTACGCCTTCCAGCGCGGCGAGGAGACCCAGGTCCTGACCGGCTCGGCGGACCTGATGCCGCGCAACCTCGACCATCGGGTGGAGCTCGTGACCCCGATAGAAAATGAGGACCTGCGGGAAGAACTGGTCGATCTTCTCGAGGGCTGCTTCGCTGACAACTCCTGCGCCTGGGAGCTCGGCTCCGACGGCGTCTGGTCGCGGCGCAGCGCGCCGACCGAGGAGCGGCGAAGCGTCCAGGAGGAGCTGCGCGAGCTGCATGCGCTGCGGGCCGGCGAGCCCCTCGCCGCGACCACCAGCTGACGCCCGCCGCCCGCCGCCCTGACCAATAGGATGCGCGCGTGGCTCGCCTCTCGTTTCTGCCCCGCGACAGCACCTTCTTCGACCTCTTTATCGAGGCGGGCCAGAACACCGTCCACGCCGCTCGGCTGCTCGACCAGATGATGCGCGCCTGGCCCGATGACAGCGGCCTTTCGCGGGAGATCCTCAAGGCCGAGCAGGAGGGCGACCGGATCACCCACGACATCGTCAAACGGCTCAACTCGACGTTCGTGACGCCGATCGATCGCGAGGACATCTATGGGCTGGCCACGCAGATGGACGATGTCGTCGACTACACCGAGGAAGCCGCCGACCTGCTCGGCCTCTACAAGATCGAAGCACCGATGGAGCAGGCGCAGGCCCTGACCAGCGTGTTGGTGAAGGCCTGTGAGCAGCTTGCCGAGGCACTGGAGCACCTACCCGGCTTCAAGGACCTGGAGCACTACTGGATCGAGATCCACCGGCTGGAGAACGATGGAGACCGGATCTCCCGCGACGCTGTCGCCTCGCTGTTCTCGAACGGGATCGATCCGATGGTCGTGATCCGCTGGAAGGACATGTTCGCGGTGCTGGAGAATGCCATCGACTCCACCGAGAACGCGGCGCAGATCCTCGAGGGGATCGTCATCAAGAATTCGTGACCGGGTCCGGCCAATCATGAGCTCGGACATCGTCCTCGTCATCGTCGTCGGCACCGCACTCGCCTTCGACTTCACCAACGGCTTTCACGACACGGCAAACGTCGTCGCGACAACGATTTCCACGAGGGCGGCCCGGCCGCAGGTGGCGATTGGAGTCGCCTCGCTGCTCAACTTCCTCGGTGCGTTCATCTCGATCTCCGTCGCCGCGACCGTGGCGAACGACGTGGTCAACGCGGACGTGATCACGCCGACGATCGTGTTCGCCGGTCTGATTGGCGCAATCGCCTGGAACCTGATCACCTGGTGGCTGGGCCTGCCATCCAGCTCCTCTCACGCCCTGATCGGCGGCGTGGTCGGGTCAGCGGTGGCGGCGGCCGGCCTCGACGCTGTGCTTGCGGAAGGGCTGGTAGGCAAGGTGCTGATCCCGGCGGTGGTTGCGCCCCTGGTCGCCTTTCTGGTCGCGGGGCTCAGCATTGGGCTCGTCTACAGGATCGTGGGCCGCCAGCGCCCCGGGCCGGTGACGCGCGGCTTCCGCTACGGGCAGGTGGTGTCCGGGGGGCTGCTTGCCCTTGCCCACGGCACGAACGACGCACAGAAGACGATGGGCGTGATCACCCTCGCTTTGATCGCCAACGGGACTCTGGGGGCGAACGCCGACCCACCTCTCTGGGTGATCGTCTCGGCGGCGACGGCGATCGCGCTTGGCACCTACAGCGGCGGCTGGAGGATCATCCGCACCACCGGCACACGAATCATCAAGATGGACTCGGCCCAGGGATTCTCGGCCCAGGGCGCCGGTGCGGCTGTGATCCTCGCATCCACCCATTTCGGCTTCCCGTTGTCAACCACCCACGTGATCAACGGCGGCGTGATGGGTGCGGGTGCGGGCAAGCGAATCTCGGCGGTCCGCTGGGGAGTTGCCGGCAACATCATGGTCGCCTGGCTGCTGACGTTGCCGGCGGCGGCGGCGATTGGCGCCGCCGCTTACGGCATCAGCACGGTTACCGGCTCCGGCGCCCTTGGTCCGGTGCTGGTCACCTTGATGTTCATCTCGATACTGGTCGTGGCGTTCGCCCGGCGCAGCCACGAGGGCGCCTCGGTTCCGGCGGGCTGAGCAGTGGCCGTCATCGTTCAGACGAAGGAGCTCGCCCAGACCGTGATCGCCTCCGTGGTCGCAGGCGTGGGGGTGACGCTCGTCTTCTCGATCGCGATCTGGGGTGCGGCTCGGTTTGTGGACCTGAATAGCAGCCGGCGGCCGGTGGCGGCGGGGGCGGCAGCGGCGCTCGGCGTTGTGGCGCTCGCGGTGACGATTGGCTCGGTGATCGTCGGCATCGTTGTGATGACGAGCAAGTAGCGACGCGGGCGTAAGATCCCCCTCGTGCGCAACCTGCGCAATGTCTCGATCATCATGCTGCTGGCGCTTGTGGTCGCCTTCGTTCCGGGCGGCGGGAACGCGGCGAACACGATCGTGACCGCCTTGACGATGGGGTTCCTGGCGGCGATCGCCTGGATGGTCTACGTGATGAGCAGGCAGAACCAACTGACGCTCGCGACGTTGAGCGACGGCCGCCGCGCCATTCTCTACAGCGCGGTGGGGATGATTGCCCTGCTGATCGCCGGCAGCGACGAGCTCTTCTCGACCGGAGGCGGGACCGTCGCCTGGATCCTCCTGCTCGGCGCCTCGGTGGGCGCCATCTGGCGAATCTGGGTTGACGCCAACAGCATCTGACACAGAGCTGTGACTGAATTTTTCGTTTGAGCGCACCACCTGTGCGCCCTCGCCTGGGACGGTGCGGACGTGCCGCCCCAGGTCATCAGCAGCGCAGTGCGCAGGGAGGCCGGGACCGCCTCGGTCGAGTTGATCGCCGTGGTCCCGTTTCTGCTGCTGCTGGCCCTGGCGGCGGCGCAACTCGCGCTCGCCGGGCAGGCTCTGTGGTCGGCAAGCATCGCGGCTCGCGCCGGGGCGCGTGCGGAGCTGGTGGGAGGCAATGCTCGGCGAGCGGCTCGCCGAGCGCTTCCTCCGTCGATGCGCGCCAAGGCGAGGGTGAGCGACGCCGGCGCCGTGTCGGTGCGCGTCGCGGTGCCCCGCCTGCTGCCGGGCCTGCCACGGTTCTCGGTGCGGGCGAGAACACAGCTGGGGAGCGGCGATGGATGAGCGCGGGCAGGCCTCGATCGAGCTTGTCGCATCCGTTCCAGCTCTGCTGCTCGCGGCCCTGCTATCGCTGCAACTGCTGGCCGCCGGCTATGCGCTGACCCTCGCCGACGGGGCAGCCGAGGCGGGGGCGCTGGCCTTGGCCGCCGGGCGCCCTGCGGAGAGGGCCGTGCGCCGCTCGCTTCCCGGCTGGGCGGAGGACCACGCCGATATCTCGGTGGGCGGTGGCCGGGTGACGGTGCGCCTCCGACCGCCTTCCCCGTTCCACGCCATCGCCGACCGTCTTGCCGTCAGCTCCTCGGCCGTGGCCAGACCGAGGTGACGGCGACCCTGGTCAGTCGGGTCGGTGTGGCCACCGGTGCGAGGGCGGCCGCGGCGGCGCTCGCCTGCGCCGGCTCTGAGCCGGACCGCGCCGGTCTCCTCGTTGACCTGGGGACGCAAGGGGCGCCGCGCCCAATGCTGATCGCCTCCGTGGCCGCCCGCGAGCTGGAGGAGAGGCTGGCGGCTCATCTGCCGGAGGCCGGCGTCGCCTCACGCGGCTGGACCTGCCATCTCTCGCTTCCCGCCGATCAGACCGGGATCGAGGGACTCGCGGCGGCGCTGCCGCTTGTCGACGACTCCCTCGCGGCCGTCCACCTGCCGCCGCACCTTGTCCAGGCCGTCGTCGAGGAGGCGCTTCCACGGGTCGGGGGCGTTGTGCTCCGTGCTGACCTGGGTGAGGATCGAGCTCTCACGGCGCTCGCGGCAGGCGACCTGATGGAACGTGGCCTGCGGGTGGCGGTCCTCAAGCAGCCGCTTGGCTGGCTCTCCTCCCGACGCGCACTGGCCGGCCTGCTTCCGGCCGGCTCGGGAGGCGGACTGCCCAACCGGCTTTGCGAGCGGCTGCTCGGCGAGGACGGCCGCGTCCTTGCCCAACCGCGGATACAGTTTCGTGTGTGAGCGCCGCCGCCACTGCCCCGTCGTCGTCCGCGGTCGAGGCGACTCTCGGTCTGCTCCGCTCGGCAAACGGTGCGGCGCGGTTCGCGGTTGAGGAGGGCTACATCGACCTGCTTGGCGAGCGGAACGCGCTGGGCTCCCATCCCGGACAGCAGATGATGCGCAGCAGGGCGCTGCCGCTGGTCTACGAGCGTATCTGGCGCCCCCTTGGCGCTCGCTTCCTGATGGGGGCGATCGGCCCAGGGACCGCGGGAGAGCACAGGATGGCTCTGGAGATGCTCGACATCTCGCCGGGCGATCGGGTGCTCGACGTCGGTTGCGGGCCCGGAAACTTCACGCGGGACTTTGCGAAGGCGGCCGGCGGTGGGCTTGTCATCGGCGTTGACGCGTCGGAGACGATGCTCGCCGCGGCGGTCCGCGAAGGGGGCGGCGAGAACGTCGCCTATGTGAGAGCGGACGCAGCAAGCCTGCCGTTCGCAGACGCCAGCTTCAACGCCGTCTGTTGCTTTGCCGCGCTGTATCTGATCGATGCGCCGACCAAGGCCCTCGACGAGATCGCCCGCGTCCTCGCTCCCGGGGGCCGGGTGGCGCTGCTGGCGAGCTGCAATCGCGGCCCGCTTCCCTCTCAGGTACTGGGCACCGTCACGCGCGGGCTGGCAGGCGTGCGGATATTTGGGCGCGATCAACTGACCGGTGCGCTTGCGGATCGCGGCCTCGAGGGCATCGATCAGCGTGTCGCCGGCCTCGGGCAGTTCGTCTGGGCGCGCAGGCCCGCCTAGAAACTGACGTCGGTTATCCCCACGCACGGATGACGCCATTCCGTCGTTGAATCGCCACCCGCGTGCTTGCGGTGGCGCCCGGCTTTCCACTGCGGCCAGGCATAACCCAGATCAGACCTGCAGCGATCTCGTCTGTCACAGAATTGTTTGATTGAGCGCGCCACCCTTGCGCCCGCCGGCGGCAGGGTGCCGGCATGCGAAGAAGCAAGGAGGCGGGGCAGGCATTGCCCGCGGCGCTCGGATGTGCGCTGGCACTGATCGTTGCGGCGCTTGCCCTGGTTGCCGTTTCGGGGGCCGTCACCGGCAAGGGCAGGGCGCAGCGGGCGGCGGATCTCGCGGCCATCTCGGCGGCGCGGTCGATGCGCGACGACCTGCCCCGGCTGCTTTCACCGCCGGCACTGCCCAACGGCCTTCCCAACCCGTTTCACATGGAGCTTGCCGTGTACCTGCTGCGGGCGCGCTCGGCTGCCCTCCGGGCTGGTGCGGCAAACGGCGTTTCCCGGTCGCGGTTGAAAATCTCCTTTCCCGATCGGCTGTCGTTTGCCCCCGTGCGGGTGCAGGCCGGCGTGACTGCATGGGTCGAGGGGTCCCCGGTCAAGGCGTCGGCGGTGGCAGAGGCCGCGGCGCCGGCGGGCGCAGGCTCGATGCCCGAGACGGCCAGCGGCGGCGGCTACGGCGGCCAGCTCGCCCACCGCCAGGGGGAGGGGATGCGCCCGGACGTCGCCGCCGCGTTCGATCGGATGTCTGCCGCCGCCTCGCGCGCCGGCGTCCTCCTCGCCGTCAGCTCGGGATTCCGCTCCGACGCAGAGCAGGCGGCGCTGTTTGCCGCTCACCCCGATCCGCGTTGGGTTGCACCGCCGGGTCGCTCGCTGCATCGCTGCGCGACCGAGCTCGACCTCGGGCCGGCCGCCGCCTATGGCTGGCTCGCGGCGCACGCCCCGGACTTCGGTTTCGTGCAGCGCTATTCCTGGGAGCCCTGGCACTACGGATACGCGGCCGGCCCCTCTCCATGCTCGAATGCCGGGAACGCCGCCGGTGGAGGCGACGGCTCGCTCGCCGCCGACACCCTGCCCTCTTTCGTTCCGCCCCGTTTCCGCCCGCCGCTCCTGCGCAGCGCCGCTCGCTGGAACGTCTCCGCCGCGCTCCTTGCCGCGCAACTGATGGCGGAGTCGAACTTCAACCCATTCGCGACCTCCCCGGCCGGGGCGCAGGGCATCGCCCAGTTCATTCCGTCAACGGCGGCCTCCTACGGGCTCCGGGATCCCTTCAACCCGGTCGAGGCGATCGACGCCCAGGCCCACCTGATGTCGGACCTGCTGAGCCAGCTCGCCTCCCCGGCACTCGCCCTCGCCGCCTACAACGCCGGCCCCGCTCCGGTCGAAGCCTGCCACTGCGTCCCCACGATTCCCGAGACGACCGCCTACGTCAGCCGGATCCTCGCCCTGCTGGGCGGTGTCGGCGCCATCCCAGCCCCGACCTTCGATGTCCGGCTGGTGGCATGAGTGGGGGCTCTTCCAAATCGAGGGGGCGTTGGCGACCCCCCGGGGAGCGCTCCTCGACGCCGGCATCCGATCGGCTAGCAGCTCCTGCGGTAGCCTGCCGTGGCGATGACGACCGTTGAGGTTCGGGGAATCGAGGGGATGCAGTCGCTGCTTGGGCAGGAGATCGGCCCGAGCGAGTGGCGCACCGTCACCCAGGAGGACATCAACACGTTCGCCGACCTCTCTGGCGATGACCAGTGGATCCACGTCGATGTCGAGCGGGCGAAGAGCGAGAGCCCATTCGGCACGACGATCGCCCACGGCAATCTGACGCTGTCGCTCGTCGACGGCTTTCGCAAAGCGATGATCTCCTCCAGCGGCTTCGCCCTGGGCGTCAACTACGGCTGGAACAAGATTCGCTTCCCAGCCCCCGTCCCGGCTGACTCCAGGGTCCGTGCCAAGGCCGAGGTCGTCTCGGTCGACGAGGTCGGCGGCGGCTGGTGGCAGGTCGTCACCCGCTTCACGCTCGAGGTCGAGGGCTCGGAGAAGCCCTGCTTCGTGGGTGACAGCGTCACCCGGGTGATGGCACCCCAGGAGGGTTGACCCACAAGGCGGTTCCGCGGAACCGCCTTGCGCTACTTGACCGTGAGGGTTCCTTCCATCCCGGCGTCGCGGTGGCCGGGGACCGTGCAGTAGTAGGTGTAGGTGCCGGGAGACAGGTCGACCGTGGTCGTTGCGGAATCGTCGCTGATCACGTCGGTCTTGCCCACCGTTTCGCCGCTCGAGTCTTCGATCGCCACGTCGTGGGGGAGGGACTGCGGGTTGTTGAAGTCGACCGTGACCTCGCCGGCTTCAGCGGTCGCTTCCTCGCTCGTGTAGGCGAGCTGCCCGTCGGGATCGGCCTCGAGGCTCAGCGTCGAGCCGCCCTGCTTGCCAGTGTCCGCCGCGGCCCCGCTCGTGGCTTCGCCACCCGTTTCCGTGCCGGTGCTGTCGTCGCTACCTCCGCAGGCGACGAGTGCGATGGAGACCAGTACGGCAAACATGACGGCAAGCTTCTTCATCGGATCCTTTCGGAGGTTGATCGGGCTGAACTGTATCCGCATACGGACAGTCACTAAACCCCGGATCAGCGCCCCTTGAACTCGGGCGTCTCGCCGCTGAAGAATGCGATCGCGCCTTCCCGCAGATCCTCGGTCGCCATGCTGTCGGCGATGCCGTGGCGCTCCAGCTGCAGGTGCTCGGTGATGCTGTTCTCGATGCTGACGCCGCAGAGCCGTTTCGACATCTTCACGTAGTGGGGCGCCTTCGCGGCGAGCTGCTCGGCCTTGGCGCGGGCGGCCGCCATCAGCTCGTCGGGCGCCGCGACCGCGGACACGAGGCCCTCCTCAAGCGCATCCTGCGCGGTCATGTTCGGGTCCTCGAGCAGGATTTCCAGCGCTCGACTTGGCCCGACCACACGCGGCAGGAAGTACGTCATGCCACCGTCGGGCGAGGCGCCGATCCGGCCGTAGGCGCAGGCAAGGAAGGTCGTCTCGGAGGCGATGCGGATGTCGCAGGCGAGCGCCAGCGAGAAACCTGCCCCGGCCGCCGGTCCGTTGACGGCGCAGATCACCGGATAGGGGATGCGTCGCAGGTCGATGATCGCGGTGTGCAGCGCCTCCGCACCGCGCCGCACCTGCGCCGGAAGGTCGATCGAGTCGTCTTCGACCCCGGCTTTGAAGCCATTGATATCGCCGCCTGAGCAGAAGGCCTTGCCGGCACCGGTGACGATCAGGCCGCGCAGCGGCGCCTGATCGGCCAGCCAGGCGAACGCCGTGCCCAGCTCGAGAATCATCTCTGGGCTCATCGCGTTGAAGGAGTCCGGTCGGTTGAGGGTGAGGGTGCCGATCTCACCGTCGACATCGATCTGCAGCGTTTCCAGGTCGGGTGGGCTCAGGACGTCAGTGGTCATCTCGCTCTCCGTGATCGGACTGGCCGGGTGGCCGGGAGCCTACCCTTTGCTCGAATGAGCAAAGGCGACCCAGACGCATCCCGCGCCGAGAGGCTGGCGCAGCAGCGCCGCAAGCTGCCGGACTCGGCCGGCGTCTATCTCTTCTATGACGGGGAGGGGGCGCTGCTCTACGTGGGCAAGGCCCGCTCGATCCGCAAACGGGTCGCATCGCACTTCTCCGGAGGTGAGACACGTCTCACCTCCCGCGTCGATCGGATCGATGTCCTGGTGACCGCGAACGAGGCTGAGGCACTGCTCGCCGAGCAGAGCTTCATCAAGCGCCACCGGCCGCGTTTCAACGTCCGCCTGCGAGACGACAAGTCCTACCCCTACGTCTGCGTCAGCCTCGACGAGGAGTACCCCCGCGTCTACTTCACCCGCGAGAAGCACCGCTCGGGTCGCGCCTACTTCGGCCCGTTTTCGAGTGCCAAGCGGGTGCGTGAGACACTCGACCTGCTCGGCAAGCTGTTCCAGTTCCGGACCTGCGAGGGGGAGGAGCCGGGGCGGCACTCCGGCAGCCCGTGTCTCGACTACTTCATCAAGCGCTGCGGGGCGCCGTGCGTCGGCTACGTCAGCCAGGAGGAGTACCGGCGAAACGTCGACGCGATCGTCGACTTCCTCTCCGGTCGCTACCGCCAGGTCGAGGACGACCAGCGGATGAAGATGGAGGAGGCTGCGGCGGCTCTCGAGTTCGAGCGCGCCGCCCTGCACCGGGACCGGCTGACGGCGATCAGCTCCCTGTTCGAGCGCCAGCGCATCGCCGGGGGGACGGTTGGGACCGCCGACCTGATCGGCGTTGCCACCGATGGGACCGACGCGAACGCGCAGGTCTTCCAGGTGCGGGACGGGATCCTCGCCGAGCGCCAGAGCTTCTATCTCGACAACCAGTCCGAGCGCGACCCGGTCGAAGTCGCCGAGGAGTTCATCGGCCAGTACTACTCCGCGTCGCCGTCGATGCCGCGGACGATAGTCGTCGGGCCGCAACTGCGCGATCGCGCCGAGCTGCTCGAGGCGGCGCTCAGCGAGCGGCGCGGTGCCCCGGTCGAGGTGCGCGTCGCCGAGCGCGGCGACAAGCGCCGCCTGCGCGAGCTGGCGGAGCGCAATGCCCGCCTCGCGCTGGACCAGGACCGCCTCCGCCGCGAGCATCGCCGCCAACGGCGGGTTGACGCGCTCGCCGATCTGCGCGAGACGCTCGAGATGGAGGAGCTGCCGGTGCGAATCGAGGGTTTCGACATCTCGAACCTCGGCGGCGAGCACACGGTGGCGTCGATGGTGGTGTTCGAGGGGGGCGCCACGAAGAAGGCCGACTACCGCCGCTTCAGGATTCGCGGCGAGCGCAGCAACGGGTCCGACGACTTCGCTTCCATGGAGGAGGTGCTGAGCAGGCGCATGAGCCGCTACCAGGAGCAGGCCGACCTGTCGCCCCACGACGGCAAGCGCGACGAGGGCTTCGCATCCCTCCCTTCGCTGGTCGTAATCGATGGCGGCAAGGGCCAGCTCGCCGCCGGGATGCGCGCCCTGCGCCCGTTCGTGGAGCGCGGCACGACGGTGATCTCCCTCGCCAAGCGACTGGAGGAGGTCTATGTGCCGGGCCGCGCGGCGCCGGTCGACCTGCCGGCCGACTCTGAGGCATCGAGGCTGCTGCAGCGGGTTCGCGACGAGGCGCATCGCTTCGCGATCGAGCACCACCGCGGCCGTCGCGACAGGGCGATGACCGGTTCGGTGCTCGACGAGCTGCGCGGCGTCGGACCGGCTCGCAAGCGGGCCCTGCTCCAACATTTTGGCTCTCCAGAGCGGTTCATGGCGGCGAGCCGCGAGGAACTCGAGGCGGTGCCCGGGCTACCTGGCAAAGTGGCCCGCGAGATCCACGAGCAACTGCACAGGATCGGTTAAACGACAGTGAAGCAAGGCGAGAAGAGCGTGAACCTGGTTGTGATCACCGGTCACTCCGGGGCGGGCAAGTCAGAAGCGATAGCGGCCTTCGAGGACGGCGGCTACTTCTGCGTGGACAACCTGCCACCGCGGATGATCGGCAGCCTCGGAGAGCTGTTTCGCCACGAGGGAAGCGGTGTCGAGCGTGCGGCCGTCGTCTCCGACGTGCGCGGCGGCGACTACTTCGACGACCTGGTCCAGGTGCTCTCCGATCTCGAGGCGGACGGGCTGAATCCAAAGCTCCTGTTCCTGGAGGCCGGCGAGGAGACGCTCCTCGACCGCTACAAGGAGACGCGGCGCCGCCACCCCCTGGCGCCGGAGGGCAGGATCGTTGAGGGGATCCGCGCCGAGCGGGAGCTGCTCTCGCCGCTGCGGGCCCGCGCCGACATCGTGATGGACACCAGCGACCTCAGCGGTGGCCAGTTGCGGCGCCGTATCGCGGAGGAGATGCTGCGCAGCGAGGGCAACGGCAAGCTCGCGCTGACGCTCCTGACATTCGGCTTCAAGAACGGGCCCCCGCGCGATGCCGACCTCACTCTCGATGTCCGCTTTCTGCCCAATCCTCACTACGTCGACGAGTTGCAACCGCTGACCGGCCTCGACAGCGAGGTGCGCAAGTACGTCGAGTCGGGGACCGGGGCGGGAGAGTTCTACGGCAGGCTGCTGCCGCTCCTCGAGTTCCTCGTCCCGGCCTATGTCGCTGAGGGCAAGAGCCACCTGACGATCGCGATCGGCTGCACCGGCGGGCGGCACCGCTCGGTGACGGTGGCGGACCGGATCCAGCGGGACCTTGTGGGGCGCGAGGACGTGATCGTCCGGGTCAAGCACCGCGACGTCGAGCTGGACTCGTAAGAATCCCCGGAAATGTCCGATGCAGTCATCTCCATCCGCGGCCTGCGCAAGAGCTACCACGATCTCGAGGCGGTGCGCGGGATCGACCTCGATGTGCACGCCGGCGAGGTCTTCGCCTTCCTCGGGCCGAACGGGGCAGGCAAGACGACAACCGTGGAGATCATGGAGGGGTATCGCGGGCGGGACGCGGGCGAGGTCACCGTGCTGGGCGAGGACCCGCAGCACACCGACCGCGCCTGGCGTGAGCGGATCGGGATCGTCCTGCAGAGCTGCAAGCTCGACCCGTACCTGACCGTCCGCGAGTCACTTGCCCTCTACGCCGGCTACTACAGCGCACCGCGGCCTATTGACGAGACGATCGAATTGGTTGGGCTGGAAGGGAAGGCGGAGGCGCGCGCCAGCAGCCTCTCGGGCGGCCAGCAGCGGCGGCTCGACGTGGGAATGGCGCTGATCGGCGACCCCGAGCTTCTCTTCCTCGACGAGCCGACCACAGGCTTCGACCCCTCCGCGCGCCGCCAGGCTTGGGAGACGATCGCCGGGCTGCGCGACCTCGGCAAGACGATCTTCCTCACCACCCACTACATGGACGAGGCGCAGCGCCTCGCCGACCGGGTGGCGATCATCATGCACGGAGAGGTCGTCGCCCGGGGCACGCCCGAGGACCTCGGCGATCGCGACAACCAGCCGGCGACGGTCAGCTTCCGGCTTCCCGATGGCGTCGTGCCGGGTGAGCTACCGGTCGAAGTCGCCGCGATGGCGAGTGGAGACGGGACCGCTGTCTCGCTCAGCACCACCACCCCGGTTGCGACCCTCAACGCGCTGACGGCTTGGGCGATCGAGCGAAGCCTCGATCTCGAGGGCCTCGAGGTGAGAAGGCCGAGCCTCGAGGACGTCTACCTGTCGCTCACCTCGGAGGCCGGATGACCGGCTTGGCGCTCGTCGCCCACCAGTTTCGCTTCGACCAGAAGGCGTTCTGGCGAAATCCCGCCTCGGTCTTCTTCACCGTTGCCTTCCCGGTCATCCTGCTACTGATCTTTGCGACGGTCTTCGGCGACGAGACCGTCGACGTCCGCGGCGGTGTGAAGACGACCGTCTACTACGTGCCGGCAATCATCACGCTGTCGGTTATCTCGGCGACGATGCAATCGCTGGCCATGTCGCTGGTGATCGCCCGTGAGGACGGGCGCCTGAAGCGGGGTCGCGGCACGCCGATGCCGCCCTGGGTGTTCATCGCCGGCCGGGTCGGCAACTCGATCGTCGTGGCGCTGCTGATGCTGCTCCTGATTGCGATGCTTGGCCGCCTCGCCTACGGCGTCCCCATCCCGTGGGGCCGGCTGCCGGAGATCGTCTTCGTCCTGGTCATCGGCGCTGCAGCCTTCTGCTGCATAGGCGTTGCACTCACGGCGGCGATCCCCTCGCAGGACGCGGCGGCGCCGATCGTCAACGCCCTGCTGCTGCCGCTCTACTTCCTCTCGGGGGTCTTCATCCCGGACGACCAGCTGCCGAGTGGCGTCGTTCACTTCGCAGACGTCTTCCCGATTCGGCACTTTTTCGAGGCTTTTTTCAGCGCCTACGTGCCGGCTGGCGGCGGCACCAGCCTGGAGTGGGGAAACATCGCGGTTGTGGCGATATGGGGCGTCGCGGGGCTTCTGCTGGCGGTCCGTTACTTCCGCTGGACCCCGCGCCGCGGTTGAGTCGGGCTGGGAGCGCTCGCGACCGGCCGACCCCACCGCCCACCGCCCATATAGCCTCTGGGGTCCCTGATGTTGCACCATGTCCTCTTGGAGGTTTCGGACCTTGAGCGGAGCGCGTCCTTCTACGACGCGCTGCTCGCGCCGCTCGGATGGCGGCGCCACTTCGAGCAGGACAAGACGATCGGCTGGGGCATAGCCAAGCCGGTCTTCTTCGTTTCCGCCCACCATCCGCCCAAGCCGGGCTTTGGCTTGCTCAGCTTCTCGGGACTCGGGATCGTCGCGGTCAAGGCCTCCTGGGAGGCGGGGGTTGCTGGCGGGGGGGTCAACGCCGGCGAGCCCGGCGAGCAGCGCTCACACGCCTCGGGGTCCTACTCCGCGTTCCTGAAGGACCCCGACGGGTATGAAATCGAGGTGACGGTTGGGGAGTGACCGGCACCGGCACAACACGACTCTAGGAGGATCTGCCTCATGGCATTGAAGGTCGGCATCAATGGTTTTGGCCGTATCGGGCGCAACGTCTACCGTGCGGCGCACGCGGCGGGAGCCGACCTGGAGTTCGTCGCCGTCAACGACCTCACCGATCCGGCGACGCTTGCCCATCTGCTCAAGTACGACTCGATCCTGGGTCGTTTCCCGGGCAAGGTCAGCACGGGCGAGGGATCGATCGAGGTCGACGGGAAGACGATCAAGGTCCTCTCCGAGCGCGATCCGGCAGCGCTGCCCTGGGCCGAGCTCGGCGTCGAGGTGGTTATCGAGTCGACCGGCCTCTTTACCGCTCGCGACGATGCCGCCAAGCACCTGGAGGCAGGCGCCAAGAAGGTGATCATCTCAGCCCCCGCCAAGGAGCCCGACGTGACCGTCGCGCTCGGCGTCAACTTCGATAGCGACTACGACCCCGACAGCCACCACATCATCTCCAACGCCTCGTGCACGACCAACTGCCTTGCACCGCTGGCCAAGGTTCTCCACGAGGAGTTCGGGATCGAGCAGGGGCTGATGACCACGATCCACGCCTACACAGCCGATCAGCGCCTGCAGGACATGCCTCACAAGGACCTGCGGCGGGCGCGTGCCGCGGCGATCAACCTGATCCCGACTACGACCGGTGCCGCGAAGGCCGTCGGGCTGGTGCTGCCCGAGCTGAACGGGAAGCTGAACGGGTTCGCGATGCGGGCGCCAGTGGCGACCGGCTCGGTGGTCGACCTCGTGTGCACCCTGTCCAAGACGACGAATGCGGAGGAGATCAACGCGGCGGTCAAGGCGGCCGCCGAGGGCCCGCTCCGGGGAATCCTCTCCTACACCGAGGATGAGATCGTCTCCACCGACATCGTCCAGGACCCGCACTCCTCGATCTTCGACGCCGGCCAGACGATGGCGATCGGCGACGGCAGCATGGTCAAGACCGTCGCGTGGTACGACAACGAGTGGGGCTACTCGAACCGCTGCGTGGAGTTGGTCGGCAAGGTCCTGCAGCCCGTATCGACGAGCGCCTGAGGCCCAGTGGGCTTTTCAAGGGCAAGTGTCCGCGACGCCGACGTCGCGGGCAGGCAGGTGCTCGTCCGGGTGGACTTCAACGTGCCGCTCGAGGGCGGCGCGGTTGCCGACGACATGCGGATCGAGGCCGCCCTGCCGACGATCCAGCTGCTGCGCGAGCGCGGCGCGAAGCTGATCCTGGTCTCTCATCTCGGCCGGCCGAAGGGCAAGGCCGACCCGGCGCTCTCGATGCGCCCGGTCGGCGAGCGGCTGGCGGAGCTGCTTGGCACCGTCGTCCACCAGGCGCCGGCTGTGATCGGCGAGGACGTCGAGACGATGGCGGCGGGTCTCGGCCCCGCCGACGTCCTCCTGCTCGAGAACGTTCGCTTCGAGCCGGGCGAGACGGAGAACGATCCAGCCCTGGCGAGCGCCCTGGCCGGCCTGGCCGATGTCTACGTCAACGACGCCTTTGGAGCCGCCCACCGCGCTCACGCAAGCACCGAGGGGGTCGCTCACCGGCTTCCCGGATACGCGGGCCTGCTGCTGGAGCGAGAGCTGACCGAACTGGGTCGTGTCGTCGAATCTCCGCAGCGGCCCCTGGTCGTGGTCCTCGGCGGGGCCAAGGTCTCCGACAAGATTGGAGTGATCGATCGCTTCCTTCAACTCGCGGAACGGATCCTGATCGGCGGTGCGATGTGCTTCAGTTTCTTTCGCGCACAGGGGCTGGCGACAGGTGACTCGCTGGTCGAGGAGGAGGGCGTGAAGCTGGCAGAGGAGGCGCTGCAAAAGGCCGGCGACGCCGACTGCGATCTGATGCTGCCCACCGACCTGGTGCTGGGGGAAGCCTTTGACGCGGGCACAGAGCGTCGCGAGAGCGACGGCGTCGAGGTGCCGGACGGCTGGATGGGCCTCGACATCGGAGCCCGCACGGCTGCCGCCTACGCCGAGGCGATCGCCGCTGCCGGGACCGTGCTCTGGAACGGGCCGATGGGAGCGTTCGAGCTCGAGCCGTTCGCGGCCGGGACCCGCGCCGTCGCCGAGGCGGTCGCCGCTGCGCCGGGAACGACCGTGGTCGGCGGCGGCGACTCAGTAGCCGCCCTGCGACAGTTCGGGCTCGCCGAGAAAGTGAATTGGCTGTCTACCGGAGGAGGCGCGTCGTTGGAGCTCTTAGAGGGAAGAAAGCTACCCGGAGTGGAGGCTCTTCAAGATGCCTGACCGCACGCCCTACCTGGCAGCCAACTGGAAGATGCACAAGACCGTTGCCGAGGCGGCGGACTTCGTCGACGCGCTGTTGCCGAAGATCGGCGCGACGCGCAACGACGTCGTGATCTGTCCGCCGTTTCTGGCGCTTGGCGAGGTCGTCAGCCGAACGCGCGGCAGTGCCATAAAAATCGCTGCTCAGAACATGCACGAGGCCGAGTCCGGTGCCTTCACCGGGGAGGTCTCGGCGCCGATGCTCCTCGATGCGGGCGTTCACGCTGTGGTCCTCGGCCACTCAGAGCGCCGCCAGTACTTTGGTGAGACCGACGAGTCGCTGGCCCGTAAGGTGCCGGTCGCGCTCGCCGCAGGCCTGGAGCCGATCCTCTGCATCGGCGAGAGCGAGGAGGCGCGCGACGCCGGCCAGACCGAGAGTGTGCTGGAGCGCCAGCTGCAGGCCGACCTGGCCGAGGTGGATCCGGCCCTCCTTGCGGACGTCGTTATCGCGTACGAGCCGATCTGGGCGATCGGCACCGGCCGCACGGCAAGCCCCGAGCAGGCCCAGGAGGCGGTCGCCTTCGTCCGTGACGTCCTGCGCGCGCAGGAGGCCGAAGCCGAGCGGGTGAGAGTCCTCTACGGCGGCTCGGTGAAGCCCGCCAACGCGGCGGAGCTGATGGCGCAGCCCGACATCGACGGGGCCCTGGTCGGTGGCGCGAGCCTCGAGCCCGACGACTTCGCCGCGATCGTGGAAGCGGCGTGACCGACCTGCCGGTCCCCTCGCTGGCGCTGGTCATCCTCGACGGGTGGGGCCTTGCCGATCCCGGCCCCGGCAACGCGATCTCGCAGTCTGAGACGCCCGTCTTCGACCGACTGTGGGAGCGGTACCCGCACACCCAGCTCTCCGCTCAGGGACGCGACGTCGGCCTTCCCGACGGCCAGATGGGCAACTCCGAGGTGGGCCATCTCAACCTCGGTGCGGGGGCAATCGTCAAGCAGGATCTGGCGCGGATCGACGACGCAATCGCCGACGGCAGCTTCTTCGACAACGAAGCGCTGCTTGCCGCCTGCGATCATGCCCGCCGCAGCCCGCGCGGCCGGTTGCATCTGATCGGCCTCGTCTCCGACGGCGGAGTGCACTCGGGCTGGGAGCACCTGGAGGCGACGATCGAGCTCGCAACCCAGGAGGGTGTCCCGGACGTCGTCTTCCATGCCATCACCGATGGGCGCGACACGCTGCCCCACGGGGGACGCGGCTACCTCGCCGAGCTGGAACGCTGGCTGCGCCACGCAGGCCGCATCGCGACCGTCAGCGGCCGCTACTACGCCATGGACCGCGACACCCGCTGGGAGAGGACCAAGCTCGCCTACGACGCGATGGTCCACGCCCGCGGCCTGCATGCGGCAAGCGCCGAGGATGCGATCGCGGCCTCCTACGAGCGCGACGAGACCGACGAGTTCGTGAAGCCGACCGTGATCGGCAACTACGACGGCGCAGCTCCGGGCGACGTCGCAATCTTCGTCAACTTCCGCCCCGACCGTGCCCGCCAGATGACCCGTGCCCTGGCCGAGCCCGGGTTCGACGAGTTCTCGCGCGCAGGGGGCCCGGTCCTCAACCTGACGACGATGACCGCGTACCGCAAGGGCTGGCCCTACCCGGTCGCCTTCCCCGAGGCGCGGCCGAGCACAACCCTTGCCGAGGTCGTCTCGGAGGGCGGCGGCCGTCAGCTCCACGTTGCCGAGACCGAGAAGTATGCGCACGTCACCTACTTCTTCAACGGCGGTCGCGAGCAGGAGTGGGAGGGGGAGGAGCGCTGCCTGGTCGACTCGCCGCGCGACGTGCCGACCTACGACCACAAGCCGGAGATGAGCGCCAGGGCCGCCGCCGAGGCATTCGTCAGCAGTTGGTCGGGCGGCGATTACCGGTTCGGCATCATCAACTTCGCCAACCCCGACATGGTCGGCCACACGGGGTCGATCCCCGCCGCGGTGAAGGCGGTGGAGGCCGTCGACGGCTACCTCGGCGATGTGGTCGAGGCGGTCGAGCGCTCGGGCGGCGCCTGCATCGTCACCGCCGACCACGGCAACTGCGACAACATGCTCGAGCCCGACGGATCGCCGAACACGGCGCACTCGCTCAACCCGGTGCCGCTGATCGTCACCCTCGAGGGACTGGAGCTGCGCGGCCAGGGCATACTTGCCGACGTTGCTCCAACCGTGCTCGAGCTGCTCGGCATGCCCCAGCCCGAGGCGATGACCGGCAAGTCGCTGATCGATGAGGCATGAGCCCGAGAGGCTGAGGTTCGAAATCGAGGCGCGGGACGGCGGCTCCCGGGCGGGCGTGCTGCACACCGCGCACGGGCCGGTCAGGACGCCGGCGTTCATCCCGCTGGCCACGAAGGGGACAGTGCGGGGCCTGGAGTCTCGGGAGGTCGCCGAGCTCGGCTACGAGTTGATCCTGGGGAACACCTACCACCTGTTCGTCTCGCCCGGGCCCGAGCGGATAGCGGCCGCCGGGGGGCTGCATCGGTTCATGGGGTGGGAGCGGGCGTTGATCACCGATTCCGGCGGGTTCCAGGTCTTCTCGCTGGCGCACGGGGGCGTGGCCAACGAGGTGAAGGGGAGCGGCCGGCCTGGCGGAGGCCGGGGATCGGTGGTCTCGATCGCCGAGGAGGGGGTCCACTTCCGCTCCTACAGGGACGGCAGCTCGCTGTTCCTCTCGCCAGAGGTCTCGATGGAGATTCAGGCGAAGCTCGGGTCCGACATCGCCCTCGCCTTCGACGAGTGCACTCCCTACCACGCCGAGCGGGACTACACGGCGCGCTCGATGGAGCGCACCCACCGCTGGCTGGCACGCTGCCTGGACTGGCAGGCCGCGCAGGGACCCGAGCGGCAGGCCGTGTTCGGGATCGTGCAGGGCGGCGTTCACGAGGACCTGCGCAGGGAGTCCGCGCAGGCCGTCTCGGAGGCCGCCGTGGACGGCCTCGCCATCGGCGGCACGCTGGGGCGGGACAAGGAGGAGATGCGCACGATCCTGGCGCTGACCGCGCCGCTGCTGCCCGAGGACCCCCCAAAGCACCTGCTGGGCATCGGCGACGTGGACGACCTGCTGGCGGG
>Ga0210110_1000025_pt1 | contig 61028 bp, 50 predicted proteins | sample China_Galinas_PW_2_FD_184865 | JGI IMG/M metagenome (GOLD analysis project Ga0210110, IMG submission 184865) | Wetland microbial communities from San Francisco Bay, California, USA, that impact long-term carbon sequestration - China_Galinas_PWB_D1... | ecosystem: Environmental > Aquatic > Marine... | reverse complement strand
CCGCCGCGTCGGCCCGGATCTTCCCGCCGGCGATCACGATCACACGGTCGCACAGGCGCTCGACCTCGGGGAGGATGTGGCTGGAGACGAGGACCGTCCTGTCCTCGCCCAGCTCGCGGACGAGCGAGCGTGTCTCGCGGATCTGGGCGGGGTCGAGCCCGCTGGTCGGCTCGTCGAGGATCAGCGCCGGCGGGTCGTGGACCAGCGCCGCCGCCAGCCCCACCCGCTGGCGGTACCCCTTGCTGAGCTGCCCGATGCGGCGGGCGGCCACGTCGTCGATCCGGCAGCGTTCGAGTACGAACCCGACGCGCCGGCGCCGCGCGGCCCGATCGAGCCCGTAGAGGCGGGCCCGATAGCTCAGGTACGACCGCGGGGTCATCTCCGGATAAGCAGGGGCGGACTCGGGCAGATACCCCAGCGCCCGGCGGGCGGCGACGGGGTCGCCGGTGTGCCCGGCGACCTCGACCGATCCCGAATCGGCGGTGATATAGCCCGTTACAATGCGGATGGTGGTGCTCTTGCCGGCGCCGTTGGGCCCGAGCAGCCCGGTCACCCGACCGGGTTCGAGGGCGAAACCGACGCCGCGCACGGCCCGAACCTTCCCGTAGGACTTGTGGATATCCCGGACGGAGATCATGGACGGACCACAGTAGCGGGTGCGGCGCGGCCGATGTCAAGTCGTGCGATCCGCCGGAGTAGCGGGTTGTGAGTACTGACGGGCAGGTAGACTTCGGCGTGGGCACGGCGGAGGGCCGGATGGGCAGGCGTCCAAAGCTCCTGATCGTGGGGGGGCCGCATATCTCGGCCGACGAGTTGGCCGAATCTCTCGGGAAGCGTTTCGACCTGGTCGATTCGGCGAACCGCGAGACCCCGGCCGAGCCGGTCGAGGCCGTGCTGGTTGACGCCGAGCAGTTCCCGATGCTGGCGGCCGAGCTTGCCAACGAGCGGGCGATCACACTGCTCAACGCGATGGGGGAGGGCGTGTGCCTGACGACGGCCCGGGGCGACGTGCTCTGGGCCAACCGCTTTTTCAAGGAGCTCGACGAGGGGGTGCGTGAGCGTGCGGTCGAGGCGTGCCGCGCCTCGGCGTCGCGTTTCGCCGAGCGGCGGCCCCCCGGCGCACCCCACGCCCGCGATGCGCGCTGCGAGTTCGTCATCGACACCGAGGACCACTACTTCGAGGTCGAGGTGACGCGGGTGCCGCCGGTCCGGGGCGAGGAGGACACCGGGCAGGTGGCCGCGGTGATCCGCGACGTGACGGAGGCGCGACGGTTGCGGGCGCGGATGCACGCGATCGACCGTGCGGGGTGCGACCTGGTCAACCTCGACTCGGCGCAGCTGCTCTCGCTCAACGCGGTGCAGCGCGTGCAGTACCTCGAGAAGAAGATCAAGTCGCACACCAAGGAGATCCTCAATTTCGACCACTTCGTGATCTTCCTGACCGATCCGACCACGGGGAAGCTCGAGATCGTGATCTCGGAGGGGCTGCCGCGCGAGATCGAGGACCTCGACCTGTACCGCGAGTCGGAGGGCAGCGGGATCAGCGGGTACGTCGCCTCGACCGGCGAGAGCTACATCTGCCGCGACGCCTCGACCGACGAGCGGTTCATCCCCGGGCTGAGCGGGGCCAAGTCGAGCCTGACCGTGCCGCTCAAGCTCAACGACCGGGTGATCGGGATCATGGACGTGGAGAGCCGGCAGTCCGAGGCATTCACCGACGAGGACCGTCAGCTCGCCGAGATGTTCGGGCGCCACATCGCGATCGGGATGCACCTGCTCGACCTGCTGGTGGCCGAGCGGAGCACGACCGGGCTGACCGTCAGCGGGCGTGTGCAGGGCGAGCTGGACGAGCCGCTGGACGACATCATGAGCGAGGCGGACTGGCTGCTCGGCGGGGGCGAGGGCGGGCCCGAGGTCGCCGAGCACCTCGCGAAGATCAAGCAGGACGTCGAGTCGATCCGCCGGCGGATGAAAGACGTAGCCGAGGGTCCGCAGTCGCTGCTCGGCGTCGAGCGCGCGATGCACGTACGGACGGTGGACCCGCTGTTCCAGGGTCGCCGGGTGCTGGTGGCCGACGACGCCCCCAAGATCCGCCGCATCATCGGCGACGTGCTGCGCAACCGCGGGTGCGAGGTGGTGATCTGCGAGAGCGGGGCCGAGGCGATCGCGCACCTCGACGCGGTCGCGAGCGGTACCGAGCCGACGTTCCACGCGGTGATCAGCGACATCAAGATGCCCGACCACAACGGGTACGAGGTGTTCGCGGCCGCCCGGCGCGCCTCGGATGACGTGCCCGTGATCCTCATGACCGGGTTCGGGTACGACCCGCACCACTCGATCGTCCGCGCCAGCCAGGAGGGGCTCCAGAGCGTGCTGTTCAAGCCCTTCCAGATCGAGCAGCTCGTCGACCAGGTGCGGATCGCCTTCGCGGCCCAGGCCGAGGAATCCGAGAAGTAAGAACCGGCTGTACCGAGGAGCCGCGGATGCAGGTCCGCGGAGTGGGCCGCCTCACGCCCTCTTGGCGACAACCACCCGCGGCAGCCCCTCGTGGTCGTCGATCACGTGCACGCCTGTGAGGTGAGCGTCGCCCCGCGCGATCTCGGCGGCGGTTTCGGCGCGCGAGTCCGCGGCCTCGACCAGCAGCACCCCGCCCTCGCGGAGCATCGCCGGGCCCTGTTCGAGGATCGGGCGGACGAGGTCGAGCCCGTCGCCCCCGCCGCGGAGGGCTTTGGCGGGCTCGTGGTCCTTGACGTTGGGCTCGACGGCGTCCCACTCGTCGTCGGGGATGTAGGGGGGGTTGGCGACGAGGTAGTGCAGGCGCCCGCCGCCGCGGGTCGCGGGGTGCTCGCTCAGCGGCGCGAGCAGGTCGCCGGCGACGAACTCGACGCGGTCTTCAACCTTGTGCCGGTCTGCGTTCTCGCGCGCAACTTCGAGCGCGTCGGCGCACAGATCGGCCGCGATGACGCGGGCGCCGGGCATGCGCGTGGCCAGCGCGACCGCGACGCAGCCCGAGCCGGTGCACACGTCGGCGATCAGCACGCCGTCGCCGGTGCCGTGCCCGAAGCCGGGGGTTGAGCGGGCGTGCTGGAGGACGTGCTCGACGATCGTCTCGGTCGCGGGGCGCGGGATGAGCACCCGCCGGTCGACCGCGAACGCGAGCCCGAAGAACCACGCCTCGCCGACGAGGTACTGGATCGGCTCGTGGTTGAGGGCGCGGCGGACGAGGTCGCGGAGGGTGTCGCGTTCGAGCGGCGAGGCCGGGCGGTCGTTGTCGGTGTAGAGCTTGAGGCGGTCGCAGCCGATGACGTGGGCCAGCAGCATCTCGGCGCACAGGCGCGGCGAATCGATGCCCTTGTCCCTGAACGCGTCGATCATCCACGCGAGGAGCTGGCGGGTCGTCCAGCGTTTGGTTGAAGGTGCGGTCACACAGTGAGTCTACGGATTGCCCGGGTCCGGTGGTTCCGCATCCTCCCCCGCGCCTGCGGGGGAGGTGTCACGCAAGTCTTCGAGCGTGACGGAGGGGGTCTCGCTTTCTCCCGCTCCCCGCTGGGGCGATGAAGCCCCGCACTCCGGGCAGACGCCGGTGGTGTTGCCGGCGAGGTCGTAGGCGCAGCGCGGGCAGAGCCCGCGGCGGCAGCGGTTCCAGCGCCGGGCCGCGCCGATTCCGAAGAACAGCGCGTACCACGGCAGCGCGAACAGCAGCGTGTTGATGATCACGCCGGGGAAGACGGGGGAGAACGGCCAGCTCCTGTTGGTGGTGTCCAGGGCTCCGAACGAGGTCCAGGTCTGGCCTCTTTTGACTACGTGGTATGCCCAAGACCGCATGGGCCAGCCGTACGCGACACCTCTGTAATAGACGTCATACTCGTGATAGAGCGAGCTCGTGCTTGAGAGTCGAGGTTGTTTGATCCTCCAAAGCTCTTCATCCGTTGGCGATGCGAGTGCGATTCGGCACCAGCCTGGTGGTGAGGCACGGATCGGCGATGCCGCTGCCTGTGCGGCGCTCTGAGACGCGATCGGCGATGAGAAGTAGCGTGCGAGAGACTCCAAAGCCTGCCTTGCTGCCTCCTCTGTGTCGTGAGCACCTGCCTGTACCGCGACATCCGACCTCGTTTCCGTCTCCAGAATGCTCCACCAGACTCCCTCCGCTTCGTGGAGTTTGTACGTATGTAGCGTGGTGCTCGGGCCGAGCGATAACGTGTCTGTGAGGTAAGGCCAGGAATAGCCCATCAGCAGCCCGAGCGCGAGCGCCGCGATGAGCGAACCAACGCGGAAGCGACGCCGGGCGCGCATCACTTGCCCTCGAACCAGTTCGTGCTGATCGACGAGTCGGCGACCAGCGGCACGCTCAGCTCCATCGCGTGCTCCATGCGGTCGACGATCACCCGGCGCGCGGGCTCGGCGTCCGCCTCGTCCGCCTCGAACACCAGCTCGTCGTGGATCTGGAGGAGCATGCGGACATGAGAAAGAGGCCCGAGCGCGAGCGAGGGCTCTGCCCCGATCGCCTCGGAGACCCCTCGCTTGCGCACGGGGCTCTTTGGATTGTCGTGCTCGATGCGCCGGTGCAGATCCACCATCGCGAGTTTGATCAGGTCCGCTGCCGAACCCTGCACGACCGTGTTGATCGCCGTCCGCTCGCCCAGCGACCGGCGCTGCGGGTTGTTCGAGTCGATGTCGGGGATGGGGCGTCGGCGGCCCATCATCGTCTCGACATACCCCTGGTTGTGGGCCTGCGCGACGCATTCGGCGAGGAACGTCGTGATGCCGGCGAAGCGCTGCTTGTACCCGTCGATGATGGCGCCGGCCTCGGTGTTGGTGATGCCGAGGCGCCGGGCGAGCCCGAACGGAGTGACGCCGTAGACGATGCCGAAGTTGACCATCTTCGCGCCGGACCGCTGTTCCGGCGTGACCTCTTCCGAGGCGATGCCGTGGACCTCGGCCGCGACGGCGCGGTGGATGTCCTCGCCGGCATGGAAGGCGGCGATGAGGGCCGGGTCGCGCGAGAGGTGGGCGAGCAGGCGCAGCTCGATCTGCGAGTAGTCGGCGCTGATCAGCACCCGCCCCGGCGGGGCGACGAACGCCCTGCGGATCTCGCGCCCGACCTCGGTGCGGATCGGGATGTTCTGGAGGTTGGGGTCGCTCGAGCTGAGGCGACCGGTCACCGCGACCGTCTGGTTGAAGCTCGCGTGGACGCGATTCGTCTCGTGGTTGATCGCCTCCTTGAGCGCGACGAGGTAGGTGCTGACGAGCTTGGTGAGGCGCCGGTAGTCGAGGATGAGGCGGGGGATCTCGGTCTCGACATCCGGGTCGTCGGTGAGCTTGGTGAGCACCTCGACGTCGGTCGAGAAGCCGGTCTTGGTGCGCTTGACGGGCTTGAGCCCGAGCCCCGGCTCGTCGGCGTCGGCGGCGTTGAACAGGATCCCGCTGAGCTGCTTGGGGCTGTCGGGGTCGAAGCCGCGCCCCGTCGCCTCGTGCGCACGGTCTTCGATCTGAGATCTGAGATCTGAGATCTGAGCTTCGAGCCGTTCGCGCTGCGTGTCGAGCTCGTCGGGGTCAACGAGGATGCCGTTCCACTCCAGCTCGGCCAGCACCGGCACCAGCGGCATCTCGAGCTCGTAGAACAGCTTGTCGAGCCCCGCCGATTCGATCTGGGGGCGCATGGCGCGGGCGAGGCGGAGCGAGATATCCGCGTCCTCGGCCGCGTAGGGCACCGCCCGCTCGAGCGGCACCTCGTCAAACCGCTTCTGGTGCTTGCCGGACCCGATCAGCTCGGCGATCGGGATGGTCGAGTGCTCGAGCAGCGCGAGGGCGAGCGAGTCGAGCTTGTGGCTCGAGCGCGAGGCGTCGATCACGTAGCTGGCGACCATCGTGTCGCACGACGGCGCGCGGTCGAGTCCGCGCAGCTCGACGCCGGCCCGGCGCAGCACCAGCAGGTCGTACTTGAGGTTGTGCCCGATCTTGGGCTTGGACTCGTCCCCGAGCAGCGGGCGCAGCGCGTCGAGGATGGTCTTCTCGTCGAGGTGCGCACCCGGCTCGGGCGAGCGCACCGGCACGTACCACCCCGCGCCGGGCTCGACCGCGAAGCTCAGCCCGCACAGGTCGGCCTCCATCGGACGCAACGACGTCGTCTCGGTATCGACGGCGAACTCGGGAGCGCCCTCCAGCGCGCGCACGAGCTCTTTTAGTTCCTTCTCCGTGCGCACGCACCGGTAGTCGGCGTCGATCTCGCGCGTCGGGGCAGAGTCGAGGTGCGCGAACAGCCCGTCTCCCGGAACACCGCCGGACGGGGCGGCGGTCGTCCTTGTCGGCACTTTCTCCTCGCCCATGCCGAGCATCTGGCGCAGCTCGGTCTGGTAGCGTCCGAACCCCAGCTCGCGGAGCACCGGCAGCAGTGGGGCGAGGCTGAGATTCTCGACGCGGGCCGCCTCGAGGTCGAACCCGACCGGGACGTCGTCGCGCAGTGTCACGAGCGTGCGGGAGAGTTCGAGGCGCGGGGCGGCCTCGCGCAGCTTCTCGCCGCGTTTGCCCTTGATCTCATCGGCGTGCGCGAGCAGCTCGTCGAGCGAGCCGTGCTGCGCGATGAGCTGGGAGGCGGTCTTGGGTCCGATGCCCTCGACGCCCGGCACGTTGTCGACGGTGTCGCCCATGAGCGTGAGCATGTCGACGACCTGTCCGGGCGCGATGCCGGAGTCTTCGAGCAGCGACGCCTCGGTGATGCGTTCGTCTTTGTGCGCGTCGTACAGCTCGACGCGTCCATCGACGAGAAGCTGCTTGAGGTCCTTGTCCTTGCTGATGATGCGGACGAGCGAGTCGGGCGTGCTCTCGCGGATCGAGCGCACGATGGTGGCGATGACGTCGTCGGCCTCGAAGCCCTCGGCCCCGAGCACCGGCACGCCGATCAGCCCGAGGATCGACAGGCAGCGCTCGACCTGCGGGCGCAGGTCCTCGGGCGGGGCGTCGCGGGTGGCCTTGTACTCCGGGTAGAGCTCGGAGCGGAACGTGCCACGGTCGCCGGAGACGTCGAGGGCAACGGCGAAGTAGTCGGGACACCCACCGGCCTCGCCGCGCAGGATCTTGAGCAGCAGCCCGACGAAGCCGAACGTCATGTTCGTCGGCTCCTTGGTGACCGGGCTGGTCATCGGGGTTCGGATGGCGTGGTAGTGCCGGAAGAACTGCGCGTACCCGTCGATCAGGTCGAGCGTCGGCATGCTCACGAGTTCTTGAACTTCTCGGCCAGGCGTTCGGTTTCGGCGTGGTGCAGCGCGCCGATGCGGTCGAGGTAGGCGCTGCTCGGCTCGATATCGCGTCGCCCCATGACCGTGCGCATCACGTCGAGGAACTTGTGCAGGCGGTAGGTGCGCCGCCCCTCGTCGGTGCACCAGCAGAACGGCGGCACGCACCCCCTGACCGGGCACGAGCCGGCGAGCATCGCCCCGGTGTGCACGACCGTACCGGTCATGATGCGTGTGCCGATGGCGAACTTGGCGTGATCGCCGGCCATCATCCCGAGATACATCTCGCCGGTGCGCTCGGTGCTGCCGTCGGGCGTGGCACGGCAGGTGACCTCGCCGTAGGTGTTGAGCAGGTTGGAATTGTTCGTCCCCGCGCCGATGTTGACCCACTCGCCTATCCACGAGTCGCCGAGGTGCCCGCCGTGCGCCTTGTTGGCGTACCCCTGGAAGACGCACCCGCCGACCTCGCCGGCGATCTTGCACACCGGCCCGATCGCGGTATTCGGCTTGATCAGCGAGCGGTCGAGCACGGTCGAGTTGGGCCCGATCGCCACCGGCCCGCACAGCACCGCGCCGGGTCGGATCACCACACCCGCGCTGACGACGACCGGACCGTGGGTCAGGTCGAGCGTGACGTGCGGCATGATCGTCGCGTCGGGGTCGATGATCGCGTCGTCCTCGTCCCCGCCGACCAGCGCGACTCCGTCGGGCACCGGTGCGCGTCTCCGCCGGCGCAGGATCTCCATGTCGCTCTCGATCGCGAGATCGCGGACCGACCGGAAGTGCCACGGTCGGCTGAGCAGGACGTTTTCGTCGATCTGCTGGGAGTCGAGCTCGGGGGGGTCGCCCTCGAGGAAGTGCGTGGCGTCGCGCGGCTCGAGGCGGGCGGCGATCACGTCGCCGCTCTTCCGCTCGACCAGCGCCTGCCCCGGCTCGATCTCGCGGATCTCGTCGAGCGGGATCGGGCAGCGCCCGTTGACGACCAGCACGGGCCCGTCGAGGTCCGGCAGTTCGTTGGTCTGGATGTTGAGCTTGTCGAGTGTCAGCGCTGCCAGCGGCTCGGGCACGAACAACGCCACAACCTTGAGCCCGAGGACCAGGCGCATCCGCTCAATCGACCTCAGGGCGCCGGTGCGCAGGTCGAAAGCGGGGCGGAGGTCGGTCAGGGGGCCCAGCTCGCCCTTGCCGTCGTCGAAGAAGATCGCGGGCGTCATCGTCGGTTCAGTGTATCGCCGCCGGGCGTGGCGTCCCGCGGGGGCTCTACACTCGGCGGATGCCCGGCGTGGTGTTCGATTTCGACGGTGTGGTCTGCGACTCCGAGCCGCTGCACGAGCGGGCGCTGCGGGCCGCGGCCGAGAGCGACGGGATGGGCTTCACCACCGAGACCTTCCGGGAGCACTTCATCGGGATGGGTGAGGTGGGGTGCTTCCGGGCGCTCGCCGAGTTGCACGGGCGCGTGCTGAGCGGCCCGGAGATCGCCGAGCTGAGCCGGCGCAAGGTCGAGGCGTTCGGTGCGGTCATCGACGCCGAGCCGCCGGTGCCCAACCGCGGTGCGTGCGAGCTGATCCGGGCGGCGGCAGAGGCTGGGGCGGTCGCGCTGTGCTCCGGCTCGCGCCGGGGCGAGGTCGTGCCGATCCTCGAGCGCCTGGGGGTGCTGGGGCTGTTCGGGGCGGTGGTGACGGCCGATGACGTGGACGAGCCCAAGCCCGATCCGGCGGGGTACCGGCTGGCGTGCGCACGGATCGGGATCGCGCCGGGAGAAGCGGTGGCACTGGAGGACTCGCCGCCGGGACTGATCGCGGCGCGGGCGGCGGGGCTGGCGACGGCGGCGGTCTGCCACAGCTACCCGCGCGACCGCCTCGACGCCGACCACATCGTCGAGCGGATCGACCAGTTGTCGATCGAAGTGTTGCTGGCGCTGGCTACGAACGGCGGGCGAAGCGCCTGACCTCCTGCGGGAAGCCGAACAGCTCGGTCATCGGCAGCAGTACCAGCGCCATGACGAACCCGACCAGCCCGGTGTAGAGCGCGCCGAGCAGACGCACGCCCAGCTCGGCGCCGCCGTGCCAGCCCGCCGGCTGGCCGTACACCAGCGCCCGGAACGTGAGCACGGCGACCACGACGATCGAGACGATAATGCCGCCGAGGACGCTGAGCAGGACGAGCACGATGGGGTTGCGGCGCATCATCACGCCGCGCGCCTGGATCACTGTCTGCGCGAGAAGCAGGTAGGCGAGCGCGTACGGCCCGACGACCGCCCGCCCGGAGGTCAGATCGAGCAGCACCCCGAGGATCAGGCACCCCCAGGTCGCGGCCAACGGTGTGGCGAACAGGGCGATGTACACCGCCACCGGCAGCACGAGGCTCGGGCTGATCCGCCCGTCGCCCACGGCGAACGCCGGACGCAGCCCGGTCTCGAGCCCGAGCGCCACCCACGCCAACACCGCGAAGAGGATGCGGTTCATCCGTCCTCCTCCGGCGAGGGGACGCGCCAGAGCACCAGCTCGCTGATGCGGTCGAGCTCGACGCTGGGGCGGACGGTGACGATCTTGCGCAGCCCCTTGTCGGGGTCGTCGGTGACCGACTCGACGTGCCCGATGACGAGCATCTGGGCGTGCGCGGGCCAGGTGTTGTCGTCGAGGCGGACGGTCATGCCCGCCTCGATCTGGTCGGGCTCGATGGGGCGTGGCCCGACGCTCTCGCCGACGTCGCCGACGAGCGTGCCGTCGCCGGCGGGCTTGAGTGAGCAGCGCAGCCCGTTGCCCTCGGCGTCGAACATGATGCGCCCCTCGATGCGCGGGGCGGTCGGGTCGGTGATCGGGCGGACGCGGCAGGTAAGGGTGGAGGCGCGGGTGACGCGTCCGACGAGCTGGGCGTCGCGCCGGATGACGGCGACGGTGTTGGGTGTCACGCCGTGCTTCGACCCGGCACGAACGATCAGCTCGCGGTCGGTGGGGTCGCTGGTCGCGCCGATGACAGACGCACCGAGCGGGTCGATGTCAACGTCGGGGTAGAGCAGGCGCCACTCCTCGACCTCGGCCAGGCGTCGCTCGAGGTCGCCCGCTCGCTCCTGCGCCTGGTGCAGGAGCAGTTCGAGCTGCGAGAGACGTTCGGCGAGCGCCTCGGCGTCGGCGTCAACCGCCCGCGAGCGGGCCGGGTCGAGCCAGTCGCCGACCATCTTCGCCGGCTGGCTCGCCGGCGCGATCGCCAGCGCCGCCAAGTCGCCGAACCACCCGACCCACCCAAGCCAGCCGGGGGGCAGGAACACGACGACGACCGTCGCTGCGATGGTCAGGGGCAGTGCGCGGCGCGCAGCGCTCGGTTTCTGCGTCCCGGCGGACATCAGAGCTCGAGGTCGTTCTCGAGGGTCGCCTTCCATTCCTCGATGTTCTCGAGGTAGATCGACGTGCCGCGTGCGACGCAGGTGAGCGGGTCGTCGGCGATGCGGACGTCGAGCCCGGTCGCCTTCTGGATCACCTGCGGGATCCCGCGGAGCAGCGCCCCGCCGCCGGCGATGGTGATGCCGCGCTCGACCAGGTCGGCGGCCAACTCGGGCTCGCAGCGTTCGAGCGTCTGGGTAACGGTGTCGAGGATGGCGTTGATCGGCTCCTGGAGCGCCTCGCGGACCTCTTCGCTGGTCACGATGGTCTTGCGGGGCAGCCCGGAGATCATGTCGCGCCCGCGGACCTCCATCGAGGTCTCGTCGCCGACGCGGGCCGCGGATCCGATCTCGATCTTGATGCGCTCGGCCGACTGCTCGCCGATCATCATGTTGTACGTCTTCTTCATGTGGCTGATGATCGCCTCGTCCATGTCATCGCCGGCGACGCGGACGGACTCGCACACCGCGATGTCGGCCAGCGACATGATCGCGACCTCGGTCGTGCCGCCGCCGATGTCCACGATCATGCTCGCGGTCGGCTCGGCGAAGGGGAGCCCGGCGCCGATCGCCGCCGCGACCGGTTCCTCGAGCAGGTAGGTGCGTCGCGCGCCGGCGCGCTCGGCCGAGTCGAACACCGCCCGCTTCTCGACCGCGGTGATGCCCGAGGGGATCGAGATGACCACGCGCGGGCCGAACAGCTTGTTGCGTCCGTTGACCTTGCGGATGAAGTACCCGAGCATCGCCTCGGTGATCTCGAAGTCGGAGATCACGCCGTCCTTGAGCGGGCGGATCGCGCTGATCGACCCCGGGGTCTTGCCGAGCATCTCCTTGGCGACCCACCCGACGGCCTGCCCGTTCTTGAGCACCTGGTTGGTGCCCTTGCGGACGGCGACAACGGATGGCTCGTTGAGCACGATGCCCTGCCCGCGCACCGACACGAGCGTGTTGCACGTCCCGAGGTCGATACCCATATCGACGCTGAACAGTCCCAGGAGTCGGTCGAGCAGCACCGGGGGTGTTCTTCCTTCGGTCGCGTCGGGCCGACGGACCCACGCGATCCCGGCCCGGAGCCTCTGAATCGCAGACATTACCGTGTCCGGGGCGGGTCCGCCACCGGACAGAGGTGGGGGGGCGCAAACGACAGCCGCCGACGCCCGAACACCGGACGCCGGCGGCTTCGCAGGGTGGTTCGCCTCAGCCCGTCAGTTCGCCCGTCCCAGCACCCGGTTCTGAGGGGCGATCTCCACCACGTCCGGCTCGGGCTGCTCGACTTCGACCTCGTCCGTGAACGACTTGCCGGTCTTGATCATCAGATCCAGCTCGGCCTCGGCCCGCTCGACGTAGTCGTCCTCCCGGCTCTGGCTGCCCAACGCCGCGATCTTGCTCTCCTGCCCGGCGAGCACCTTGGCGATCTTGGACTGCACCTCGCCCAGGGAGTCGGCCGTGTACCGGTCGTACTTGTCGATCGTCTTCTGTCGCTTCTGGAGCAGGTCGATCATGCGGTCGTTGCGGGCGATCGCGTCAACCTGCCGGTCGAGCTGCCAGAGCTGGGTCTCGAACTCGGCCTGCTCGCCCTCGAGCTGGTTGAGCAGGTCGGTCAGGCGAGACTCCTGCTGACCGAGCAGGTCGAGGTCGCGGGTGATATCGCTCGCCCGCGCAACGTGCGCCGAACGGAACTTCGTGATCGCGTTGACGCGGGTGTAGGCCTGGTCGAGGTCGATCGAGCGTCCGTCCATCTTCAGACGGACGATCCTGAACCCGTCGCCGTCGTTCTTGGCCTGCTCGCCGCGGGCGATCAGGTCCTGGAGCTGGTCGAGGTCGGTCGAGGCGAGCTCGACGACGCGCTTCGAGACAGCCAGCTCACGTTCGAGGTCGCTGGTCTGCCCCTGGAGCTCGGCCAGGTCTCCCTTGACCTCGGCGATTTTGTCGGGGTACTGCGCCTGGAGCTCGCGCAGCTGCGCCCGCAGCGCGACCGGGTCGTCGATGTGCGAGTCGATCTCGGCGCGGATGTTATTCGTCGCCTGGTGCAGCACGGCCTTGACGCGCTGCGGCCCGGCGATCACCAACGCCGCCCCTCCGACCAACGCCCCGATCACCGTCACCCTCACGATTGTCTTTGTCACGAAACCCATGGCGAACCTCCTTCGCTGCGCCCGGCCTGCGTCCGGGTCTGTCCGTGCGTGTGGTTGGGAGCCCGTCGCGCCCGCTTTCACAGCCGGCGGGGATGCCGCTCGGGGGGCTGCACGCCCGTCGGGGTGCGGTATCGGACCGAAGTCGGGGAGGAAGCCGGCGGGCGCATATCCTCTGCGTGCGAAAGGGTGAGGCCCGGGTGCCGAACTACCCCGCGTCGGGGGCGTATCTCCCGGCGCAGGGTGGCCCCGCCGGGGCCTCAGGCGGGTGGACGCGTGCTCAGCTCGATGACAACGACATTCATCGGCCGGCTCCGTGCGAACGACGAGGCCGCGTGGTTCGAGCTGTGGAACACGTTCGGGCCGGTCGTCCGCGCCCAGCTCACCAAGTGGGGCAGGGGGCGGATCGGGGTGGAAACGGTCCGCGACCTCTCGCAGGAGACACTGGCGGCATTGTCCGACTCGATCGACCGCTACGACCCGGCCCGCGGGGCGCGGTTCAGCACCTGGCTGCTGGCGATCGCCAAGCACGTGCTGGGCGACGAGATCGATCGACGGATGGCGCAGAAGCGTGGCAGCGGGCGGGCGAACGCCGAGTTCGACGAGACGTGGATGAAGGCGTCGAGCGCGTCGGTGGACGCGCAGTACGAGGCCGCGGTGTTCCGCGCCAAGGTCGAGGCGGCGATCCGCATGGTCGAGCGCGAGTGCGATTTCACCGAGTTCCAGATCTTCCAGATGCGGGTGTTCGACGGTATGAGCGGCAAGGAGGTCGCCGAGGCGCTCGGGACAAGCGAGCCGACGGTGAGCCGGAGGCTGACCAAGATCCGCGGGCTCCTGCGCGACCGCCTGGCCGAGTCGATCGCGACGTACAGCTTCACCGACGAGGAGCGGCGCGAGGCCGAACGAAACGGGCTCGAGCTGAATCCGACCAAGGCCGACGACGCCCTTTTCGATGAGGCCATCTCCGAGATCTATCACCGGCAGATGGAACTCCGACGGCAGGACGAACAGGCCCTGCTGGACTGAACCGGGCGGAGGAGGACGCCGATGGCTTCGCCCATCTTCATCCTGCTGATCCTGCTCGGGTCGCTCGTGGCGATCGTGCTGGCGGCCTGGATCGCGATCTACGTGCTCGTCCCGATGCTGCGGGCGATCGGGTGGGTGATCGCGCACGTGTTCCGTTTCGTCGGTGGCGAGATCGGCGACCTGTTCCGTCTCGTCGGGTCGCTGATCACCGCGCTGATCTTCGTGCCGATGGTGATCCTCAGCATCGTGATCGGGCGCTGGAGCGCGACCAGCCACTACGGGCGCGCGGTGCAGAACGAGGTCCTGACGGGTGGTGCGTGCCTGTACCGCATGGTGATCGGGCACCCGGTGAGGTTCCTCGGGCTGCGCAACGTGACCGAGGGGATCGAGCACCGTCTGCCCGAGGTGGTGGCCGCCGCGCCGGGGCGTGACAAGCCGACGCGCCAGACCGGTCGGTTCGACGGGTACCGCATCGTCGGGTCGTTGCGCGGGGGCGGGTCGGGCGGCAAGCTCTACGTGGCCGAGCCAGACGAGATGCGCCTGGCCGCGTTCGAACGGGGGGGGCAGCACGGCGTGGACCGCGTGGTCATCAAGAGCTTCTCCCTGCGCGACGGGTCGAGCCTTCCGCAGATCATCCGCGAGAGCCGGGCGCTCGATTCGGCCAAGAAGCTCGGGCTCATCCTCGACCACGAACTCAACGACGAGCGGTTCTACTACGTGATGCGCTATGTCCCGGGCGACGCGCTCGGCATGGTCACCGCCGGCATGCACGGACGCTGCGGCGAGAAGGGGCTCGACGACGCGGCGCTCGGGCAGGCGATGGCCTACGCCGCCGACCTGCTCCGCACGCTCGACGTTTACCACCGCGGCGGGCTGTGGCACAAGGACGTCAAACCCGACAACATCATCGTGCACGACGAGCGTGCGCACCTCGTCGACCTCGGGCTGGTCACGCCGATGCGTTCGGCCATGACCCTCACCACCCACGGCACCGAGTACTTCCGCGACCCGGAGATGGTCCGCATGGCGCTCAAGGGTGTGAAAGTGCACCAGGTGGACGGGGCGAAGTTCGACCTCTACGCGGCGGGCGCCGTGCTCTACTCGGTCGTCGAGAACTCGTTCCCTGCGCACGGCGGGCTGAGCCAGGTGACCAAGCGCTGCCCCGAGTCGCTGCGCTGGGTGATCCGCCGCGCGATGACCGACTACGACAAGCGCTACGCCAGTGCGCAGGAGATGCTCGACGACCTCGAGACGATCCGGCGGGCGAACCACCCCTTCGCGGTCCGCCCGGCGGCGTTGCCGAGCATGCGTGGGGGGCTCGACGCGCCGGAGGTCGAGTCGGTCGAGCGTGCGGCGACGCCGGTGCCGCCGCGAGCCGAGCCGGTCGCCGCGGCCGCCGCACCGCCGGAGCCCGAGCGCCCCCCGCGTCGCCCGCGTCTGCGCGTCGTGAACTGGTGGACGGGCGGGTACGTGCGCGAGGGCGAACGACGTGCCCGGACCCGTGGGTACGCGCGCAGCGGCGCCCACGCGGTGACGCAGACGAGGCAGGCGAGACAGGTGCGCATGCCCGCGGCCGAGCAGCTGCGCAGCGCCCGCGCCCGCGCCCAGGCCGCCCGCCAGCGCGCCGTCGCCCGCGCCTACACCCACCGGCAGCGCCTGCGCGAGCGTCCGGGCGACCCGACCGGGATCAACTTCGGCGTCGCGGTCGCCGTGTTCCTGTTCCTGGCTGGGTGCGCGGCGGTCGCGGGTGCGCTGGTCTGGGGGTTCTCGGCGCAGCGCCGCCCGGGCGCGGCGCCGACGATCGTCTCCCCGGGGGGGGCAGGCGCGAGCATCGGGCAGGTGATCGGGCCCAACGGCTCGCTGGTCGACCTCGATCTGAACAAGTTCGCAGAAGAACTCGGCACGACCGCCCCCGAGGCGTACTCGGCGTTCCTCTCGACGATCGAGAAGGCCAGGCAGAGCATGAGCGCGATCGCCGCGGCCGCGCCGATCGTCACCGTCAACGACGCCGGGAAGATCGAGTACGAACCCACCGGGGGCGCCGGCCTGGTGAACACCCGGATGGTGTTCCTCAACGACTTTCAGCCGCCGCTGCCCGACGGGCTGCGCTCCGGAATCGAGACGGGGCTGGGTGACCTGCTCGGCGCCGGTGTCCAGCTCGTCGGCGACACGCCCGACGCCGACGCCGACTCGATCGAGGTGATGGCCCAGCTCACGAGCGTGCGCGGGCAGCAGCCGCTCGACTCGGGGGCGGCGGCCGGCAGCGTGCTCGACTGGATCAAGCAACGCGACGACGTCGACATCGTTCTCTGGGTCGAGCCCACCGTCGATGACGACTCGTGCTCGCGCTACATCATCGTCGGGCGCACCGGCATGGAGGGCGGCGTCATCAACGACTGCGAGAATATCTCTCGGGTCTTCCAGCGCGCCCTCCGCGCCGCCATCGACTGGAACTGACGCGGCATTCGGGAATCAGGATTCAGCATTCGGGGAACCAATCCCGTACCCGGAGAAGCCGAGCCTTCGTTCCGACCTGCTGCTTTGCGGTTCTGTTGCTCTGTTGCCCTTCGCTCAGCCCTGCGATACCTCTACGAGCCTGTCGAGCGCCGTTCGGGCGCGTCCCGAGTCGATCGACTCCCGCGCGAGCACGAGCCCTTCTTCGAGGACGTCTGCTGTCCCCGCGACCAGCAGCGCCGCCGCAGCGTTCAGCTCTGTGATATCGCGCATCGCCCCGCTCTTTCCGTACAGGACGCTCCTCACCGCGTCGGCGGCTTCGTCGAGCGTGCCCGCGCGCAGGTCGTCGAGTGTCGCGGGCGCGATGCCCAGCGCTTCCGGGTCGATCGTGCCGGTGCGCACCGACCCGTTCTCGACGTGGGCGACGATGGTCATCCCGGTCGTTGTGATCTCGTCCAGCCCGTCCGAGCCGTGGACGACCATGGCGCGCTCGGCACCGAGTGCCGCGAGCGCGCCCGCTTCGAGTTCGACCAGCTCGGGCGCGTAGACGCCGACGAGCTGGCGCGGCGCGCCCGCCGGGTTGGTCAGCGGGCCGAGCAGATTGAACAGTGTCGGGAAGCCGAGGCTCTTGCGCGGGGCGACGGCGTGCTTGGTCGCCGGGTGGTGGTGGATCGCGAAGCTGAAGCAGCACCCCGCCTCGTCGAGACACCGCGCCTGCACCTCGACCGGCGCCGCGACGTTGACCCCGAGCTTCTCCAGCACCTCGGCAGACCCGCGACCTGTGCGGCTGCGGTTCCCGTGCTTGGCGACGCGGGCGCGAGGACGACCGGTCGGCGGCTCGGCACCGGCGGCGACGAACGCGGCGGCGGTCGAGATGTTGAACGTCTTCGGCGCCCCGCCCGTTCCGCACGTGTCGATCAGCCCCTCGGTGCTCGTCACGGGCACGCGGAGGACGTGCCGGCGCATCGCGCGGGCTGCCCCGACCACCTCGTCCACGCACGGGCCCCGCGACTGGATCAGCGCCAGCATCGCCGCGATTTGTGCCTCGTCGGCGTCGCCCGAGAAGATTGCCTCGAACGCCGCGTCGGCCCTTTCGACGCCCAGACGCCCCCCAGCCACAAGCTCCGCCAGCACGTCCTGTGTCACCATGCCGTCACAATAGCGAACAGGACCCGCCCGCTACGAAGTACAATGTGTAGATGCCCCCGACACGGACGATCCGGGTGGCCCGTGCGGCCTCGCGCCGACGCCTGAAGGCGGTGCTCGTGACGCGGCTCGGGCGGGCGCTGCTCGCTGCGGCGGTCGTCTCGCTCGTGCTCGTCGGCGCGTTCAAGCTCGCCGGCGCCGAGCCTCCATGGACCCTGCTCGTCGCGCCCGCGGTCGCCGGCGTCGCGTGGGCGATCGCGACGGCGGTCCGCGGACGCTGGTCGGTGCCCGAGGCCGCGTGCGAGCTCGACCAGCGCCTCGGGCTGCACGACCGGCTCGGTTCGGGGCTCGGGCTGGCCGAGTCCGTCGAGTGCGACGCGTTCGCCGCGATCGCCCTGCGCGAAGCCGAGCAGATCGCGGACACGGTGGACGTCAAGGCCGCCGTCCCGGTGCGTGTCGGCAACTCGTGGGTGGCTTGGCCGATCGTCGGGGCGGGCGTGGTCGCGGCCACGATGTTCGTACCGGTGGTGGTCTGGCCGGGTGCCGGGGCGCCGGCGTCGGTCGATCCGGTCGCGCGGCAGCAGTCGGCCGACGAGCTGCGAGAGTTCGCCAAACAGGCACAGCAAACACTCGGCGACGACCCATCGCCCGCGGCCGCCGAGGCGCTCGACGCGATCGACCAGTTGGAAGATGAGCTGCTCGCGGGCGAGCGCTCGCCCGAGGAAGCACGCACCATCGCCGCCGATCAGGTCGGGCGGGCCGCCGACGAGCTGGAGCAGCACGCGCACGAGGACCGCTCCGCGAGCGACGAGCTTCGCCAGCGCCTTGCACGGAGCGGCGATTCCGAGGACATGTCCGACCTCGCCGATCGTCTGAACGCGGGCGACCTGGAGGGGGCGCGCGACGAGGTGCGCAAGCTGATGAACGCGCAGCCATCCATGGATGAATCGCAGCGCGAGGCGATGCGCCGCGACCTCGAGGCGCTGGCCGACCGGATCGAGAACCCGCCGCCCGAGCCGCCGCCCGCGCCCGATCCGCTCGATGAGCTCGGCGTTGATCCCGGGAAGCTCGACAACATCGACCCGGGCGACACCGATCGCATGTCCGAGGCGCTCGAGAACGAGGGCATCGACCCGGAGACGGCGCAGCGCATCGCGGAGGAGATGGCACAGCGCGAGCAGGAGCAGCGTGCGCGCGAGCAGGCGCAGGAGGATGCGCAGCGTCTGAGCGAAGCGATGCGCGACGCGGCCGAGGATCTGGAAACGCCACAACCCCCTCCGCCTCCTCCGCCGGAGCAGACCGAACCCGATCAGCCGCAGCCCGAGCAGCCACAACCACCGACGGAACGGCCGCCGGACACCGGCGACCAGACTCGTGACCAGACGTCACCTCAGCCGCCCGACGAGCAGCAACAACCACCCGAGGAGCAGCAGCAGTCTCCCGACGGGCAGCAGAAGCCGTCACAGAATGAGCGGCCGGGCGATCAGCAGCGCCCGCAACCCGGCGAGACGCAGCAACAACCCGCCCAGCGTCCGGGCGACCAGCAGCAACCCGGGCGGCAGGGTGAACCGCAGCAGCAGCCCGGTCAACAACAGCAGCAACCGGATCAACAGCAGCAGCCCGGTCAGCAACAGCAGCCCGGTCAACAACAGCAGCAACCGGGCGAGCAGACCGCGCCTACCGAGCCGCCCCAACCCGGCGAACAACAGCAACCCGGCGAGCAACCCAGGCCGTCGGGCGACGACCAGACCAAGCCCGGTGAGCAACCCCAACAGCGACCCGGCGATCAGCAGACACCCCAGCCCGTCCCGGTCAAGCCGGACGAGGTGATGTCCGACCCCGCGTCGCAGCAGGGGAAGCCCAAGCCCGGCACCGACCAGACCCAGCCGCAGCAACCGGAGCAGATGCCCCAACCGGGCGACGACCAGACGCAGCGCACGCAGCCCGGCGCCGAGCCGACCGATCAACCCCAGCCGGGCGCACAGCCGCAGCACCGCCCCGGTGCGGCCGACGATGTCGAGCCGTCCTCCAGCACCCCCGGTGCCGAGCCCAACCCCGACAGTCAACCGGGCGGACAGGGCCCGGGCGAGGGTCTCGACGGGCTCGAGCGCGAGATCGACCGCCTCGCCGAGCGTGAGCGGAAGGCACGCGAGGCGCTGGAGCGATCAAAGGAGCTGCGCCGCCAGGCCGAGGAGATGCTCAAGGGCATGAGCCCCGAAGACCGCGAGCAGCTCGACCGGTGGGCGCGCGAGCTGGAGCGTCAGCAACCCCGGACGCCGGAGAACCGCCCCTCCACCCCGGCCGACCTGCGCCCCGAGACCGGCGATGTGCCCGAGCGGGTCATCGCCGAGTGGTACGGAAACGGCGAGGCGCCCGACGGCGCGACGAGCGGCGCGGTGAACGACCGCGTGCGCAAGGCGGCCGACTCGGCGCTGCAGGCGGTCGAGGACCAGGCCGTGCCGGTGCGCCGGCGTGAACTGGTCCGGCGCGTCTTCGACCGCGTGCGCGAAGAGGGGGAGGAGAAGCGCTGATCGTCGAGTTCGTCAACCCGTGGTGGCTGGCGCTGGCGGTGGTCGCGGTCCCGTGCGCGTGGATCGGCTGGCGATGGCTGGTGTCGATGTCGCGGTTCCGGCGCACGACGGCGGTGGTCGCGCGCGCGGTCCTGGTCGTGCTTTTGGTGAGCATGCTGGCCGGCGCCGCTGCCGTGCGCACGACCAACACACTCGCGGTGGTAGTGGTCGCCGATGTCTCCGGCTCGGCGCGCCGGTTCGCGGCAACGGGGCTGACCGACGAGGACGGGCGCCCGGTCGGGCTGATTGACGCGCTCGACGCGCTGACCGCCCGCCTCGCCGCCGCGCGCGGGCCCGACGACCTGCTCGGGCTGGTCGCGTTCGACGGTCAGGCGATCGCGGTGGCGACGCCGACCCGCGGCGATGTCGCCGACCGCTCGATGGACGTGAAGCGTGAGGAGGGGACCGACATCGGGGCGGCGCTGCGTCGTGCGGCGTCGCTGCTCCCGCCGGACGCGGCCGGGCGGATCGTTCTGATCTCGGACGGAAACGAGACGTCGGGGAACGCGCGCGAGGCGGCCGCCGAGCTGGCGGGTGCCACCGGCGCGCGCACGACGATCGACGTCGTGCCGCTGGCGTACTCGGTGGGCGACGAGGTGGTGGTCGAGTCGGTGGACGCTCCGCCGCGTGCCCCCACCGGATCGACCATCAACGTGCGCGTGGTGCTGCGCGCCACGGCCGCGTCAACGGGGACGCTGCGCCTGCTGCGCGAGGGGCAGGAGGTGGACCTCAACGGCGATGCGCCGGGGACGGGGCGAAGGGTGAGCCTTGAGCCCGGGCGCAACGTCGAGCGGGTTGAGGTCAAGCTCGACGGGTCGCGCGTGCACCGCTTCGAGGCCGTCTACGAGCCGGACTCGAACGACGGCGCCCTCGTCGGCGACACCTACGTCGAGAACAACCGCGGGTCGGCGTTCACCGTCACGCCCGGGTCGGGGGCGATCCTTGTGGTAGACGGCGTGGGCAACGGCGACCCGAACGGCGCGGGCGCGACGCTTGCGGGGGCGCTCGGGTCCGAGGGGGCGACGGTCGAGCTCGTCGCGCCCGCGGCGGTCCCCACCGACCTGCTCGCGCTGCAGAAGTACGACCTGGTCGTGCTCGAGAACGTGCCGGCCGAGGCGCTGACCGAGCGGCAGCAGCGCATCCTCGTCGACCACGTCCACGACCTGGGGGGCGGGCTAGTGATGGTCGGCGGGCCCGACTCGTTCGGCGCCGGCGGGTGGAAGGGCACGCCGGTCGCCGACATCCTCCCCGTCAAGCTCGACCTGCCCGAGCAGCTCATCGTGCCCGAGGCCGCGGTGATCTTCGTGCTCGACCGCTCGGGCTCGATGGCGATGCGGGTGGGCGGTTCGTCGCGTCGGCAGCAGGAGATCGCCAACGAGGCGGCCGCCGCCGCGGTCCGCTCGCTCGACAAGCAGGACCTCGTGGGTGTGGTCGCGTTCCACCGCGCGGCCGTGCCGGTCCAGCCGCTCGGTCCCAACGACGACCCCGACAAGACCTGCGAGCGCATCCTCTCGATCCCCAGCGGCGGGGGCACGGACATCCTGCCGGCGCTGGAGTGGGCGCGCGCACAGATGAAGGGTGTGGACGCGAAGCTCAAGCACGTGATCGTGCTTACCGACGGTGCATCGATGAACGCGGGGCTTCTGCCGCAGTACGCCGCCGAGATGCGCGAGGAGGGCGTCAGGATCTCGACGATCGGCGTGGGCGACCAGGCCGACTACCAGCTGCTCCAGGCTGTCGCGGGCGCCGGCGGCGGGAAGTACTACCGGGTGACGAACCCGCAGCTGCTTCCGCGGATCTTTCTGCGTGCGGTGCGGATCGTGCGTCAGCCGCTGATCCGCGAGGGGTTGTTCACGCCGGTGCTGCTGCCGACGGCGTCGCCGCTGACGGCCGGGCTCGGCACGCCGCCCAAGCTCGACGGGCTTGTGCTGACCCAGGCGCGCGAGGACCCGACGGTGACGTACGCGATGGCCGCGCCGTCGGGCGAGCCGCTGCTCGCGCACTGGAACGTCGGGCTGGGGAAGGTGGCGGTGTGGACGTCGGACGCGCACGAGTGGGCGTCGCGCTGGCTCGACTGGCCCGGGTACAAGCGGATGTGGGGGAACATCGCGCGGCAGATCTCGCGTGCCTCGACCTCGAGCGACGGCGAGCTGACGGTCGCGCTGGACGCGGACCGGATGCACCTGCGTTTCGAGGCGTACAACGACGACGGCACGCCGCGCGATCTGCTCAGCGTCGAGGCAACGGTGTACCCGCCGACCGGCGAGCCGCGCGAGGTGACGCTGACGCAGACCGGCCCGGGCGTGTACGAGGGCGAGGCGCGGGCCGACGAGACGGGCTCGCACATCGTGGTGGTGCGTCCGCGGGCGGGGACGCGGGCGTTGGTGCCGGTGGTGGGGGGCGTGTCGGTCGCGTCCGGGGCCGAGTACCGCTCGCTGACATCGAACGTCGAACTGCTGCGCGAGGTGGCCGACGAAACCGGCGGGCGTCTGCTCACGCTCGACGTGGACCCGGGCGAGGTGTTCGACCGGGCCGGCGTGCCGCAGCGGCGCGTGAGCGTGCCGATCTGGCGGCTGCTGCTGGTGTGGACGCTCGGGGTGATGCTGTTCGACGTCGGGACGCGCCGGGTAGCGTGGGACCGGCTGCTCTCGCGCGAGAAGCGCGGGCGCGAGGCCGTCCAGCGCGAGGTCGCCGGGGCGCTCGAGGGGCTGCGGGCGCGGGCGAAGAAGGGGAAGGGCGAGGAGTCGCGGGCGTTGGGAGCGGACGACGCGGCGGCCGTCGCGCGGGCCGAGCGCAAGAGGCGACAGGAGGCGCGCCGGGCGAGGCTCGAGGCGATGCGGACAGGGACGGGCGGACAGGGCGAGGATGCGCCGCGCGCCGAGAAGAGTGAGACAAAGGACGAGGCGGGCGAGGACGGCGGGCTGCTCGCGGCCAAGCGACGGGCGCGGAAGCGCTACGAGGGCGAGGAGATCGAGTGAGCACGGTCGAGCGATTCGACGACCGGGCCGACGACTACGTGAAGTATCGCCCGACCTACCCGCCCGAGGCGATCGACGCGGTGTTAGACGGACTCAACGGGTGCCGTGGTCTGACGAGTCTTCGAGGAAGGCCACGCAGGGTCGTGGCCTTCGAGGACTCAGACCACGGCACCCTCGATCCTGAGGAGTTGGTCGCGGCCGACGTCGGCGCGGGGACGGGGATCAGCGCGCGGCTGCTGGCCGACCGAGGCGTGCGGGTGTACGCGGTCGAGCCCAACGCGGCAATGCGGGACAAGGGCGAGCCGCACGCGCGCGTCGAGTGGCGCGACGCGACGGCCGAGGCGACCGGGCTGCCCGGCGCCAGCGTGGACCTCGTTTTGTGCGCGCAGGCGTATCACTGGTTCGACCCGGAGGCAGCCTGCCGCGAGTTCGGGCGGATCCTCAAGCCCGGCGGGCGTCTGGCGCTGATGTGGAACGACGGCGACGAGACGACGCCGGTCGCGAAGAAGTACTACGACGCGGTGCGGGCCGTCTCGACCGACGGGACGCTGAGCCACAAGACCGTGGCGGCCGGGCCGCGGGTGTGCGCCCCGTTCGGGGAGCTGCGCGAGCTGAAGTTCCGTCACGCGCAGCGGCTCGACGCCGACGGGCTGATCGGGCGCGCGATGAGCGCGAGCTACGTGCCGAAGTCGGGTGAGCAGGCCGAGTGGCTGCGATCACGCCTGCGCGAGATCCACGCCGAGCACGCCGAGGACGGGGTGGTGAGCCTGTGGTACGACGTGTGGGTGTATCTGGCGAGGCCCATCGATGCGTAGAAGGGCCTGCCGAGATCCTTGGATGTACTGGCGTGAACTCTGGTGGAATGGGAGCGCGTCTTGGTTCGTGCTCTTGTTGGGTGTCCTTCTCACACGTCCATTGCAACTCGGCCTCTATCCATTCGCAGTAGGGGGGATTGTCGGAACGCTCATCTGGTTCAGGATGATCTTCCGCCTGCATGCACTCAGAAGACGCGTGATTCTGACGAACGGACGCTTCTGTCCCCACTGCGGCTTCGACCTCTCAACCCTTGGTGAGAGTGGGACATGCCCCGATTGTCGACGTGAGTACACACCAGAGTGGCTCGATTACCTGTGGGGACATTGGCTGGACGATGAATAGCCGACCGCTGTCGGTGTTTACTGGTCTTGATATGAGGATTCTGATTCGACTTGCTCGCCGAAGAGGCTGAGTTTGTCAGCGGCCGTGACGCGGACGGGGACGATCGAGCCGGTGAGTGAAGCATCTTCGTGCCACTGACCCGTCTTCGGGTCAGTGCTCCCACCTCTTCGTGCCCTACCGAAGACACTGACCTGAAGACAGGTCAGTGGCACGGGTCTACGGCGGTCCGGGCGTCAACCGGTGCTACGCCAACTCGCCGAAGAGACTGAGCCTGTCGGCGGCCGTGACGCGGACGGGGACCGTCGAGGCGGTGAGTGAATCGTCTTCGTGCCACTGACCCGTCTTCGGGTCAGTGCTTCCACCCCTTCGTGCCCTACCGAAGACACTGACCTGAAGACAGGTCAGTGGCACGGGTCAAGTGCGGCCCCGCCAACCAGTGGTGCTACACCAGCTCACCGAAAAGGCTGAGCTTGTCGGCCGCCGTGACGTGCACGGGAACGATCGAGCCGGTGAGTGAGTCGGCCCGGGCGCGCGGGGCATCGAGGAAGACGATCAGGTCGCCATCGGTCCGCCCGGAGAGTTGGACGGAGTCGCCGTTGTCGGCGGCCGGCTGGAAGCCGGCCCCACCATCAACTGCGCCGGCCCCGCCTGCACCTTCGGCCGGCTGGAAGCCGGCTCCACCGTCTGATTCCTCGCCCGTCGGCGAGCTGCCGCCGACGGTGATCGCGACCATGCCGGCCTTGCGGACGGCGCTCTTGGTCAGGCCGGTGCGTTTCAGCTCGGCCTTGCTCGGGCCCTCGACGTAGACGTCGAACGTCCGCCCGACCTGCTCGCGGCTGATCTCGTCGCTGATCGCGCCCTGCACCGCGAGCAGCTCGTTGTTGCGGCGCCGCTTGACCTCCTCCGGCACGTCGTCGGGGATCTTGTCGAACGCGACCGTGCCGGGGCGCGGCGAGTACTTGAAGATGAAGCAGTTCTTGTAGCGGGAGCGATTGACCAGCTCGACCGTCTTGTCGAAGTCGGCGTCGGTCTCGCCGGGGAAGCCGACGATGATGTCGCCGCTGAGCATGAGCGGTCGCCCGATCTCGGGCTGGTCGAGGTAGGAGCGGGCGCGGGCGAGGAACTCGTCGTACTCGCCGATCGTGTACCCGCGGTTCATGCGGGCGAGGACGGAGTCGGAGCCCGACTGGGCCGGCACGTGCAGGTAGCGGCAGATGCGCGGGCGGTCGCGCATCACCTCGAGCACGTCGTCGCCGAAGTCGCGCGGGTAGCTGGTGACGAAGCGGAGGCGTTTGATGCCCGGGACCTCTTCGTGAACGCGGTCGAGCAGGTCGGCGAAGGTGGTGACGCGCTCGCCGGCGAAGGCATCGCGGTCGTGCGAGCCCTTGTAGGTGCGCCCCTTCTGCGGCTGGACGTGCCCGTTGGCCGTCATCGCCGCGTCGTGCTCGAAGCGGTAGTGGTTGACGGTCTGCCCGAGCAGCGTGACCTCGATCACGCCGGCGTCTGCGAGACGCTTGCACTCGTCAACGATGTGGTCGGGCGGTCGGTGGATCTCGGCCCCGCGGGTGAACGGGACGACACAGTAGGTGCAGAACTTGTTGCACCCGCGGGTGATGCGGACGTAGGCCGAGCGGCGGCTCTCGACCGGCGAGACCGAGCGCGAGAGGTCGAGGAGTTCGAGCGAGTCGGCGGCGGCCGCGAGGGTCGCGCTGCGGCGCGAGGTGTTGCCCTGGAGGGCCGAGACTCCGGCCGAGCGCAGCGCCGTGCCGTCACCGGCCAGCGACTCGCGCGTCCGCACCGCGTTGTCGAGCAGGTCGGGCAGCTTGTCGAGTTCGCCCGGCCCGCACATGAGGTCGACGACCGGCATGCGGGCCATGAGGTCTTCGCCGTCGCGTTCGGCCATGCACCCGAGCACGCCGACGACGAGGGCGGGGTCGTCCGTCTTGCGCTTCTTGAGATCGCCGAGGCGTGACCAGACTTTCTGCTCGGCGGCTTCGCGGACCGAGCAGGTGTTGTAGAGGACGACGTCGGCGTCGTCGGGCTCTGGGGCGAAGCGGTAGCCGAGGGCGCGCAGACGACCGGCGACCAGCTCGGAGTCGAGCTCGTTCATCTGGCAGCCGAAGGTCTCGAGGTAGATCGTGCGCACGGCAGGGATGGTAGGGGAGGACGATCGATGCCCCCTCCGCCTCGCAGACTCGGCACCCTCCCGTCGGGGACGGCGGAGGAAGAAGACCCCTCACCCATCTCGCTCGAAGACTCGCGATCCACCCTCTCCCCGGGGGGAGAGGGAGGAAGAGCGATAGACTGGTCGTGATGGAGCTGCGTCGTCCGAGGTGGATCCGCGAGTGGCCGCCCGAGTGGGTGAAGGGGATCCATCTGCCCGGCCCGTGGACGGCCGAGATCTCGCTGGCCAACAAGTGCCTGCTGCTGTTCGGCGGGGCGGTCGTGCTGATCATGGTGGTGGCGCTGAGCGTGCCGTGGCTGCGGATGAACTCGCTGGTGGACGGAGCGGGGTGGGACCTGGTTCGGTACGCGATCGAGCGCGGGTCGAACGACGGGGCGGGGGACCTGCCGGTGCGCCGCCTGAGCGTGGCCGAGGCCGCGGCGCGGGACGACCGCTTCGTCGGCGCGGCGTTGCGCGCGTTCGAGCGCAGCGACAAGCGGGGGGAGTACCGGCGGGCGGCGTGGGACGGGGGCACGCGCGTGTACCGGCTCGCGCGGGCCGAGCGCGACGCCGACGGCGGGCTGACCGGGCTCACGGTGGTCGAGGCGCGGTTGACGAGCGGCGCGGTGCGCTACGTGGTGAACCTTGTGTTCATGGTCAGCGCCGGATCGCTTGTGCTCGGTCTGGCGACGCTGGTGTTCTACCTCGTGACCCACAACCTGATCCTGAGCCCGGTGCGGTCGCTGCGCGACACGGCCGAGCAGGTGCGCCAGGGGCGACTCGACACGCGGAGCGAGATCCGTACCGGCGATGAGTTCCAGGAGCTGGCCGAGACGTTCAACCTCATGCTCGCCGACATGGAGGGGAGCCACAAGCAGCTCCGCTCGATCAACAAGGCGCTGGACATCAAGGTGGCCGAGCTGGCCAAGGCGAACACGACTCTGCACGAGTCGGCGAGGCTGAAGGGGGAGTTCCTGGCGAGCGTGAGCCACGAGCTGCGCACGCCGCTCAACTCGATCATCGGCTTCGCGGAGCTGCTGCTGGAGATCGCCGAGACCGAACGTGACGCGGGCGATGACTCGTCGCGGCTCGCGAAGCGCATCCGCTATCTCGAGCACATCGCGGGCGCCGGGCGCCGACTGCTCGAGATGATCGAGGCGCTGCTGGAGATGGCCAAGCTCGAGGCGGGCAAGGTCGAGCTGACACCCGGCGTGGTGGACCTCGGCGAGACGTGCGAGGCGCTGGTCGGGCTGATCTACCCTCTGGCGGAGAAGCGCGGCGTGGACGTGGTGCTCGAGGTCGAGGACGATGTTCCGCTCATCGAGACCGACGTCAAGAAACTCCAGCAGATCATGTTCAACTTCCTCTCCAACGCGGTGAAGTTCATCGAGCCTGAGGAGCGGACGGGGCGGCGCGGGCGGGTGACGCTGCGGGCCGAGCGTCTGCCGGCCGTCGGCGACGAGGAGGACGAGCGTGTGCGGGTGAGCGTGATCGACACGGGACCGGGCATCGCCGAGGCCGACCGGCAGCGGATCTTCGACAAGTTCGAGCAGCTCGACGCGGGGCTGCTCAAGCAGAGCGAGGGCAGCGGGCTTGGGCTGGCGATCTGCCGCGAACTCGCGTCGATCCTCCAGGGCGAGATCCAGCTCGACAGCGAGGTGGGGCGCGGGTCGATGTTCAGCGTGATCCTCCCGCTGCGGCTCGACGCCGGGCGGGCCGAGGAGATCCGGCTCGAGAGCGCCTTCCGCGCGACGCTCGCCGGACGGTCCGAGAGCGGCGGCGGGGACGAGTAGCTCAGCGGACCGCGTCGATGTGGTGCCGGATCACGGGCCTGTCGTCACCGAGCACGACCGCGACGAGGTCGATGCGAACCGGGCGCCCCTCCCACCCGTTGGCGCGGGCGAGGGAGCGCGTCAGGCTGAGCAGCTTGCGGCGCTTGTCGGGCCCGACCGACGACTCTGGCGAGTCGTACGCGCGGGGTGGGCGCCCCGGGTCGTGGCGGGTGCGGACCTCGACGACGACGATGCCGCGGCGTTGCGGGTCGAGGCAGACCAGGTCGATCTCGCCCTGGGCGAGGCGGACGTTGCGGGCGATCACGCGGTAGCCGCGGCGTCGCAGATACCGCGCCGCCAGCCGTTCGCCGCGCCGCCCGGTGCGGGCGCGCGGTGTTCGGCGCAGCCGGTCGATCAGTCTCCGCAGCGTCAGTTCTCCTCGGGATAGTAGCGTTCGGCCGCGATGTCGAGCAGGCGCGCCACGATCTCGTCGAAATCGGTGATGCCCGCCTGGCGCAGCAGCGAAAAGAACTGACGATCCTGCTCCTCGCGGAACTTGCGGATGCGCAGCGTCTCCTTGATCTCGGCCTGGGCGTCGTAGATCGAGGTCGATTCCTGCTCGATCGTCTCGAGGAAGAACCACGCGAGTCGCCCGTCGTGCTCGATCGGACCGACCCACCCGCCGGGGTCGAGCCCCCGGATCGCCTCGTTGTACGCGTCGACGCTGAAGAACGACGCGTGCCGGAAATCGTCGAGCGTGAACGGGTGGTCCCGCGTGTGCTCGAACCGCTTCTCGAAGCGGCTGTCGCTGCCGTACAGGTTGCCCGGGATCTGCGCGACGTCGGCGAACGGCTCGCCCGCCTCGAGGCGGCGCGTGACCTCCCCGGCGGCGTCGGTGTCGCCCGTGCCGACGACGATGCGCCGGAGCACGGCGGTGGGCGGCGGGTTGAACCGCTCCCAGTTCCGCTCGTAGTACGTCTCGATGTCGAACCACGACACGTTGACCCGGAAGAGCAGGCGTCGCTGTGTCAGGTCCACCAGGGCCTTCTGCAGCTGATCCTCCTCGTACTGTTCGATCGTCTGCTCGCGGCTCTCGCCGATCCGGCGCTCGGCCAGTGCCAGCACGCCGCGGTTGCGGCTCAGCAGGTCCTCGCGGAACCGCTGCATGAAGTTGAACAGCCCGGCACGGGTCTGCGCCGGCAGACGCTGCTTGGCCTCCTCGGCGAACAGATCGTCCTGGAGGTCGTTGCGCAGCTTCAGGGTGATCAGGCTGGCGGCGAGGTCCATCCACTTGTCGCGCGGGTTCTTGGGCACCTCGGCGACCAGACGGTCCTTGAGCTTTGCGAGGAACTCGTTGGCGTAGATCGGCTTGCCGTTGAGGTCGCCGACCTTCGCGTCCACCAGCACGCGCTTCTCGACCGGCTCGGGGTCCGAGACCGGCGCGGGCGGTTCGCCCACGTACGAACCGACATCCACCAGCCCCTGACGCATCCCCTCCGGCGTCGCGGTGCGGACTTCGGCGACGACCAGGTCGGGCTGCGGCGCCGGGCCCGGGCGCCGGAAGTCAGAGGCGCCCAGATCGCCCGCGCGGGGCGAGGACGAGCACGCCCACAACACCGCGAGCGGGGCGAGCAGGATCGGGCTGAATCGTCGCACGCTCGGGCCTCCAGCGGGCCTCCGGCTAGAATGCCGACCTCCCCGAAAGGAGCCGGATGCCCGAAGACCAGGAACCCAAGATTATCGTGGACAGCGACTGGAAGTCGCAGGCCCAGGCGGAGAAAGCCAGACTGGCCGAGGAGGAGAAGAAGGCGGCACCAGCGGCGCCGACGGGCGAGCCGGCCGAGGCCTCGTTCGCCGAGCTGCTCCGCTCGATCGCCATGCCCGCCCTGATGTACATGGGGCAGATCCCCGACCCCGGCACCGGCAAGGCGATCGTCGCCCTCGACGCGGCCAAGCTCCACATCGATATGCTCGGCATCCTCGAGGAGAAGACCCGGGGGAACCTCACCGAGGAGGAACAGACCGAACTCGGCGGTTTCCTCCGAGAGCTGCGGATGATCTTCGTCGAGATCTCGTCGGCGGTCGCCAAGGCTGTGGAAGAGGGAAAGATCAAGCCGATGGACCCCGCGGGCGAGACACCGCCCGCAACGACCTGAGACGCGGAAGGAAGGACGGGCCGACACCCGATGAGCGAGCAACACTTTCTGCTCAGACGGCTCCATTCGCTGACGGGTCTGGTGCCCATCGGCGTGTTCCTGCTCGCACACCTCACGACGAACTCGACCGTGCTGTGGGGGCAGCTCAACGGGCGGGCCGCCCTGCACGCGAGCACCGCCGCCGATCGCGGGATCGTGACCTTCCAGGAGGAGGTCTCGTTCCTCAACGGGCTGCCGTTCCTGCTGCTGATCGAGATCACGCTGTGGGTCTCGATCGCGTTCCACGCCGGGCTCGGGCTCGTCTACGCGTTCAGCGGCTCGAACAACCTGAAGAGCTACCCCTACCAGAACAACTGGCGGTACATGCTCCAGCGTCTGAGCGGGTACGCCGGGATCCTGTTCATCTTCTACCACGTCGCGACGCTGCGCTGGGGCTGGACGTTCCTGGTCCCGGGCGGAGCCAAGTGGGACTTCCACTACGCGGCGTCGATGCTCGCCGCAGCGATCCAGGGCGGGACCGACGGCGTGACCACCGGCGGGCTGATCGTCAGCCTCTTTTACTTCGTCGGGGTCTCCCTGCTCGTGTTCCACTTCGCCAACGGGCTGTGGACCATGGCGATCACGTGGGGGCTGACCGCCTCGGCCGCCGCTCAGCGGCGCTGGGGCTACTGCTGCACAGCTCTCGGTGTTCTGCTGATGGCGATGGCGTGGTCGTCCATCATTGTGGTGGTCCGCACGGACCCGACCGACGCGTTCTTCGTCGAGAAGGCGATGCAGGGCGACCACCCCGCGCCGACTCCCGCGATCTTCGAGTCGGTCGCCGGGCAGCAGGCGAGAAACTGAGACCGGCCTCGGGCCGGACGGGGAGACGATGTCCGAACAACGCGTGATCGTGGTTGGTGGCGGTTTGGCGGGTCTCGCGGCGACGATCCGGATCGCCGAGGCCGGCGTCCCGGTCGATCTGTTCAGCATGGTGCCCGTCAAGCGCTCGCACTCGGTGTGCGCCCAGGGTGGGATCAACGCCTGCAACGAGGTCGCCCGGCAGCAGGGCTACTCCGAGTATCAGCACTTCGACGAGACGATCTACGGCGGCGACTACCTGGCCGACCAGGGCCCCGTGCTCGAGATGGCCAACTTCGCCCCCAAGGTCATCGACCTGCTCGACCGCATGGGCGTCCCGTTCAACCGGACCGGCGAGGGGTTCCGCGACCTGCGCCTGTTCGGCGGGTCGCTGTTCAAGCGCACGCACTTCGCCGGCGCGACCACCGGGCAGCAGCTGCTCTACGCCCTCGACGAGCAGACGCGGCGCTGGGAATCGGAGGGCGCGGTCACCAAGTACGAGTTTTGGGAGTTCCTCTGGCCGGTGTTCGTCGGCGAGGGCGACGGGAAGCGCTGTGTCGGCATCGTCGCCCAGGACATGCGCACGATGCAGATCCGCGCGTTCCGCGCCGACGCGGTGGTGATGGCCACCGGAGGGTGCGGGCTCATCTTCGGCAAGAGCACCAACTCGGTGGTCTGCACGGGCGGGGCCGCTGCCCGCTGCTACCAGGCCGGCGCCTGGTACGCCAACCCCGAGATGATCCAGATCCACCCGACCGCCATCCCCGGCTCCGACAAGCTGCGTCTCATGTCCGAGTCGGCCCGCGGCGAGGGCGGACGCATCTGGGTCCCCCGCAAGGCGGGCGACACGCGACCCGGGCGCACCATCCCCGAGGACGAACGCTGGTACTTCCTCGAGGAGAAGTACCCCACCTACGGCAACCTCGTCCCCCGCGACATCGCCTCCCGAGAGATCTTCGACGTCTGCGTCAACCAGAAGATGGGCATCGGCGGGTCGAACATGGTCTACCTCGACCTGACCCACATGGACCCCGACTACCTGACCCGCAAGCTCGGCGGGATCATGGAGATCTACGAGAAGTTCGCCGGCGAAGACCCGCGCCACCACCCCATGAAGATCTTCCCGGGCATGCACTACTCGATGGGCGGGCTTTGGACCACTTTCACCCGCGGGAACTGGGCGCCCGACACACCCGAGCCGGTGCACAAGTCCGGCGAAGTTCCCCCCGTTGACGCCGAGATCGGGCGCGGGATGGTCCACGGCGCGCCGAACAACATGCAGACCAACATCCCCGGTCTCTACGCCTTCGGCGAGGTCAACTTCGCGTATCACGGCGCGACGCGCCTCGGCGCCAACGCGCTGCTCAGCTGCATCTTCGACGGGCTGTACAACGGCCCGAGCGTGGTCAACTACGTCCGCGAGGGCGCCCCGGCGTCCGACCCGGCCTCGGGCGTCGATCCCGACGTGTTCGAGGGTGTCGTCGAGCAGGAGCGTGGCAAGGTCGAGAAGCTGCTCGGGTCGGTCGGCGAGCAGACCGACGAGACCAACCCCTATCTCATCGGGCGCGAGCTCGGCGAGGAGATGACCGCCGCCAGCACCGTGGTCAAGACCGGCGAACGACTCACTCAGGCGATGGACACGCTGCGCTCGCTCAAGGAGCGCTACGCGAAGGTCGTCCTCGCCGACGGCGCGACCTGGACCAACCAGTCATTGAGTTACACCCGCGCGCTGGGCGACATGCTGGCGCTGGCCACCGCGATCGTCAAGGGCGGGCTCGAGCGGCAGGAATCCCGCGGCTCGCACTACCGCCTCGACTTCCCCGACCGCGACGACTCACGGTTTCTGAAGACGTCGCTGGCGGTGTACGACCCGTCGGCCGAGGACCGCTGCCGCATCGACTGGCGCGACGTGGACGCGTCGCTGGTGGCGCCGCGTGCGCGCACGTACGGCAAGACCGATACCAAGCAATCCGGCTCCGGCAAGAACGAATCGACCGCGCCCGCCGCGATATGATCGCTCCGAACCTCGTTACGCACGCCCCGTACACGGTCCGCGCCATGGACACGATCATCCGAACCGAGGAAGCACCGCGCTGGAGCTACCGGTACCTCCGCGACAACCCGGGGAAGGGCTTCGCCCATTTCCGGCACATCATGGAGGAGGACCCCCGCCTCCGCGGGCGCGTGCTCGACATCGGCTGCGGCGCCGGGCCGTCAAATCTGGTCGGGCACATCCTCGGGGGCGCTGCGCAGTGGGACGGGCTCGATCCGTCCGAGGCGGTCCACGACCACCCTTCCATCGTCGAACGCTGGCACTGCCCGCTCGAGGAGGCGCCCGTGCCCGAGGGCTCCTACGACGCGGCGATCGCGTGGCTCGTCCTCGAGCACGTCGCCGATCCGCCCACCTTCATGAGAGCCGCGATCAAGATCCTCAAGCCGGGCGGCGCCTTTTTCGCCGCGACGCCCCACGCCCACCACCCCTTCGCGTGGCTTAGCCGCGGGATCGAGCTCGTCGGGCTCAAGAGTGTCGCCCGGGACCAGCTCGACACGAAGGTCAACGACTACCCGGCCTACTACCGCGCCAACTCGGTCTCCGCGATGCGTCGCGCCTGCCGGGGGCTGCCGGTCTCGCAGATCTCGGCGTGGCGTCTGCCGGCGCTCAACTGGGCGCTGTACTTCCCCCGCGTCCTCCGCTGGGGCCCGGGGCTGTACGACCGCCTGATCCAGACCCGGTTCCCCGGCGCAAGCCAGCTCATCATGTTCCGAATCGAACGGGGCGTCGAGCCCCCCGCCGAAGCAGAGAGGTAAGCCCATGGGCAGCCCCCAGCCCGCCACGACGTCGCCCGTCACCCGCACAGTCCGCTTCCGCATCAAGCGCTGCGACGGCCCGGGCAAGCCGGTCCGCTGGGAGAGCTTCGACGTCCCCGTCGAGCCCGGCGCCAACGTGATCAGCTGCCTGCAGTGGATCGCGGCCCACCCGGTGACGGCCGAGGGCAAGAAGACCACGCCGGTCGTCTGGGACGCCGGCTGCCTCGAGGAGGTCTGCGGGGCGTGCACGATGGTCATCAACGGGCGAGTTCGCCAGTCGTGCTCGTGCCTGCTCGACGATTACGCGCCCAACAACGGCGACCAGATCACGCTCGAGCCGATGAGCAAGTTCCCCGTCGTCCGCGACCTGTGGGTGGACCGCCAGCGTCTGTTCCACAACCTCTCGCGCGTCCGCGCGTGGGTGCCGATCGACGGAACGTACGCGCTCGGCGCCGGCCCGCAGGAGTCACCGCGGACCCATGAGACCCGCTACAAGCTCAGCGAGTGCATGAGCTGCGGCTGCTGCCTCGAGGCCTGCCCCCAGTTCGGCATCGAGCCCGACGAGACCAAGTGGGACGCCTCGTTCGTCGGCGCCCACGCGATCAGCCAGGCACGCCTGTTCAACGAGCACGGCACCGGCAAGCAGCTCAAGCCCGAACGCCTCGAGGCGCTGATGGGCCCCGGCGGCATCTCCGACTGCGGCAACGCGCAGAACTGCGTCAAGGTCTGCCCCAAGGAGATCCCGCTCACCGAGTCGATCGGGGCGGTCGGACGGGCGGTCACCATCCACTCCTTCGCGCGGTTCTTCAGCGGGAAGAAGTAGCCTCGCCCACATCCGGGATCTGAACCAGCCCCGAGCGCGAGCGAGGGGATCCCGCCGACGCCGGTACGATGTCTCCGTGCCGACGCGCGAGTTCAAACTCCGGTTTCCCGAAGTCGAGATCCCGAAGTGGGCGGGGCACTACGACGCGAAGGAGGACGAGGCTATCCTCGCCCTTGTTCCCGCCATCAAAGTACGAGGTTGGCTTGGGCGGGACGAGTTCCTTGCGATCGTCGAGTGGAAGTCATCGCGGCCGCTGCCGCTTGCCCGCCGGAACTCGGAATCGGACATCGAGCGGGTCACCGCGATCGCGTTGAGCAGCGAATGCTCCGAGCATGTGCGGGTAGGAGCGATTCAAGCGTTGATGGGCGTTGGCGTACCAGTGGCCTCGGTGATCCTGCATCTGTGCCACGACGACGTCTACCCGGTCTTTGATTACCGCGCGATGTGGTCGCTTGGGTATGATCGAGAACCCGCGTGTTCGGTTCGATTCTGGCTGAAGTACGTTGAGTTCTTCAGAGGACTGTGCAAGAGATCAGGTCTTGACAAACGCACGGTAGACCGTGGCCTGTGGGGCTACTCAAAGGAGAATCAGCCATCGCAGGAGTAACGCGCTGCCCCTGGGCCGGGACCGACCCCCTGATGGTCGCCTACCACGACCGTGAGTGGGGGGTGCCGAGCCGGGACGAATCGCACCTGTTCGAGATGCTGACGCTCGAGGGCGCGCAGGCCGGGCTGAGCTGGCAGACAATCCTCAACAAGCGTGAGGGGTACCGGCGAGCGTTCGCGGGGTTCGACGCGGCCAAGGTCGCGCGGTTCACGCCGGCGAGGGTCGAGAAGCTGCTCGGCGACTCGTCGATCGTGCGCAACCGCGGCAAGATCGAATCGACGGTGAACAACGCGCAGGCCGCGCTGCGGGTGCGCGAATCGCACGGCTCGCTGGTCGAGTTGCTCTGGTCGTTCGTGGACGGCGAGCCGGTCATCAACCGCTTCCGCTCGATTCGCGACCTGCCAGCCGAGACCGAGGCCTCGAAGCGCATGAGCAAGGCCCTCAAGAGGCTCGGCTTCCGCTTCGTCGGCCCGACGACGTGCTACGCGTTCATGCAGGCCGTCGGCATGGTCAACGACCACCTGGTGAACTGCCCGCGTCACCGCGAACTGGGCGGGTAACTACCCCTCGACGTCGATGCTCGGGCGCGTGTGGTCGGGCACCTGCCCCTGCGGCGTGTACTGACCCTCGCCGGTCTCGCGGTCCTCACGTGACTCCTCCTGGGCGTTGTCCTTGAGGTTGCGGACGGCCTCGGCGGTCTCGGTGTTGACCACCACCTCATCCTCGCGCAGCGGCTGCTTCGGCTTGGTCTGCTCGCGCTTGCGGGTCTCTTTGGTCTGCACGCGCTCGGCCTGGTGCTGTCCGGCCACACTCCCCGCGATAGCACCGGCTGGGCCGAACGCGCTCATACGCGCAGTATCGGCGCGGCGTCGCCCGTGGCTCCACCTGTTGGGGGTCGGCGGACGTCGGGGGCGGCCGGTTGGGCGGGCGGGACGGTCCGGGCGGAGCGTGAGAGGTTTCTATTGCGTCCGGGGTTCTTATAGGATAGATTGGTCCGATTGGCCTCTCGGTCGTTCTGTGGAGGCCTGGTGCCCCCTGCTCGGGAGGGGTCCATGTGGGGCGCGGTGCAGCATTGGTCCGGTGGTCGTGGAGGCCGTCGGTGCGCGCCGGACTGTTGCTCAATGAAGGAGACGCAGCGATGAGGAAGACACTGGTCAGTCTGTGCGCCGTTGCGGCGCTGGCCGCCGGCACGGCTCACGCCGCGCCGATCGACGGGACGTTTAACTACCAGGGGCGCCTGACGAGCGGCGGGGCGCCGATCACCGGTAACGCCGACGTGAAGTTCATCCTGTGGGACGCCGCCGTCGGCGGGTCCCAGGCGGGTCCGGTGCGTACGTTCCTGAACGTGCCGGTGACCGACGGGCTGTTCGACGCGGACATCGACTTCGGCGTCGGGGCGTTCAACGGCGACGAGCGGTGGCTCCAGGTCGACGTGCGCAGCCCGGCGGGCGTGGGGAGCTACGTGACGCTGGGTCGCCAGCAGATCCGCGGCACCCCCTACGCGATCCAGACGCGCGGGCTCTATGTCGACGATGCGCTCAACGTCGGGGTCGGGACAACGAGCCCCGACGAGAAGCTGCACGTCGCCGCCGGTGACCTTCGTGTCGACGGCGACCTGTGGCTCTACGACTCATCCGGCACGCAGCCCCTTGTGCACAGCTACTCGCACCCGGACGGCAAGTACTGGGTATTCCAGAACGGAAACACCGGGTACGGCACCTTCGCCGCGGGCACTTCCGAGGGTGACGGCGCCGGGTTCCTCTCGCTGTTCGACGACAGCACGATGTTCGTGCTCGGGCTCGACGCCGACCGCGACAACGTCAGCGACGGCGTGGAAGAGGGGCTGATGTACGTCCGGAGTCGTGGCGCCGGCGGTACCGGCGGCCTGATCTCGGTTCAGAACAACGACGGCGACGAGACCATCAGCCTGCTCGGCGGCGGGTCCAGGCTCGCCGGATCGTTCACGACGTTCGATTCCAGTGGCTCGGCGCTCGTTCAGCTTTCCGAGGATCTGGGCGCCGGAAGACTGAGGCTGTTCGACCCGACGAACGGGTACGAGTACCTGGAGATGCACGTAGACGGCAGCGCCGGCGGGGGCGGGCTGCTCTTCATCGATCGCAACAACATCAACGACATCGGCTTCGAGGTCAACGGGAACTACCTCGGCACCGAGTCGGCGCGTGTCGAAGTCAACGGCGCGTCTCGCTCCATCGTCCTCGACACGAGTGTCGCCGGAAACGACTCGGTCGCCCTGCCGGTCGATGCAATCGAGAGCACCGAGGTTCTCGACGAGCCCGGCGTGGCAGGCTACGCGAGCGACTCGATCTACTTCTTCGGAACACCCCTCGCGGCCATCCTCTCGCGGACTATCACCGTCCCGGAATCCGGCTACTGCTTCGTTATCGCGACGGGGCAGGCGAACTGCAATCACTCCCCGGGCACCACGAGCAGGCTGTACCTGGGCGTCTCCGACACCGCAGACAGCCTCCCCGACAACCAGGATGTCCTGCTTAAGATAAACGCGAGTGCCGGGCTGGGACTGTGGGGGCACCCCGTAACGGTCCATGGCATGTTCACCGTGTCACCCGGCAGCAATACCTTCTACTTTCTGGGTCAAGAGGACGGCGGCGACTGGACCATAACCAACATGCAGCTGTCGGTCATGTACTTCCCGACGGCTTACGGCACCGTCACGCCGACCGTCTTTGCGCGAGGCGGCGGCGATGAGCCCGTAATCGGCGCGATGTCTCCCGGCGAGATCCGGGGCGAGCAACTCGAGGCCGCCGCTTTTGACCGCAACCGCCGCGACGCCGAGTTGGCCGAGATGCGCACCACGATGGAGCGGCTGAGCAGTCAGGTCGAGAACCTGCAACGTCAGCTCGACGACCGCCCGCCGTGCCGTGCCCACCCGCCATCGGGGCAAGGCGATGACACAACGGGCGAGGCCGTCACCCGCGGCGGCACCGACCCGCAATAGGGGGAAGCGTGCGCACACGACACGGCCAACCCATGCCTGCAGTCAAGCGGAGGGGAGGTACCCCGGCGCGGCTCGGGGCTGCCCCGTTCTCGATCGGATTCCACACCGGTGATCGGCCCGTGCGTGACGGGTCGCAAACGGACGGATCACCCGAGAAGGAGACGCAGCAATGAAACGCACAGCAGTTGTGAGTGTGCTCGCCGCGGCGGTGTTCGCTGTTGGCGTCGCACACGCAGTGCCGATCTCCGGCACGTTCAACTACCAGGGTCGTCTGACGAGCGGCGGCGCGCCCATTACAGGCAACGCCGACGTGAAGTTCATCCTGTGGGACGCCGAGGTCGGCGGGAATCAGTCGGGACCGGTGCTGACCTTCCTCAACGTGCCGGTGACCGGCGGGCTGTTCGCCGCAGACCTCGACTTCGGAGTGGCCGTGTTCAACGGCGAGAAGCGCTGGCTCCAGATTGACGTTCGCAGCCCGGCGGGTGTGGGAAGCTACGTGACGCTGGGGCGCCAGCAGGTCCTCGGCACGCCGTACGCGATCCAGACCCGCGGGCTCTTCGTTGACGACGTGTTGAACGTCGGTGTCGGCACGACGGCGCCACAGGCCAAGCTGCACGTGGGCGGGGACGCGCCGAGCCTGCTTGTCAAGAACGAGTTCGGTTCACCGCCGTCCGGGCTGCTCATTGATAGCAACGACTTCTACCGGATCACCTCGTATCACCCCACCGATGGTAATCCGTCCGCCGTGCTGGTCGACGGGAGTTATGGCGGGCAGTGGCAGGCGTTTGACCGTGAGGGGGGCGGCGCGGGTGGGATCGTCTCGGCGACCGGCAGCGCCGCAATCTCCGGCGACGGATTCGTTGAACTGTTCGGAAGAGACACGGGCTCGCCAACGGTCCTGATGCTGGCCGATGGCAACAGCAACTCCGATGACAACGAATACGGATACCTTCTGCTCGGCAGCGCCGGCGCGACCGGGCAGGGAGGGACGCTTTCGATCCGCAACAACAGCGGTTACGAGACGCTATCGATCCTCGGCGGCGGCTCGGGGCAATGCGCCGCGCTCGACATGTTCGACCTCGCGGGCAACTCGATCTACTCGATCGGCGAGGACTCCGGTTCCTGCAGAGTGGGGACGTACGACTCGGTCACCGGCAACTATGAGTTCCTCGTCTCGCCCGATACGAGTTCGGGCGGCGGGGGCATACTCAAAATCTCCCGCAACGACGCGGGCGACTACGGCCTGATCGTCGAGGGCAACTACGGCGGGCTCGAGTCCGCGAATGTGTATATCAGCGGCGCGGGATCAACGACGAGCTTCTGGGCAGAGACGACGGGTAACTCGTCGGTGAACCTGCCCAACAACGCGATCGGCGACTATGAGATTCTCGACGAGCCCGGTGTCGCCGGACACCACGCGGGCTCCACCGCGATCGGCTCGTCCGGGTACACCACACTGATCTCTCGGTCGATCACCGTGCCCGCCTCCGGGTATGTCCTCGCCCTCGCCCAAGGTGATCTGTACACCTACCACTACACCGGGACTACGTCCAACTACCAGTTCGGTGTCTCCGATGTCACCGGAGCACTCCCCTCCGACCAGGACATCCAGGTCACCCTGCCCTCGGTGGCGCCCACGGGTGGGTACGATTTCCCGGCGCCCGCGCACGGGCTTTTCAGCGTCTCCACGGCAGGGACATACACCTTCTACTTCAACGCCAGAAAGTACTCCGGTGCAGGCTCGGGGTACGTGTACGACCTGAACCTGACGCTAGTCTACTTCCCGACGGCCTACGGCACCGTGACCTCGACACTGCTCACGCGCGACAGCAATGAGGGCAACGATCTGTCCGCGCCGCCGTCGCCCGGGCTGACACCCGCGGACATCAAGGCAGAGCAGTTCGAGGCAGTTGCCTTCGATCAGGCGCGCCGTGACGCCGAGTTCGCAGAGATGCAGGCGCTGGTCGCGCAGATGCAGGAGCGGATGGCGGAGATGGAGCACCGGCTCGATCGTGCCACACACCACGCCAACCCTGACACGCCGGCGCCGGCGACAGCCGCTGCGGGCTCACGCTAAGGAGAGATCATGCGTACAAGATTCCTGATTCCGATCGCGTTGCTGTCCGCGTCTCCGTGCGCCTCGGCCCAGCTCGCGGTCGACTGGCACACCATCGACTCGGGCTCCGGCGTGCTCACGGGCGGGTCCTACGAGGTCCGCGGCACGTCGGGGCAGCCCGACGCCGCCGAGGTCCGCACCAACGCGATCAGCGCCCAGGGCGGCTTCTGGAGCTTCGGCTACGCCTTCTGCCTCGCCGATCTGACCACACCCAACGCGCCGATCGGCGACCCGCTGTACGGCGTGCCGGATGGCACGGTGACGGCGGTGGACATCCAGTTCTACGTCAACCTGTGGGTGGCGATGGACCCGGCCGCCGACCTGACCACGCCCAACGCGCCGATCGGCAGCGCGAACTACGGCGTGCCGGACGGCACGGTGACGGCGGTGGACATCCAGTTCTACGTCAACGCTTGGGTCGCGGGCTGCCCGTAGCACCGATGTAAAACGAGGAGTGGCGTCGGCCCGGGCTTGAAAGCCCGGGCCGTTTCGTTCGAGGTTTACACGCCGATCGTGTTGACCCCGCAGTCCACGTAGATGTTCTCGCCGGTGACGCCCTTGGCGAGGTCCGAGCACAGCCACGCGGCCGTCCCGCCGACGTCGTCGCCCTCGACGTTACGCTTGAGCGGCGAGCGGATGAGGTTCGCCTCCTCGATCGAGCCGGCCCCGCCGACGGCGCTGCTCGCCAGCGTTCGCAGGTACCCGCCCGAGATCGTGTTGACGCGGATGTTGTCGGTCCCGAGCTCGCCGGCGAGGTAGCGCATCGTGCACTCGAGGCACGCCTTGGCCACGCCCATCACGTTGTACCCCGGCACGACCTTCTCCGAGCCGTAGTAGCTCATCGCGAGCACCGAAGCCGAGCCAGACGCCTGGAGAAGCGGGCGCGCGGCGCGGCACAGCCCAAGCAGTGTGTACGCCGAGATGTCGATCGCCGAGAGGTACGCGGCCCGCGGCGTCTGGACGAACTTACCCTCGGCCAGCCACTCACGGTCGGCGAACGCGATCGAGTGGACCAGGAAGTCCATGCGGTCGTGGGCGTCGGCGTACTTCGTAATCACGGCGTCGATCTGCGAGTCCTCGCTGGCGTCGAGCTGGGCCAGCCACGGGTCGGACACGCCGAGCTTCTCGACCGCCTTGGCGGTGCGACGCTCGTTCTTCTCGCCCGGCAGGTGCGTGAACAGGCAGGTCGCGCCCTGCTCGATGAGCGATTTCGAGATGTGCCACGCGTACGAGCGGTCGTTGGCGATGCCGACCACCAGCCCGACCTTGCCGTCGAGAAGACCCATGGGCGTACCTCCGGGCCCCAGTCTACGCGCGGTACCATCGGGCGTGTCCGCACCGGACCTCAACACGCTGAGTCTGCCCGAGCTGTACCGGGTGCTGGCCCGCGGCGGGGCGATCTACCGCCTGCTGGCGCTCGCGCGCGACGAGGACCTCGGGCGGCAGCGCGACGGGGGCGACGTCACGAGCGACTTCTGCATCCCCGAAGACGCGCACGCCTCGTTCCGCGTCGTCCTCCGCGAGCGGGGTGTGATCAGCGGGCTGTCCGCGGTGCCCGAGCTGCTCCAGCTCTTTGCGCCGCACGCGACATTCGAGCCGGCTGTCGCCGACGGCGACCGATGCAAGAAAGGCGCGCTTCTGGGGACTCTGAGCGGCCCGACGCGGGAGGTGCTGTGCGCCGAGCGCACACTGCTGAACCTCATCGGGCGGCTGAGCGGCGTGGCGACGCGGGCCGCCGAGTTCGTGCGCGCGGTCGAGGGCACCGGCGCGGTCATCCTCGACACCCGCAAGACCACGCCGGGGTTGCGTGTGCTCGAGAAGTACGCCGCGCGCTGCGGCGGTGCGCACTGCCACCGCCTCGGGCTCCACGACGCGGTGCTGGTCAAGGACAACCACATCGCGGGAGTGCCGCTTGCCGAGCTGCCCGCGCGCATCACCCAGCTCGCCAAGGACGCGCGGGGATGGCAGCCCGACCTGAAGTTCGTCGAGGTCGAGGTCGACTCGCTCGAGCAGTTCAACACGGTGCTCGGCATCGAGGTCGTCGACATCGTCCTGCTCGACAACTTCAACAGGCGGGATCTCCGCACGGCGGTGCGCCGGCGCGACAAGCTCGCCCCGACCGTGAAACTGGAAGCCTCGGGCGGCGTGACACTCGAGACCGTGCTCGCGATCGCCGAGACCGGTGTGGACCGGGTCAGCGTCGGCTCGATCACGCACGGGGCGCGGTCGCTCGACGTGGGGCTCGACGCGTGAGCGAGTCGCCGGGTCCGACCGAGTGGGCCGACCGGCTCGAGGCGCTGGCCGAAGCCGGCGCGTGCGTCGAGCGCGTCGTCGTCGTCGCCGAGACCGCCTCGACGCAGGACCTGGCGAAATCGATGGCGGGAGAGCGCCCGGGGCTGCTCGTGACGGCGAGCCGACAGAGCGGCGGACGCGGGCGCTTCGGGCGCGTCTGGACCCAGGCGGGCGTTGCGGGCGTCGCCGCCACGTTCGTCCTCGACGGCGGGGCGTACGACAGCACGCGGCTGTCGCTGGCGGCGGGGGTGGCGGGCTGCCGCACCGCCGAGCGGGCGCTCGGGCTCAAGGCGCCCCTGCGCGAACGCATGAGCCGCGACGACGGATCGTGGATCTTCAACGGCTTCGCCTTTGGGTGGGTCGGCGCGATCATCGCCCACGCGGCTGCCGACTTCCGGCGACCCACCGGCGTCGGGCTGCGCTGGCCCAACGACGTCGTCGAGGCACGCGGACGCGGACGGAAGATCGCCGGCGTGCTTGTCGAACGCTCCGGATCCCTCGCGCTGGTCGGCATCGGTATCAACGTGCTCCAGACCGAGTGGCCAGAGGAGCTGGAGCCAACGGCCGTCAGCCTCCGCCAGCTCGGCTCGGACTGGGATCGGATCGATGTGCTCGAGCAGCTCGTGGTCGAGCTCACCGCGGCGCTGAGCGACGACGCGCTGATCGACGCGTGGCGCTCGCGCGACGTGCTGATCGGCACCGTTCGCACGTTCGAGCACGGCGGGGTGCGGTACGTCGGGAGGGTTGCGGCCGTGCGCCCGGACGGGGCGATCACGTTGCGCACCGAGCATGGGCCGATCCACCTGCCTGCGGGATCAACGTCGGTCGCGGTAAGTGAGAGGGCGCCGGGGTCGATAGGGCGTGGGCCGCTGCAAGACGCCTGATCCGGGGGATACAATCAGGGTGATTGCTCAGAGCGCGTCAGATATCTGTTTCACCAGTTCCTCGGCGTCCTTGAGCTCACCCGGCCTCCAGATCATCCCCAGCCCCATCTGCGCGGTGCGGTTGGCGTAGCGTGGAATGATGTGGACGTGGACGTGGAAGACGGCCTGCCCGGCCTCGGCGCCGTTGTTCTGGAGCACGTTGTAGGCCGTTGCGCCGGTCGCCTTCATCACCGCGCGGCAGAGACGCGGCAGCACGCGCCCGATCGCCGCGGCCGACTCGTCGCTGAGCTGGTCCATCGTCGCGCCGGGTTCCTTGGGGACCACCAGCGTGTGCCCACGTGACAGCGGCCCGATGTCAAGGAACGCGAGCACGTGCTCGTCCTCGTAGACGCGGTGGCAGGGGATCTCACCCGAAATGATCCGCTGGAAAATGTTGACTGCCATGTCCGGAGTGTACGCGAATACACTGGCCCCATGGAATCGGGGAGGGACCGACGCATCCGCCCGCTCCCGCCGCTGCTGGTCAACCAGATCGCGGCCGGGGAGGTGATCGAGCGCCCGGCCTCGGTGGTCAAGGAGCTTGTGGAAAACTCGCTCGACGCGGGGGCGACCCGCATTCGGATCGAGTTGGAAGCAGGCGGGATCGAGCTGATCCGCGTCAGCGACGACGGGTACGGGATCCCCGGCGACGACCTGCGGCTGGCCCTGTCGCCGCACGCGACCAGCAAGATCGGCGGTCAGGGCGACCTCGACCGCATCGGCACGCTCGGGTTCCGAGGGGAAGCCCTCGCTTCGATCGCGTCGGTGGCCCGGGTCGAGGTGCGATCGCGGACCGCGGACGAAGCGGGGGCGTCGGTGGTCGAGGGCGAGGGTGAGCGGATCGGCGAGGTCCGCCCGGCGTCGGGGCCGGTCGGGACGTCGGTCGGGGTTCGCAACCTGTTCTTCAACACGCCGGCCCGGCGCAAGTTCCTGAAGACCGCGACCACCGAGAAGACGCGGTGCATGGAGTGGATCCGCAACCTGGCGTTGGCCCACCCCGGGGTGGGGTTCGAGGCGTTGAGCGAGGGGAAGGTGGCGCTCGACGTGCCGTCGGGACAGACGCCGCGTGAGCGTGCGCTGACGGTGCTGGGGACGGAGCTGGCCCCGCAACTGCTGGAGGTGAGTGCCGACGCGTTCGATGACGCGCGGGGGCTGACGCTGTGGGGGCTGGTGGGGATGCCGGCGGTCGCTCGGGCGACGAACAAGGCGCAGCACGTGTTCCTGAATGGGCGCACGATCCGCGACAAGACGATCCAGCACGCACTGCGCGAGGCGTACCGCGGGCTGATCGAGCCGGGGAGGCACCCGACGGCGGTCGTCATGATCGAGGTCGCGCCCGAGGCGGTGGACGTGAACGTGCACCCGGCGAAGCTCGAGGTGCGGTTCCGCGACCAGTCGGCCGTGCACGCGACGGTGCACCGTGCGGTGCGCGACGCGTTGCGGGCGGCCGACCTGACGCCGATGGTGGACGAGCGGCGCGAGCCGGCGCCGTTCGGGGCGGGGACGGTCGGCGCGGCGGAGTTCGCCGACCGGTTCCGCGAGGTGCTACCGGGGTGGAGCTCGAGCGCCCCGCCGCCGCCGCGTCCGGAGTTCGCGCCGCTGGCGGCGCCGCGACCGGCGTCGTCGATCCTGCAGGTGCACAACAGCTACGTGGTGACGCAGGACGAGCACGGGGTGGTGATCATCGACCAGCACGCGCTGCACGAGCGGGTGATGTTCGAGCAGCTGCTCGGGCGCGTACGGAAGGGGGCGCTGGAGCGGCAGGCGCTGCTGACGCCCGCGGTGGTCGAGGCGGGGGCGGACGAGGTCGATCGGCTCGACGAGCTTCGCCCCCTGCTCGGGCGGATCGGGATCGAGGCAGACGCGCTGGGGGAGCGGTCGATCGGCGTGCGCACGTTCCCGACCTTCCTGTTCGAGCGGAGGGTCGATCCGGTGGAGTTCATGCGCGACCTGCTCGACCGCGCGGGCGACGAGGACTTCGCGCCCGACGACGAGCAGGCGCTGCGCGACGTCCTTGACATGATGGCCTGCAAGGCGGCGGTGAAGGCAGGCGACCGGCTCAGCGACAGCGAGTTGTCCGACCTGATCGTGATGCGTGACGCGGTGGAGCGGTCGAGCTCGTGCCCGCACGGGCGCCCGACGTCGGTGCGTCTGACGATCGGGCAGCTGGAAAAACTGTTCCACAGGTCGTGAGTCGGCGATCGGCATTTGGCATTCGGCATGCGCACATTGGAGCGGTTGCCTGATCCGGTGCGGTTGGACGTCACGCAATGCTCAACGGGATACACCGCACAACCGCCAAGAGGCGGGCATGGCCCGCTTCTTCCTGAATGCAGAACCACGAATGCCGAATGCTGGTCTTACGCCTCGTCGATGAGTTCGAGGGCGGCGAAGGGCTTGCCCTCGAGCATGGCGAGGGAGGCGCCGCCGCCGGTCGAGACGTGGGAGACCTTGTCGGCGAAGCCGAACTTCTCGATGGCGGCGGCCGAGTCGCCCCCGCCGACGATGGTTGTGGCGCCGTTGGTGGTGGCCTCGGCCATCGCCTTGGCGACCTGCTGGGTGCCGATGCGGAAGGGGACCCACTCGAAGACGCCCATCGGTCCGTTCCAGACGACGGTCTTGGCCTTGCTGATCAGCCCGACGTACTGGGTCTGGGTCTTGGGGCCGATGTCGAGCCCCATGAAGCCGTCTTGGATCGAGTCCTCGAAGACCTCGATGTTGCCGGCCGACTCGGTGAACTGGGTCGAGCAGACGTGGTCCTGGGGGAGGAACAGGTCGGCCTTGTGGTTGGCGGCCGACTCGACGGCGCGGAGCGCGTCGGCGAGGCGATCCTCCTCGACCCTGCTTGAACCGACGTTGCGGTCGATCGCCTTGAGGAAGGTGTAGGCCATGGCGCCGCCGACGAGGATCTGGTCGGCCTTGGGGAGCAGGTGCTCGATCGCGCCGAGTTTGTCGGAGACCTTGGCGCCGCCGAGGATGACAACGAAGGGGCGCTGCGGGGCGGCGATGGCATCGGCGAGGAACCTGATCTCCTTCTCGACGAGGAAGCCGACCGCACGCGGCTTGCCCTCCATCGCCTTCGGGACGGCGACCATCGAGGCGTCGGTGCGGTGGCAGGTGCCGAACGCGTCGTTGACGTAGACGTCGGCGAGGGCGGCGAGCTTGGCGGCGAAACCTGCGTCGCCCTTCTTCTCGCCCTTGTGGAAGCGGAGGTTCTCGAGCAGGACGACGTCGCCGTCGTGCATCGCTTTGACGCCCTGTGCGGCCGCGTCGTCGGTGCAGTCGGTCGAGGGGAACGCGACTGGCTTGCCGAGCAGCTCGCTCAGGCGGTCGGCCGCGGGCTTGAGGCTCAGCGCGGGCTCGTATCCGGTGCCTTCAGGTCGTCCGAGGTGGCTGATGAGGACGGCGCGCCCGCCTCGTGAGGTGATGTCGCGGATCGTGGGCAGCGCAGCCTTGATGCGTCTGTCGTCGGTGATCGAGCCGTTGTCGAGCGGGATGTTGAAGTCGACGCGGATGAGGACGCGCTTGCCCGCGACATCGACGGCGGAAACGCTCTTCTTTGCCATGGGGTCCCTCCGGGAAGGATGCCAGAGAGTAGGAGGGGTGGGACGCTCGATCCGGCCGTTCAGTCGCTGAGGATCCGCGAGGCGCGGGCGCGGACTTCCGCCAATCCGTCCACGGCGAGGCGCTGGCGGAGTCGTCGGAGCTGCGTGGAGACCGACCCGTCGATGAGCTGGTCGCCGATGCGGAGGCGGACGCCACCGATCATCGACCCGTCGGTGTACGGGTGGAGGATCACGTCCTTGCCCAGCGACTTCTGGAGGCGCTTCTTGATCGAGGCGAGGTCATCGCCGGAGGCCGGCGCGGCGGTGAAGACGTCGACCTCGACGCGCCCGAAGCGTTCCTGAGCGAGGTGGTCGAACGCGCCGACGATCGGGGCGAGGTGCCCGAGGCGCCCCTTGTCGTTGAGCACGAGCAGGAAGCGGAGGACCAGGTCGTCGGTGCGGTTCTCGAAGATCTGGCGGATCGAAGCCTTGCGGCTCCTGGCCGGCAGGACGCGCGAGGCGAGGAACTCGCTGAACCGTTCGTCGGAGCGGGCCAGTTCGAGGACCGATTCGAGCTCGGCGAGGACGGACTCGATGCGGTCGCGTCCGCCGCCGGCTTCGGCCAACTCGAACAGGCTGGTCGCGTAGCGGAAGGCCAGGGCGTCGGGCTGGGACTCGATCAGGGGCATGTCACGAACCCTTGAGCTCGGCGAGCGACTGCTCGACGAGGTCGCGGTGGTCCTTGTCGCCGATCTCACGCTTGAGGATCTTCGAGGCGACGCTGGTCGCCAGCGATGCCGTCTCGGCGTAGATCTCGTTGAGGGCCGAACGCTTGGCCGCCTCGATGTCGCGCATCGCCCGCTCGCGCATCTGCCCGAGCTCGACGTCGGCCTTGGCCTTGAGCTCGGCGCTGAGCTTGGCCTGTTGCGACTTGGCGTCGTCGAGCATCTTCTGAGCCTCGCCGCGTGCCTCGGACAGCGACTGCTCGTACTGCTCGAGTGCGTCGCGCGCCTGCTTGCGTGCCGCCTCGGCCGAGGCGATCTCGGAGCGGATCTTCTCGGCCCGCTCGTCGAGCCCCTTGGTGATCTTGGGCCACACCTTCGTGTAGAGGACGATGAGGACGAGCCCGAAGACGATGAAGGTGGCGATCGCCGGCGGGAGCGCCTGCTTGACGGTGGGGATCACGCCCGCGGGCTCGGCTTCGTGCCCGCCCTCGTGCGCCTCAACAACGTCGGCGAGATCGGTCACGGGTACGTTGTGCTCGTCCTGTGCGTACCCCGCGGGGGCCGCGAGCACCAGGGCGAGCGAGGCGAGGATGATGCGCAGCATCGCGTTCCTCCAAAAGCGCGTGTGAAGCCCGGCGTGCGCGGGTGGGCGGACGCCGGTGTAGGTCTCAGAGAGCGGCCAGCAGACCGACGACGACCGCGAACAGGGCGACACCTTCGACCAGCGCGGCGGTCAGGATCATGTTGGTGCCGATGGGCCCGGTCGCCTCGGGCTGCCGGGCGATCGACTCGACGGCGCCCTTGCCGATGAGCCCGATGCCGAGCCCGCCGCCGATGACCGCCAGACCGGCGCCGACGGCGGCCAGCCCGCGTCCGATGCGGATGCCGATGTTGCCCGACTCGTTCTGGGCGATCATCTGCGCCTGGACGTCGTCCGGGAGCACCTCCTGGGCGCGGGCGACCGAGGGCGTGACGAGCACGACCGAGGCCGCGAACAGCACGAGCATGAGCGTGATCTTCTTCATGGGTTCTACCTGTGTCCTTTCGCTGGAAAGACCCTGTGTGCTCCGCGCGCCTCTGGGCGGGCGGGGGTTGTCAGTGAGCGTGGGCGTGCTCCTCGTGCTCGGCGTGGTGGCTGAGCAGGCTGATGAACACGCTGGTGAGGAACATGAACACGAACGCCTGCAGGAAGGCGACGAAGATCTCGAGGAAGTAGATCGCGAACGCGCCGAGACAGCTGGCCAGCGTCACCGGCGCGCCGAGCAGCAGCCCCTTGCCCGCGACCATCTTCACGAACATGAACAGCGTCGCGAGCAGGATGTGCCCGGCGGTCATGTTGGCGAAGAGTCGGATGGCCAGCGCGCCCGGCTTGATGACGAAATCGCCGATCATCTCGATCATGAACACGAGGGCGACGATGGGGTAGAAGCCGGGCTTGAGCGGCACGCCGCCCGTGTGGTGCGAGATGTACCCCCGCAGCCCGAGCTCGCGGATGCCGGCGAGGTTGAAGGTGACGCAGGCGATGACGGCGAGCGTGCCGGTGACGGCGAGGTTCTGGGTGGCGGTGCCGCCGATCGGTGAATAGAGCAGGTGCTCGCCGTGGTACCACCCCTTGGGAGCGAGCAGGTCGACGACCTCGAGGATGGGCAGCAGCCCGAGGAGGTTGTTGACGAGGATGAAGAAGAAGAGGGTCCAGAGGAAGGGCATGAACGCCGCGGTGCGCGCCCCGAGCATCGGCTCGACGACCTGGTCGCGCAGGTAGACGGCGATGACCTCGAGCATGTGGGCGAAGGGGTTGCGGGTGACGTAGCGGTCGTTGCCCTGGCTCTCGGGCCCGGTGGCGACCTGCGCCGCCAGCCACAGCCCGATGCCGATCGTGATCAACGCGCTGAGCACGAGCATGCCGATGTGGGCCGACCAGGTCCACCCGCCGGCGAAGGCGTGGTTGACGACGTGTCCGACGGGGTTCTCGGCGGCGAGGACGAGGCTCACGGCGCACCCCCGTCGAGACGCCGGACGATGCCGAGCGACACGAGCGTGTCGGCGAACAACGCCGTGAACGAAGCGAACAGGAACGCACCCCAGAACCACCGCGGCTCGGGGCGGAGCAACATGTACAGCGTGAGGGCCACCGCCAGCGATGCGAGGATGCGGACCAGCGAGTTGGCGAGGAGCAGCGGCGGGACCTGCGTGGCGGGTCTCGGGCCGATCGCCCCGAGCACCGCAACGCCCAGCAGCGCCGAAAGCGCGACGACGACGGCGGCCGAGAGCGTCTGGAGGATGTCGAGCACCGGTGAGAACGGCGCGATGAGCACCCCCGGGACAAGCGCAGCGGTGCTGGTGGCCAGTGCCATGCGCCGCAGCGGGAGCTGGATCGCGTCGTGGATGGTCACTTTCATCGGTCGTTGTTCGGGAGCGCGGGCCCGCCCATCGGGCCCCGCCGGGCGTCACCGGCCCGCACAGGGCTGGAAGGGTAGCGACTACCACTCGTCGCGGCGAGCGGGGGGGGTCAGTGATTCTGCTCGTCCGTGGGCTCGTCCGGGGCGGGTGGCACGCCGCGCATCGACTCTCCCTGCTCGCGCATCAGGGCACGTGTCTGGCGGACCAGCGAGACCAGCCCGCCGACCAGCCCGAGCAGGGCGAAGACGAGGAACAGCCAGGGTTTGGTGCCGAGCAGCCAGTCGAACCCGTACCCGATCGCGGCCCCGCCGAGCACCGCGAACGCGACGTTCGAGGCAACGGCGCCGAGCTGCATCATCTGCTGGCTGAACCGCGGCGCCGGGGGGCGTGTGTGGTGCCGGCGGAGGTCCGAGACGCTCGGCCCGGAGCGGAGCACCTCTGGCATGTCGGGCGTCTTGCGGGCGTGCATCGCTCAGCCCATGAGGGTCCGGGTGGCGTAGGCGCGGGCGTGCTTGACCGCGTCGCGGAGCTTCGAGGGGTCGGACCCGGCGCCCTGGGCCTGGTTGGGGCGTCCGCCGCCCTTGCCGCCGACGATGGGGGCGGTCTCGCGGATCCAGTCGCCGGCCTTGAGCCCGCGCTTGACCAGCTCGTCGGGGACGCTGGCGAGCATGGCGACCCTGCCCTCGTCGATGCTGAAGAGGAAGACGGCCGAGCCGGGGTGGTTGTCGTGGATGGTCTGGGCGGCGGCGGCGAGGGCCTCGCGGTCGCCGGCGAGATCGTCGATCGAGGCGACCACGACGTGGTCGAGCGACGCCTTGGCCGAGTTGGCGATGTTGCGGGCCAGCTCGACTGCCCTCGCCCGCAGCTCCTTCGCGGCCCCCTTCTGGGCGGCCTTGAGCTTCTCGACCAGCCCGGCGGCGAGTTGACGCAGTTCCTCCTTGCGCCAGATCGGCATGGTGAGCTGGTCGATCTCGCCCGAGATCGCGGGGACCTCCTCGGCGAGGGCGGCGGCGTCGAGCGTGTCGGCGGCGGTGATCCGTGCGGCCACCTGGTCGGCGGCGGCGTGGGCGGCCTCGGCAGCGGTCCCGGTCAACGCCTCCACCCGCCGGATCCCCTTGGCGATGCCGGTCTCGTGGACGAGGGCGAAGTGCCGGGCCTGGCCGCCCGTGCCGAGGTGCGTGCCCCCGCAGAACTCGACGCTCAGCTCGCGCCACGCCGGGTTGGCGGGGCTGGCAAGCAGATCCTCGACCGGCTGACCGACGCAGACGACGCGGACGGGGTCGGGGTAGGCCTCGCCGAAGACGGCCCGGACGCCGTTGATCTGCCGCGCCTCCGCGAGCGGCGCCATCGCGGTGTAGACGGTCAGATCCTGCTCGATCTGGCGGGCGACGATCTGCTCGACCTGCTTCGCCTCGTCGGGCGTGACCGGCTTGCTGTGCGAGAAGTCGAAGCGCAGGCGCTCGGGCTCGACCAGCGAGCCCTTCTGCTCGACCCCCTCGCCGAGCACCGTGCGCAGCCCGAGGTTGAGCATGTGGGTCGCAGTGTGGTTGGCCATGGTGGGGTTGCGTCGGCGGGTGTCGAGCTTGACGAGCACGCCGTCGCCGACGCGCAGCTCGCCGCCCTGGACGGTGCCGGTGTGCAGGACGTATTCGCCGAACGCGCGGACGTCCTCGACGCGGAAGGTGGTCTCGGGCTTGCTGTCGCGGTGGTCGGTGGTGTCGGTGATGGTGGCGTGGTCGGCGACCTGCCCGCCCGCCTCGGCGTAGCAGCAGGTGCGGTCGAGCACGACGCCGACGGGCTTGAGGGCGCGCGACATGCCGCCGGCGTGCTGATCGAACGAGTGTCCGTTCCAGATGGCACGGACGGTGGCGCGGACCATCTCGGAGGTGTACTTGGGCGAGTCGTCGGTGCCGGCGATGTTCATGCCGCGGAGCCGGACGATCGCGTCGGCGTCGAGGGTCAGCGCGTCGGTGCTCTTGCTCTTGCCGCCCTGGCGCGAGCGTTCTTTTTGCTCGGCCATGCACTTCTCGTAGCCGGCGACGTCAACGGAGAGCCCGCGTTCCTCGGCCATGAGCTGCGTGAGGTCGAGTGGGAAGCCGTAGGTGTCGTAGAGCTGGAAAGCGAGATCGCCGGGGATTATCGGTGATCGCTTAAGAAGCCGCTTGACGACTTCCGGTCCGAAGTTGCGGAATTCAAGTTCCTGAACTGGCTCTTCTTCACCTTTGCGATAGAAGGAGAACTTACTTTCATCGACAACGTAAAGGGGTGTTGGAAAGGTGCTTCGCTTATCAAGCTCGCCGAGTAACCAGGGAGCAAAGGAGTACTCACCACCCACCGCGAGCATAATCTGCTCGTCGACGGGATTCTCCCGCTGTTCTGCCCAGTACTGACGAGCGATCGCATCGCCGGCAATAGACGTGAACAGCTTGATTCCGCGGTCCAGCGTGCGCCCGAAGCTCTCCTCTTCCTCGCGGATGATCTTGCGGACGCGTTCGGGTCGTGCGCGCAGCTCGGGGAACGCCTCGCCCATGTGCTCGACGATCACCGGCACGAGGTCGGCGAGGAAGCCGGTCCTGGCGCCGAGCATCTGCCGCCCGAAGCGCACGCCGCGACGCAGGATGCGGCGCAGCACGTAGCCGCGCCCCTCATTGCTCGGGGTCGCGCCGTCGGTGATGGCGAAGGTGAGCGTCCGCGCGTGGTCGGCCACGACGCGGTAGGCCGTGTCCACCCCGTCGGCGTCTGCGGCGCCCAGCTTGCCCTTGTACCCGCGTGCGCCCGTCGAGCGTTCGATGGCGGCGAAGATCGGCGTGAACAGGTCGGTGTCGTAGTTCGACCTCGTGTTCTGGAGCACACTGGTGAGGCGCTCGAGCCCCATGCCGGTGTCCACGTGCTTGGCGGGGAGGTTCTTGAGCGTCCCGTCCGCCTGCCGGTCGAACTGGATGAACACGAGGTTCCAGATCTCGATGACGTTGGCATCGTCGGTGTTGACGAAGGCGGCGGCGTTGCGCCCGCCGACGCGGTCGTAGTGGATCTCGGAGCACGGGCCGCACGGGCCGGTCTCGCCCATCTCCCAGAAGTTGTCCTTGCTGTCGCCGGGGAGGACGCGCTCGGGCGGGAGGTGGCGCAGCCAGTGCTCGCGTGCCTCGTCGTCGGGTTCGAGCCCCGAGGGTTCGTCGCCCTCGAAATAGGTCGCGTAGAGGCGGTCGGCGGGGATCCGGTAGACCTCGGTGAGCAGCTCCCACGCCCAGTCGATCGCTTCTTTCTTGAAGTAGTCACCGAACGACCAGTTGCCGAGCATCTCGAAGAAGGTGTGGTGGTAGGTGTCCTTGCCGACGTCCTCGAGGTCGTTGTGCTTGCCGCCGGCGCGGATGCACTTCTGCGAGTTGGCCGCGGCGCGGAGTTTGCCGAAATCGGTGCCCGGGTCGGCCTGCCCGAGGAAGAGGGGCTTGAACTGGTTCATCCCGGCGTTGGTGAACAGCAGCGTGGGATCGTCGATGGGGACGACGGGGGAACTGGGCCAGAAGGTGTGGTCGCCCTTCTCGCGGAAGAAGTCGATGAACGACCGGCGGACATCGGCACTGGAGCGTCTGGGGATGACGGGCGTGGTATCGAACGGGTCGGTCATCGTTCGCTATCCTAGCGGGCGTATAGGGTGGCTTGTGCCGGGCGGGCCCGGGTCAGAGTCAGGGAGCGGAGCGTGAACCACTTCGACCTGTGCGTGATCGGGAGCGGGCCGGCGGGGCAGAAGGCGGCGATCCAGGCGGCCAAGCTCGACAAGCGCGTCTGCGTGGTCGAGGCGCGCGACAACGTGGGCGGGTGCGCGATCAACACCGGGACGATCCCGTCGAAGGCGCTGCGCGAGGCGATCCTGAGGCTGGGCGGGCACCGCGAGGCCACGCCCACCAGCCGCGACTTCTTCGACGCACGCAACAAGGCGTTCACCGGGCTGCTCGACGCGTGCCGGCAGGTGATCGACGCCGAGGTGCGGATGGTCGGCGGGCATTTCGTCACCAACGGGATCGAGGTGATCCACGGTCGGGCGAGCTTCACGGACGAGAAGACGGTGGAGGCTGCCGGCGACGCGGGCACGCGGGCGGTGAGCGCCGACCACTTCATGATCGCCGTCGGCTCGTCCCCCGCCAAGCCCGAGAGCGTCCCGTTCGACGACCAGAACATCATCACGTCGGACGAGCTGATCCGCATGCCCTACCTGCCGCACACCATGATCGTGGTGGGGGGCGGGGTGATCGGGACCGAGTACGCGTCGATGCTCACCGCGCTCGGCGTCCGCGTCACGCTGATCGAGGGGCGCGACACCCTGCTCGACTTCGTGGACAGCGAGATCGCCCAGGCGCTGATGTACCACCTGCGCCAGTCGGGGACGACGCTGCGCTTCGGCGAGAAGGTGACGCGGATCGAGGCGATCGAGCCGCCGATAGACGCGCGCAGCGTCAACGACACGATGGCCCAGGCGACGCTCGAGAGCGGCAAGACCCTGCGCGCCGACGCGCTGCTCTACTGCATCGGGCGCCAGGGCGCGACCGAGGGGCTGAACCTCGGGGCCGCCGGGATCGAGACCGACAAGCGCGGGCGCATCCCCGTCAACGACCGCTACCAGACGAAGTCGCCGCACATCTACGCCGCCGGTGACGTGATCGGCTTCCCGGCGCTGGCCTCGACGAGCATGGAGCAGGGGCGCGTCGCGGCGTGCCACATGTTCGGGCGCCCGGTCGACTCGGTGCCCGAGCTGCTTCCCTACGGCATCTACGCGATCCCCGAGATCTCGATGGTCGGGTGGACCGAGGAACGCCTGACCGCCGAGGGCATCCCGTTCGAGAGCGGCATCGCTCAGTACCGCGAGACGGCCCGTGGTCAGCTGCTCGGCGACGACACGGGGATGCTCAAGCTGCTCATCCACCAGGACTCTCACGTGATCATGGGCGTCCACGCGATCGGCACCGGGGCGACCGAGCTGATCCACATCGGGCAGTGCGTCATCGCCCACAAGGCGACCGTCGAGTTCCTCGTGGACTCGGTGTTCAACTACCCGACGCTGGCCGAGTGCTACAAGATCGCGGCGCTCAACGGGCTCAACCGGATCAAGGGGAATTGAGTGAAGTTCCGGGACGATCCGATGTCAGGTGAGATCGAGAATCTCGACCGGTACAACACACCCGCTGAGTGGATCAAAAACGAGAAATTCCCCAGCCCGGGGGATGCATGGACAGAACGCACCAGTCAGTGGCGCGCACTGCGGATCATCCATGCACGGAATGAACTGCTGCTGCGGCACCTGAAAGGGCTGACTGGAGAAGCCCGAGAGCTACTCGACCGAAGTGAGCACCCCGCGTTCGTGCCCCGTGGTGATCACGCATTCGCCGAACGCTGCGCACAGCGTCTCCACGTAAGAGTCGGTGCCAGCGAGTTGGTTGCGGGCGTGAAGACCGTCAGTTACCACGCCGACCTCACGGTGCTCGTCGTGTGGCTCACTCGATTGCCGACCCTCGAAGAGTGGCGGACACTCGCCGTTCCCTGGCCGTTCGAGGGATTCCGTGTGTATTACGCAGTTCAGGCAGAGGGGGAGGAATCGGTCGTTCCCGTTCGGGAGGTGTGGGAGTTCGATCTGGATCGCTACTACAGCGGAACCAACTCCCGACGGCGTCTGGCAGCCCTGACCCGCGGACTGATTCCGATGCTCGGAAAGCCAATCGGGCGCGGGTGACAGACGACGCTCCGGTTGCGGAGGGCACTTGGTCGGGTACGCTTTGGCCATGGCCAAGCGGGCGAAGAAACCGGTCGAGGTCGAGGCGTCGCAGGGGGCGTCGCTGCACCCCGCACCGCTCGGGCTCGCCGACGTGCTCGGGCAGGAGCGGGCGGTCGAGACGCTCCAGTCGGCCATGCGGAGCGAGCGGGTCCACCACGCGTGGGTCTTCCACGGGCCGGCCGGGGTCGGGAAGTTCACCACCGCCCTCGCCTTCGCGGCTGCGCTGCTCGACCCGACCACCGCCCCGGATCTGACCGGGCGCCTCGCCCCTGACCCGGACAGCCGGGTGCAGGGGCTGCTGCGGTCGGGGGCGCACCCGGACCTGCACGTGGTGGTCAAGGAGCTGGCGCGGTTCAGCGACGACCGGGCGACCCGCGAGCGCAAGCTCATCTCGATCCCGCTCGAGGTCGTCCGCGGGCACCTGATCGACCCGGCCTACCTCGCCTCGACCATGCCCGGCGGGGCGGCGGCGAAGGTCTTTGTGGTGGACGAGGCCCATCTGCTCAACACGCCGACCCAGAACGCCCTGCTCAAGACGCTCGAGGAGCCGCCCGACCGCACGGTGATCATCCTCGTGACCGACTCGGAGGAGCGGCTGCTGCCGACGATCCGGAGCCGCTCGCAGCGGGTGGCGTTCGGGACGCTCGACAACGGGTCGATGCGCGAGTGGCTGAAGGGTGCGGAGCTGGGGATCGACCCCGAGCGGACCGACTGGCTGCTGGGGTACGCGGGCGGCTCGCCGGGGGCGCTGGTGCGGGCTCTCGACGCGGGGCTGGAGGAGTGGCACGAGCGGCTCGCACCGCTGCTGGCGCGGGCGGCGAAGGGGACCTACGCGCCCGACTTGGGTCCGGCGATCGCCGAGCTGATCGACGAGCGCGCGACCGCGGCTGCCGAGGCGGACAAGGGCGTGAGCAAGGACGCGGCGAAGAAGGCGGCGGCGGCCGACATGTTCCGCCTCATCGCCCGCCAGCTCCGCGAGCGTCTGCGCCACGAGCCCGGGGCCGCCCTGGCCGAGATCGAGGCGCTGCACGAGGCCGAGCGCGCGTTGAACGCTGCCGTTCAATTGCCGTTCGTCGCCGAGCAGCTCAGCGAACGTCTCGCTGCGTGTGGCGCAATGGGCAATGGGCAATAGGCAATGGGGGAGCACCAACTTCTCAAAGCCGAAGTCGGTGGCACGCCTCAGGCCTGGACGCTGAAGCCGCCGGAGTCGCCGGGGCTCTTGGCCGCTTCGGCCCGCTCCTCGGACAGCTTGTCCATCAGCAGCACCCACGTCTCGCGCTCGTACTCGAGCAGCTCGATGACGCGGTCGAGGCGTTGCGGCTCCTTGCGGAACCCGGCCACGGTCAGCTCCTGGAAGATGAACCCGTAGACCGTGCGGACGCGCTCGCACAGCTGCGGGTCCACGTCGTCGCGGACGTTGGTCATCAGCTCGATAACGATCGAGCGGCAGCTGGTCACACCCTCGAACGCCGCCTCGAAGTCCCTGGCGGCGAGCCCGTCGCGCCCCTGGCGGGCGAACTTGATCGCCCCGTCCAGGAGCATGAGGCGCAGCTCCTCGGGGCTGGCGGTCATGACCTTGGTCTTGAGGTAGGCGTTGGCGGTCGCGGGTGTCACGAGCGGACTATCGGCCCACCGGGCGGGGGGCTTGAGCGGGGGGCTACCCGTTGAGCCCGAGTCCGGATAGCGCGGACTGCTGTGTCTGGATTTGCGCGATCGCCTGCTCCATCGCCAGGAACTGACGCTGGAGGACCTCGCGGCGGGCCTGGAGGCGGACATCGAGGGCGTCGATCCTGTCCTGCTGATCCTTGATCTGGTCGTCGATGGTGCGGTTACGCTGGGTGAGGATGCCGTCGATGGAGTTGACGTAGCCCTTGACGAGCTCCTCGATCTTGCCGGGCACGCCCAGGGCGCTGAACTCGTCGTCCACGAACCCGCCGGAGACGAACACGCCCGGGCTGACCTCCTGCTTCCCCTTGTTGTCCGCGAGGTCGCGCTTCTCGAACAGGTCGGCGACGGCCTGCGGATCCTCGGCGAGCGCCCCGCGGAAGCGGTCATGGTCGAACTCGAGCTGCCCGCTGGACCCGACGCGCACCCCCACCTCGTTGAGCGACGTGTACTGCCCGTCGAGGTTGTCGCCCGACCCGAGGATCATGTTGAACAGGGTCTGGCGCAGCCCGATCACGGTCGAGTCGCCGAGCAGGGACCCTTTCTGCTTGGTCTCGGTGTCGTACTTCGTCTGCTCGTCGATGCGCGTGATGACCGCGTTGAACGCATCGACGAAGCCCTGGACGGCCGTCTCGATCGTCTCGGTGTCGGTGGCGACGTGGAGCTCGACCGGGTCGGAGGTGGTGCCCTTGAGGTCGATCGTCACGCCGGTGATCACCTGGTCGAGCGTGTTGGTCGAGCTCTGGAGCAGCACGCCCTTGGCCGGGTCGCTCGAGCCGAAGAAGACGCGTGCGTCCTGCCCGCGGTCGAGCGTCTCGACACCGAGGTTGAAGCCCTGGGTGTCGAGGGTGAAGCGCCCGGCCGTCCCGCTCCGCCGGCTGACCATGCTCAGGCGGTAGGGGGTCGAGCTGGACTGGTCGTTGATGACGGAGACGGACACGCCCGCGTCGGACTGGTTGATCTTGTCGGCGATGTCGTCGAGCGTGTCGGACACCTCGAACTCGACGGTCGTTTCGTACGAGCCGTCGATGTAGTTGTCGGCGTCGGTGCCGGACGCCTCGCCCGCCAGGCGCAGGTTCTTGGCAACCGAGCCCTCGGTGTCCTCGACCTTGATCGCCAGGGTGCCGGCGGGATCGCCTCCGGTGTCCTCCTCGATCACGACCCCGTCGCCGGTGTCGTTGACGCGGGCGTGGACCTTCAGCCCGGAGGCCGAGGTCTGCCCGTTGATCTGGGCGATCAGCGCGGCCACGGTCTTGACGTTGTCGCCGATGTTGACCACGTGCGAGGCGCCGAGCCCGTCGGTGATCCGGAACTTGCCGGTGCCGATGCCCTCCCCGTTGTTGAGATCGCCCAGGCGCGTCGCCCCGGTGACGTAAGCGTGCTGGAGGCTGGTGCCGAGGACTGTGTCGTCCGCCACCCCCGTTGCGCCGGTGTCGATGCCCAGGTCGTTGGCGCTGGAGCCGGTGACGATCAGGTTCGACGAGCCGCCGCTGGTGTCGGTGACGAGCAGCCCGGTGCCGGCCTCGTTGAGCGAGACGGTGATGCCGGCGCCGGCGGTCTCGGCGTCGGCGTTGATCTGCGCCAGCACTGCGCTGATCGTCGTCAGACCGCTGATGTCGCTTGTAAACCCGGTACCGTTGCGGTCGGTAAAGTCGATCGTGCCGTCGCCGCCCAGCCCCGCGCCGCCGTTGAGGTTCGAGACCAGCGTAGTGTTGAGCCCGGCGAGGATCCGTGTGCCGTCACGCGTCGTCCCGCTAACCGAGAGCAGTCCGAGGTCGGCGGCGGTCGTGCTCGGGCTGGAGAGCGACTCGTTCTCGCCGACGGTGATCGACCATCCGCTATGCCCGCCGTCGTCGATCCGCAACCCCGTCCCCGTCGAATCGACCTCGGCGGTGAGGTCGGCGAAGCCCGCGTCGCTCAGTGCCGCGTTGATGCGGTCGATGACGGTGCCGACGGTCGTGGCGGCCGCCTCGATCTCGGTCGTTTCGTCATCGACGGTCTCGTAGACCGGCCCGATGTTGACCTTCACGTCGGTGTCGCCCGAGCCGTCGTTGACGGTAACGACGAGGTCGTAGCGCGTGGTGCTGAACTCGTCGTTGGAGTAGACGCCGTTGCCGTCGTTGAGGACCGACAGGGCGGTGTCGGTGCTGAGGCGGTAGACCTGCGAGCCGGTGAGGACTTCGCCCGAGCCGCTGGTCGAGCTGGCGCCGGCGATGCCGAGGGTGGTGGCGGTGTTCGAGCCGCTCGCATCGGCAACGGTGAACGCCTGACCCGAGCTGAGGACGATCGACCCGTCCTGCACCGAGGCGGTGACGCCGGATCCCGACCCGTTGATCTCGTCGATCACCTCGTCCACGGTGGCGGCGGTCGAGACATCGACGGTGAACGTGCTCGACCCGACGGCGATGGAGAACTCGCCGCGTTCGATGCCCTGCCCGCCGTTGAGGTCGGCCAGCTTGATCTCGCGGTCGAGCCGCCCGGCTGAGCCCTCGAAGACAAACGAGCCGGCGTTCAGGGCGGTCGAGTCGCGGTCGGCGAACCCGCGGCTGAGCAGCTGACGCGTCGAGACCAGGCGGTCGACGATGAACGAGTAGGTGCCCTCGGAGGCGCCGACGCCGGCCGAGGCGGTCAGGGCGCCCTCGTTCGAGCTGGACGCGCTCTTTGAGCTGAAGGTCTTCTGGGTGCGGAAGGCAGAGGCGGAGGTCTGGAGGGCGCTGAGGCGGCTGTTGATGTCCAGGTACGCGCTCTGGATTATCTGGAGGTTGAGGATGCGCTGCTGCATCTGGGTCTTGGGACGGCTGTCGATCGCGATGAGCTGGTCGATGAGCCCCGCGGTGTCGATGCCGCTGAAGATCCCGGTCCCGGTGGTGATGCCGCTCATGACCTCCCCCTGGTGCGCCGCAGCCCGGTCAGCGGGGGCGCGAGCCCGACGGCGCGACCGTCGCGCACGCTCGGCCGATCGAGCCCGGCGCGGCGCAGGATCAGCGCGTCCCGCGCCCACCCGGCGAGGACCGAGTCGTACATGCGCTTGGCGCGCAGATCGGGCTTGACGGCGGCGTCTTGCATCGCACAGCTCCGGGCGGGCCGATCGGTCCGGCACGCCGCGGCGGTCCAACCGCAACGGGCGTGCCCGGCCCGTCGGCAAGATCGGCCGGATCGGCCCTCGCCTTGGGCCCGACTCGGGACCGCCGGGCGGACGCTCGGCCTCGTCCGATAACATGACAATCTGGATCCGGCAGCGCGAACCGCCGATCTGCCACGGGTCGTACCCTTGCTGCCGTGAACCAGCCTCCCCTCTCCAGACCGGTCCGCCTTGTCGTCGGGTTCGCCTCGGCGGTGGGGTTGGTGTCGGCGCTGGGGGGGATGGGTGTGGCGG